>OGQD01002062.1_pt1 | contig 11734 bp, 10 predicted proteins | sample 1553091 | NCBI WGS metagenome assembly OGQD01 (sample SAMEA2580290, study PRJEB22360) | human gut metagenome | biome: human gut; feature: human-associated habitat; material: faeces | place: Denmark | collected 2008/2010
CACGATGGTGCCGCCCCCGCGCCGCCCTGCCCCCCAGCCGATAATGCCGACATGTACAACGGCTCGCCGGATCGCTACCAGTGGAAGCTGATCGGCAAGCGCGAGATGTACGTGCCGTACAACAACTACAAGTTGTGGTCGCCTCAGGTGAAGTACGCCGACATTCTCAAGCCCGGCCACATCAACCAGGACCTGACGCGGTACGAGCTTCACCGGGTCTGGGAAGTGGAGGGCACGCTCAAGCCCGGCCAGCGCCACATCTATGCCAAGCGCCATATGTACTTCGACGAGGACACCTGGTCCCTGCTGGAAGTGGATCACTACGACGGTCGCGGCCAGCTGTGGCGCGTGGGTGAGGGTTACCAGGTCAACGACTACCAGCATGGCATCAGCCTGTACGCCGCCCAGGCCCTGTACGACCTGATCGCTGGCCGCTACCTGGTGTTCGGCATGACCAACGAATCGAAGAAGGCTACCCAGTACGACCAGAACTACAGTATGAACGACTTCACTCCCGCGGCCCTGCGCAACGCCGGTATCCGCTGAAGCAAGGCGCTTGAAGGCGGCGTGTGGGTGGTCCAGCGCCGCTCTTCTGCCGGGGCACGGCTCCTGCCCCGGCTTCTTTCATCGTGAACTCTCTCACGGGCCACTCTTGCCTCGACGCCACCTGACGTGGGGGGTGCCTTTTCCCTCGGTGTTTTGCAGCATCGTTTCCGACTCAGCGGATCGCCGTGCGTCTGCGCCGGCCGCTGTCCCTGAAACGCCGTGGATCGAGGCTCATCATGCAAGGTCTGGGTGTCAGTTCGAGCCGCGCGCAAGCGCCTCTTGCCAGAATTCCGCGACTGCCGGAGCACCATGTGCCGCGTCCGCGGCTGGCCACTGCAGTACGTGGCAGCCGTCAACGCCTGACCCTGCTGTGCGCCCCGGCGGGCTATGGAAAGAGCATCCTGCTGGCCGAGAGTCTTGCCGATGCGCCATCCGGCACCGAACTGCTCTGGCTGGCCTGCTGGGGGGAGCCGATGTCCCTGACGGAGCTCTGTGCCCGCGTTGCGGCCGGCTACGGTCTATCGCCGCTGCTCCCTCCGCAGGTACTACTGCACCAGATCGGCCAAGGCGAGCGCATTCTGCAACTGGTGCTTGATGATCTTCCAGGTAACCTGTCCATCGAGGTGAACACCTGGATCGAGCATCTGCTCCACCTGCCGGAGAGCCGCGTACGCCTGATCGTCAGTTGTCGGCAACGGCCGGCGTGGGATCTGCCGTCGCTGCTGCTCAAGGGCGAACTGTTCGAACTGGGTACCGACACGCTCGGCATGACGCGTAGTGAGTACGCCGCGATCAGCGCTCGAATTGGCGGCGATATCGCGGATGCTCGACGCGAAGAAATCGGTGTGCAAAGCGGCGACTGGTGGAGTGGTGCGCGTCTTTTGCTGGCGGGCCAGCAGCAGGGCAGGGCATTGCTGCGAGACTATCTGGAACGCGAGTTGCTCGGGCGCATGAGCGATGAGGAGCGTCGTCTGTTCGTCGGGCTGTGCAATCTGCCGCGCTTCTCCGTTGATCTCTGCGCCCAGCTCTGGGATGGCAACGCAGGCGATCAGGTCCTCCATCGCCTGCTGCGGCAGCAGGTCTTCATCCAGCCGGTCGCGCGGGATGCTGGTTGGTACCGCGTGCACCCGCTGGTGGCGGCCACGCTGCAGGATGGCATTGCCGCGCCGGAGCTGACCCGACTGCGCTTGCACGCCTGCCGCCTGCTGAGCCTCGCCGGCCACCTGCATGACGCCATCGATCAGGCCCTGCACGTGCACCAGCCGGAAGTTGCGGCCAGCTACATCGAGCGCCTGAAGCCGAGCTGGCAACTCGCTGACCTGCATCTGCGGCGTGTGCTGGACTGGCATCGGCAATTACCTTCCCACCTGATGGAAGGCACGCCCCGGCTGATCTATCTGAGCACGCTGGCCCTGTTGCTCAGTGGCCGGGTCAGTGAGGCAGAGCGTGGTCTCCAGGGGCTTTCGCGCTTTCTGCCGGCCGCCAATACAGCGGGCAATCAGCTGTTGCTCGCCCATTGGCAGGCCCTCAAGGGCAGTGCTCTGGCGTTTCGTGGCGAGTTGCTGGAGGCCGAACAGCATTGTCGCGAAGCCCTTGGGCATCTGGGCTCGGCGCCCAGGGAATGCCTCTCGCAGTTGCTGTGCCAGTTCACCCTGGGGCGGATCCTGCTGGCCAGCGAACGTGGCGATGAAGCGCAATTGCTGTGGCGCGCTGCCCTGGAGCAGGCGCGGCGGCAAGGTTGCCAGGACAGCGAGGCGCTGTTCCAGGGCGAGCGCCTGCGTGCCTTGATGCTCGCCGATGAGGCTGCGCTGGCGGACCTGCTGCTCCAGGATTGCCTGGCCAGCCGCGCCGCCACCGGGCTCGAGCGCGACCCGGTGCTCGGGCGACTGATGATCACCAGGGCCGACCTGCTGCAGCAGCAGGGGCGACTGCATGAGAGCGAGGCCGTGCTGCTGGCCGCTCAGCCCTACCTTCGCGATTGCTCGGCGCCCTTTGTGCTGTACGGCTACCTGGGGCTGGCCGAGGTAGCGGGGCGGCACGCAGATCTGGCGTTGGCGCAGGCGCAGATCCAGCGTGGCGAGCGCGCGATGCACTGTGGGCGGATCGATGAAGGTCTGTACCAGGCGGCCCTGGCGCTTCAACAGTTGAAGCTGCTGGCCCATTCACAGGACTGGCGGGCGGCGCTGGAAGCCGCCCGCCGACTGGCGCTCGAGTATCCGTTAGGAAGCGTCTTCTCCATCATGCTGCCGCCAACCCTGCCTCACCATGTCCAGTGGTTTGCGGCGATGGCGGAGCACAATCTGGGGCTTCGGGAGCAATCGCGGGCGCGGCTACAGGTGCTCGCCGAACACTGCCGGCTGGCTGGCTTCCTTCAGTTGCAGACCGAGGTGCTGGCGTTCCTTCGGCAGTGTGGTGCTGCGGACGAAGGCGAAGGAGCGGACGCTTGCGGCTACCAGGAAGAGCTCACTGTGCGGGAGGTGGCGGTGCTCGAGCTGCTGGCCGAGGGGCTGTCGAACCAGGAAATCGCCGACGCGCTCTTCCTCTCGGTGAACACCGTCAAGTATCACGCCAAGAATATCAATGCGAAGCTCGGCGCCACCCGGCGCACCCAGGCCATCGCTTGCGCCAAGGCTCGGGGCCTGCTGGCCTGAATGGAACGCCACCTGATCCGGGTGGCGTGTTCCTACAGACGAAACCTCAACCATTGCAGCCACTCCCCGGCGGCGGATGCCGCCCGATCATGCACAACAGGAGCTTCTGCAATGAGCACCCACGAGTACCTGGACGAGGCCGCGATTCGCGCCTTGCTGGAGCGCCAGCGCGCCGCGAGCCGGGCCAGCGCGCCGCCGAGTGCCGAACAGCGCGGCGAACTGATCGACCGCGCCATCGAGCTGCTGGTGCGCTATGAGCAGCCCCTGATCGAAGCGCTCAATGCCGACTTCGGCCAGCGCAGCCCGACCTTCTCCCGGCACAGCGACGTGTTGTCGCCCTTGGCGACCCTCAAACAGACCCGCGCCGAACTGGCCGGGTGGATGCAGCCCGAGCGCCGCCCGGCACCCCGTGGCGAGGCCTGGGTGGAATACCAGCCGTTGGGCGTGGTAGGTATCGTCACCGCCTGGAACGTACCGGCCAACATGGTCTTCAAGGGCCTCGCCGGCGCTCTGGCGGCGGGCAACCGGGTAATGATCAAACCGTCGGAATTCAACCCACAGACTTCGACGCTGATTGCGCAGATGATCGGTGAGGCCTACGCCCAGGACGAAGTGGCGGTCGTCACCGGCCCCGCGGAAGTCGGCCAGGCATTCTGCCGGCAACCCTTCGACCACCTGATGTTCACCGGGGCAGCGAGCATCGGCCGCCACGTGCTTCGGGCCGCGGCCGAAAACCTGGTTCCGGTGACCCTGGAGCTGGGCGGCAAGTCGCCGACCATCATTTCCCGTTCGGCGGACCTGAAGACCGCGGTGAGCAAGATCATCGTCGGCAAGCTGATGAACGCCGGCCAGCTGTGCGTCGCACCGGACTATGTATTCGTCCCCGAAGAGTCGATGGATGCTTTCGTCGAGATCGCCCGTGCGTTAGTAGGCAAGGTGTTCCCCACCCTGGCCGGCAACCCCGAGTACACCGCGATCCTTAACGACCGCCACTATCAGCGCCTGCAAGGGTATCTGGAGGAGGCGCGTGCCGCAGGCGTCGACGTGGTCGAGCTGAACCCGGCCGGTGAAGTGCTCGATCCTGCGCGCCGCCTGATCGCCCCGACCCTGCTGCGCAATCCGGATGATCGATTGCAGGTCATGCAGGACGAGATATTCGGCCCGCTGCTGCCGATCAGGCCCTACCGCGACTTCGCCGAGGTCATTGCCTGCATCAACGCGCGCCCGCGCCCGCTCGGCCTGTACTGGTTCGGCAGCGATGCCGACGAGGAGCGCCAGGTGCTCGAGCGCACCTGCTCCGGTGGCGTGACGCTCAACGAGGTGATGCACCACGCCGGCCTGGAAAGCCTGCCCTTCGGCGGCGTCGGCCCCAGTGGCATGGGTGCCTATCACGGCATCGACGGCTTCCGCACTTTCAGCCACGCCAGGGCGGTTTATCGCGCGGGCTGACCGCTGCGATTCACCGCTGTCGATTTCCCCTACTCGAGAACGAACATCATGAAAGCAGCTGTATTCCATCAGGTCGGCGCGCCGCTGAGCATCGAGGAAGTCGGTATCAGCAAGCCGGGGCCACGCGAGGTCTTGATCCGCACCGTCGCCGTCGGCGTCTGTCATTCCGACCTGCACGTGATCGACGGGTCCTATCCGTATCCGGGCCCGCTGGTGCTCGGCCACGAGGCGGCCGGTATCGTCGAGCAGGTCGGTGCGGAGGTCCGCACTGTCAAGCCCGGCGACCATGTCGTGACCTGTCTAACGGTCTTCTGCGGCCATTGCGAACACTGCGTGACGGGTCACCTGTCGCGCTGTGTTTCGCCGGAAACAAAGCGCGGCAAGGACGAGGAGTCGCGTCTGACCTACGTGCAGAAGCCGATGCCGCAGTTTGTCAACCTGTCGGCCTTCGCCGAGCAGATGCTGGTACATGAGAACGCCTGCGTGGCCATCCGCCGCGACATGCCGCTGGACCGTGCTGCGCTGCTGGGCTGCGCTGTCACCACCGGCACCGGCGCGGTGTTCAATACGGCCAAGGTGCGGCCCGGCGAGACGGTCGCGGTGATCGGCTGCGGCGGCATCGGCCTGGCTGCGATCAATGGTGCGGCGCTGGCCGGGGCAGGGCGGATCATCGCCATCGACATGCTCGACTCCAAGCTTGAGCTGGCCCGCCAGTTCGGCGCCACCGACGTGGTCAACGCGAAATCGGGCGATGCGGTGAAGCAGGTGCAGGAGCTCACCCGTGGCGGGGTCCAGCATTCCTTCGAGTGCATCGGCCTCAAGCAGACCGCCGAGCAGGCCTTCGCCATGCTGGCACGCGGCGGCACCGCCACCATCATCGGCATGATCAAGCCCGGCCTGAAGATCGAGGTCGACCCCTATCAGTTGCTCCACGAGCGCCGGCTGCAGGGTTCGCTGATGGGCTCCAACCGTTTCCCGGTGGACATGCCGACGCTGGTGGATTTCTACATGGCCGGCCGCCTCAAGCTCGACGAAATGATCTCCCAGCGTATCCGCCTGGAGCAGATCAACGACGCCTTCGACGAATTGCGGCGCGGCGAGCTGGCGCGCTCGGTGATCGTCTTCGACCAATGACCCGCACGGGCCGCCCCAAGCGGGCGAGCCCCTGCCAGGAGTTCGCTGATGGATATCCATTTCACGCCTGAAGAACAGGCTTTCCGCGAGGAGGCGCGTGCCTTCCTGCGTGCCGAGCTGCCCGAGCGGCTGGGGAGCCGCCTCCTCCAGGGCCAGCGCCTGAGCAAGCAGGACCAGGTGCTGTGGATGCGCAAACTGAACGCACGTGGCTGGCTCGCGCCTGGCTGGCCGGCCGAGTACGGCGGCCCCGGCTGGAGTGCTGTGGAGAAGCATATCTTCGAGGAGGAGTGCTTCGCCGCCGGGGCGCCGCGAGTGGTTGCCTTCGGGGTGAAGATGGTGGCGCCGGTGCTGATCAGGTTCGGCACGCCCGAGCAGAAGGCGCGTTTTCTGCCGCGCATCCTCGACAGTTCCGACTGGTGGTGCCAGGGCTATTCCGAGCCGGGGGCAGGCTCCGACCTGGCATCGCTGAAGACCCGCGCGGTGCGTGAGGGTGACCACTATGTGGTGAACGGCCAGAAGATCTGGACCACCCTGGCGCATTACGCCGACTGGATGTTCTGCCTGGTGCGCACCGACCCGGATGCCGCGCAGCAACGCGGCATCAGTTTCCTGCTGGTCGATATGAAGACGCCGGGCATCACCGTGCGGCCGATCATCACCCTGGATGGCGAGCACGAGGTCAACGAGGTGTTCTTCGACAATGTGCGCGTGCCGGCGGAAAACCTGGTGGGCCGCGAAAACGAAGGCTGGACCTGCGCCAAGTACCTGCTCACCCACGAGCGCACCAGCATCGGCGGCATCAACCAGACCAAGGTGTTGCTGCGCAAGCTCAAGCAGGTGGCCGGACAAGAGTTGCGCAATGGTCGGCCACTGATCGAGGACCCGCTGTTCCGAGCTCAGGTCGCTGCCGTGGAGATGCAACTGATGGCCGCTGATATGAGCAACCTGCGCGCACTGGTAGCCGCCCGCGATGGCGGGGTGCCCGGTGCGGAAAGCTCGATCCTCAAGATCAAGGGCACTGAGGTGCGCCAGCAGATCGTCTATCTGCTGACCAAGGCGGTGGGCACCTATGCGCTGCCGTTCCTGGAGGATGAGCTGGGCTTCGAGGCATCGCAGGAACCGGTGCTGCACAGCGCCGACAGTGCCACCGCCACCTACCAGTACCTGGATTCGCGCAAGGCTTCGATCTATGGCGGCTCCAACGAAATCCAGAAGAACATCATCGCCAAGATGATCCTCGAGCTGTAAGGAGCCCAACGCATGGACTTCAAATTGACCGAAGAGCAGCAGATGCTGCAGGACACCGCAGCCCGCCTGGTGCGTGACAACTATGCTTTCGAGCAGCGCGAGGCCTATCGGCGCGAGCCTGGCGGTTTCAGCCGGGCATTCTGGGCCCGGCTTGGCGAGCTGGGCCTGTGCGCGGTGCCGTTCGAGGAGGCCCATGGCGGCTTCGGCGGCCAGGGTGTGGAAATGGGCCTGATCTGCGCCGAGCTTGGTCGTGGCCTGTGCCTGGAGCCGTACCTGCAGTCGGTGATTTTCGGCGGCGGCCTGCTGGCGCAATTGGGCAGCGCCGCGCAGCGTGATGAGCTGCTGACTCGTGTGGCCGCAGGCGAGTTGCAACTGGCGGTCGCCCTGGAGGAGCCGCAAAGCCACTATCAGTTGCACGATGTTTGCTGCACCGCGAGCCCGACTGCCGACGGCTGGCTGCTGGACGGGCGCAAGAGCGTGGTGTTCGGTGGCCAGAGCGCCGGGTTGATCCTGCTGTCCGCGCGCACCGCTGGCGGCGCCCGGGACGAGCAGGGCATCAGCCTGTTCCTGGTCGATCCGGCCAGCACGGGCGTCGTCCGGCGCGAATTTCCCACGCTCGACGGGCGCATGGCCTGCGATCTTTACCTGGATCAGGTTTTCGTCCCGCGTGCCGCGCTGCTGGGCCTCGAGGGCGAGGCGCTGCCGGCGTTGCGCTACCAGCAAGGCCGGGCCGTCGCGGCGCAGTGCGCCGAAGCGGTCGGCAGCATGGAAGCCGCCTGCGCGCTGACGCTCGATTATCTCAAGACCCGCCAGCAGTTCGGCGGCGTCATCGGCAAGTTCCAGGCGCTGCAGCACCGCATGGTGGATATGCGAATCGAACTGGACCAGGCCAGCTCCATGGCGCTGCTCGCGGCCTGCATGGCGGACGAGCCCGACAGCGATGAGCGCAGCCGGGCGCTGGCCGCGGCGAAGTACATCGTCAGCCGCGCCGCGCGCCTGATCGCCGACGAAAGCGTGCAGCTGCATGGTGGCATCGGCCTGACCTGGGAGTACCAGCTATCGCACCACGCCAAGCACCTGTGGATGGTGGCGCGTCAGTTCGGCGACGATGATCATCACCTTCAGGTCTTCAGCGAACTGATGGCGCCGGCAGACTGAGCAAGCGTCCAGGAGTCCCTTCTCGGGCCACCGCGGGTGGCCCTTTTTTCAGGGTGTCGGGGTGGAGGTCATCGCCCAGGTGATGAAGCCGGCATTGAAACCGGTGAACACCAGCGCGAACAGGAATACTGCATCGGCAATGTGCATCATCCGCCGGCCGCGCAGGGTACGGTGGGTGCGCAGGCTCCAGTAGGAGCAGAAGGCCGAGACCACATAGAACATCATGTTGACGGCCACCATGTCATCGATGATCAGGTCTTCCCGGCGCAGGGTGAGGATCACCCGGATGATCCCGATCACGGTCAGGCACACGCCGACCATGGTGGCCGAGACGGAGAAGATGTGGACGCAGATGTCGTCGTCCAGGGAGGGCGTTTCCGGCTCGTTCATGACGCGCGCTCGCTGTCGTGGAAGGTGTGGAAAGCGTAGTTCCGATTCAACCAGGGCTTGAGTCGCTCGCCCAAGGAGCCTACTGTCAGCGGCTGCCCCAGGCCCGGATATGAAACGCCCCATGATCGACTTCAACAACGTCACCGCCTACCAGCAGCAGACCCGCGTGCTCGATGGTTTTTCCCTGCATATCGGCGAAGGCGAGAAGGTCGCCATCCTCGGCCCCAACGGCGCCGGCAAGAGCACGCTGCTCAAACTGATCAGCCGCGAACTCTACCCGGTGGATCGCCCGGACAGCTCGCTGAACCTGTTCGGTCTGCAGAACGTCACCCTGTGGGACCTGCGCAGCCGCATCGGCTTCGTCTCCCAGGACCTGCAGGAAGACTACACACCTTTCACCCAGGCGCTGGACGTGGTGATCTCCGGTTTCTTCGGCGCCATCGGCAGCCACGGTCACCTGCAGCCAACGCCGGAACAGGCGGAGAAGGCGCGCGAGATGCTGGGCCAGGTGGAGATGGACGGCTACGCCGAACGCATGTTCCAGCGCCTGTCGACCGGGCAGAAGCGCCGCCTGCTGCTGGCCCGCGCGCTCATCCACGAACCCCGTGCGCTGATCCTCGATGAGCCGGCCAATGGCCTGGACATGGGCGCCAGCCTGCAGATGCTCACCCTGCTTCGACGCTTCTGCGGCCCGGAGCACGCGATGATCATCACGACCCATCACCTCGACGAGATCATTCCGGAAATCGAACGGGTGGTGCTGATCGCCAACGGCAAGGTCGTGGCCGACGGGCCGAAGGCGGAGATTCTCACCAGCAAAAACCTGTCGGCGCTGTACCAGGCTCCGCTGAAAGTGACCGAGCAGGATGGCTGGTATCGCTGCTGGCATGCGTGATTCGATGCTGGCCTTCTGAGCCAGACCAACCCTGTCGCGGACGTGCGTTCATGGAGGCTCCTGCAGGAGCAGACTCTGTCCGCGATGGACGCCCGCGCGTGCCGATCCTCGATCGGATTTTTGTCCAGCGCCCGCCACTGCGCCTGCATCGCACGAATGCGCTATCCGCTGAGCCTTGCCGGCGGGGACGCCGAGCAGGCCGGTGCGGCTGGGGTCGATCAGCCCGAAGTCACGCACGCCCACCGGATAGGGCCGCTGGACTTGGGCATCGGTGACACCGGGAAGACGCACAAGGCGGCGACGGCCACACTCACCAGCAGGGTGAAGCATATCCCCGACCAGACCGGTACCCGCGCAGGGCGCTTTTTCCGCAACAGCAGCCAGGGCAGCAGGCCGTCGGCGATCGTCACGCTACGGCGCCCTTGCGCGGCAGCACGGTCCAGACCACGCCAAGGACCAGCAGCACGGCGATCAGCAGGTAAGGCGCGCGGCTATCGACCTGGTGCAGCAGGGTGCCCAGCAGCGGGCCAGTGATCATGCCCAGACCGTGCACGGCGACCAGGCTGCCGGCGGCGGCGCCCTGTTCGTCGGCTTCCACGGCGTTGGCGTTGAGCGCCGAGACGGCGGGGAAGACCCAGCCCATGCCGGCAGCAGCGACGAAGCACGATGCGTAGAGCATCCACGGTGCGACGGCGATGCATACCGAGGCAAAGCCCAGTGCCGAAATCACGCCGCCCACGCCGATCAGCCGCAGCGGCGCCCAGTTCAGCTTGCGCACCAGCATCTGCGCGCAGATCAGCGCCACGCCGACGGAGGTCAATGCGATACCGGCGACCCGCGCCGCGTCGGCGGGCGGCAGTCGCAGGCGGTCGAGGGCGAAGAAGCCGACGGTCATCTGCGCGACGGTGACGCAGACCATGGCGATGAAGCCCAGGGTCAGCGAACGGCGTAGGCGCTTGTCAGTGATCGCCAGGGCCGGGCCTTTGCGTTCATGGGCAGGTTCGTGGTGTGGCAGCCACTTCCACAGCACGGCCAGGGCCAGCAGCGGCAGCAGGCAGGTGAGCAGCAGCGGCAGCGCCAGGCCGAGCATGGCCAGCAGGCCGGCGAAGCTCGGCCCGACCACCATGCCCAACGCGCTGGCGGCGCCCATCGCGGCCATGGTGCCGGCGCGCTTGTCCGCCGTTACGTGGTCGGCTACCAGCGCCGCCGAGCAGGCCGGCACGGCGGCATAGAAGCCGCCGGCCAATCCGCGTAGCGCGACGATGCCGATGAACGCCGGCCAGGGCGACATCGCGGTATTCAGCGCCAAGGCCATGAAGGCACACAGCAGCGCGTAGCTCAGCGCGAAGCCGGCCAGGCCGCTGAGCAGCACGCGGCGGCGGCCCAGGCGATCGCTGGCGATGCCCCAGACGCGCGCCATCAGCATCCAGGCGATACCGCCGACGGTCACCGTCATCCCCGCCTGCCAGGGCGCCAGGCCCAGGGTGCGGGCGACCGGGCCGATCAGCGCGACGAAGGACATCACCGCCACCGTGCAGACGAAGGTCTCGAACATCAGCGGGCGCAGGTTGAGGATCGGCGCCGGGGGCGGCAGGGCGGTCATTTCAGCGGGGCTCCTTGGGTCGGCGGGGCATTCTCATCCCTACAAAGACGATCAGCAGCAGCGGAACACCAAGGGAAATCCACGACAGCACGTCGAAAACCCCATCGCCGAGCAGCGCCGAGAGCAGCCCGAAGCTGCTCAGCACGGCCAGCGCAAGGGGCCAGCGGAAGATCATCCAGAGTCCGCGCCTCATGCCTTGACCTCCGTGTTCAGGCCGCCGGAATCCAGTTCCGCCAGGCGTTTCTCGATGGGCGTGCGGCGTCGGCCAAGCCACAGGTACAGGCCGCTGGCGAGGATGACGATGCTGACGATATCCAGCAGCGCCCAGACGATCTTCAGCGGCATGCCGCCGTAGTCGCCGAAGTGCAGCGGCTGGGACAGCAGCGTCTTCACGTACAGCGGCATCTCGCGCATGTCGGTCAGTTCGCCGGTTTCGGCATCCACCGGCGCGGGCTTGAGCAGGCGTTCGGTGAACGGCGTGTTGCCGCGCATGAACACGGCGTAGTGGTGCTTGCTGCTGAACTGCGTGCCGGGGAAGCCGACGAAGCTGACCTCCATGTCCGGCGCGGCCTTGCGGGCGGTGTCGATGGCCTTGTGCTGCGAGCCGAGGCTTTCCAGCGGCGGGGGGGCCCTCTGGGGGGCGGGCGCTTATGGCCGACC
>OGQD01002063.1_pt1 | contig 11729 bp, 12 predicted proteins | sample 1553091 | NCBI WGS metagenome assembly OGQD01 (sample SAMEA2580290, study PRJEB22360) | human gut metagenome | biome: human gut; feature: human-associated habitat; material: faeces | place: Denmark | collected 2008/2010
GAAAAAATATTTTAAAAATGCACCTTCTATCAAAATTATTCCTTAAAAAAGATAATTCTGCACCGGAAAATGCATTGAACAACAATTCTTTTCCTAAATTAATTTGAACAGGTTTAAAATAAAAAATCAAAAAAAATGTTTCACAATATATTTAAAAACTGGAACTTTGTAAGAATTCTGCGGTTGGCAATGGGGATATTTATCACCGTTGAAGCGGTAAAATCAGGAATGTGGTTTCTGATTATTACAGGAGTGATTTTTACAGTGATGCTATTGCTGAATATCGGATGCTGTTCAGGAGGTAGCTGTTCGGTTTCCACCAAAAATCATAAGCAGATCAATGATGAAATTGAATATGAAGAAATCAAATAAAACCACTAATAAACAAAATAGAATATGAACAAATTTCAGGAAATCATCAGTCAGGACAAACCCGTTCTGGTAGACTTTTTTGCAGAATGGTGCGGTCCGTGCAAAATGCAGGCTCCCATTCTTCAGGATCTTAAAAAAGCAATCGGAGATTCGGCAAATATCATCAAAATAGATGTCGATAAAAATCAGGCAGTTGCCGCACAATTCGGAATCAGAAGCGTTCCTACTTTAATGATCTTTAAAAAAGGAGAAGTGAAGTGGAAACAGTCCGGAGTCTTTCAGGCAGATGAATTGGAAAAATTAATAAAACAAAACATCTAAAATGTACAGAAACATCATTGTTGCATTCTTCTTAGTAGTCATTACAGGATGCGGAAAAGCACAAAGTATAACAGATAACGTACTTCCCGCAACCGAATTTTCCCAGAAACTCGATAAAACCAAAGACGCACAGTTAGTGGACGTAAGAACTTCAGGAGAATTTAAAAACGGACATCTGAAAAACGCAATGAATATCGACTGGAACGGAGGAGATTTCACAGAAAAAGCCGCCGCTTTAGATAAAAATAAACCTGTTTTCGTCTATTGCATGAGTGGGCCGAGAAGTACCGCTGCAGCCGCAAAACTCAGAGAATTAGGCTATAAAAACGTCTACGAAATGCAGGGCGGAATGATGAAATGGAGAAACGCAGATCTTCCCGAGATCAAGACTTCAACCGCAAAAGGAATCACTCTTACACAATACAATGATTTGTTGAAAAGCAAAACGCCCGTTTTGGTAGACTTCTATGCAGAATGGTGCGCTCCGTGCAAAAAAATGGAACCTTTTCTCAAAAAAATGGCTGCCGAAATGTCGGACAAAGTAAAGATCGTAAGAATCAATGTTGATGAAAACACAGAACTCTGTAAAGAACTCAACGTTTCTGCGCTTCCGGTGCTCAAACTCTACAAAAACGATAAAATTGTTTGGGATAATCTGGGATTGGTAACCGAAGATGAGGTAAGAAAACAGATTGCCCAATAAATCATGAATAAATTTCCTCTGTGGATCAGAAAAAACTGGAGTACAGTGATTATGATTGCTGTACTCATCCTTTTATGGGTAAATCCCGATGCAAAAGCATGGGTGATGAGACAGATGATTTCTACCGGATTATTCAATTCAAAAATAGAAGAAAAAACAGAAGAATCTTCACTTGTACCGCCAAATTTCAGTTTAAGAACTGAAAACGGAGAAATAACCGAAACTTCTCAGCTCAGAGGAAAAGTAGTCTTCATCAATTTCTGGGCTTCGTGGTGTCCTCCCTGCCGCGCAGAATTTCCCTCCGTTCAGAAATTTTATGATGCTTATAAAACAAACCAAAATCTGGTGCTTCTTACGGTAAATCTTGATGACGAATTGATCTTAGGAAAAAATTACCTTCAGAAAGAAAAATTAACCATCCCTTTTCTGGTTCCAAACAGCAGTATTCCCAAAGAATTATACAGTGGCTCTCTTCCTACAACCGTTATTTTAGATAAAACAGGGAAGATAAGAATGCATCATTCCGGAATGGCAGATTACAGCAAAGACTCTTTCTATCAGGAAATTGAACAGCTTTTGAAAGAATGATTTAAATAAAAATAACCTTAGCGATCCTTCGTTAACAATCAATGTCATTAATAACGGATAATCAATAAATCTTTTGTGCCTAAGCAAAAAAATTCAGGCAGACTATAATTTAAAACCATTCTTAACGAAACATTTTATAATTTTGCAGAAGTGAAAAAACTGATCTCGATACTATTGCTTAGTTTATACTTGGTTTCTACAACCGAGCTGTATCAGTTTTTGAAAATTCCGGTTCTTATTGAACATTATCTGGAACACAAAGAGCAGAATCCGAAACTCACCATTGGTTCGTTCTTCAAAATACATTATGATAATCCGGTAAAAGATTCAGATTATACCAAAGATCAGCAGTTGCCGTTTGTTTCCCACGCAGCCCATCTTATCATCGTATGTACACCTGCGACACCTTTTACTTTTCAGTTGTCTGACAAAGAATCCAACCCGATTATTAAATCCAAACAGACTTTTTACAAAAGCATCTTTTACAATAAAGATATTCTCAATTCCATCTGGCAGCCGCCGAAATCTTGTTGATTTTTTTCTGAATTCCTCTCAAATATCACTTTGGGAGATTTCTGATACTTATTGGTAAATTTTATACACGTTTTTATTTGGGCAGCTAATCCGCCAGAAGTTTATCCTGAGCTTGTCGAAGGATTTCCGCTTTTTTGTTCCAACGAAGAGCTCCACTCAAATCGAGGAACGAGATTCGCCGATTCAAAAGTTAAAGGTAAAAGAATGAGGCACTTCGGGCTGCAAACCAGTATAAATTTCAGTGATTAAAACAGGCATTAATTGGTATCAGACCATTATTATTTATTCATAAGCATTTGCTAGAATAGTAAATTAAAATAGAGATATTTATCTGTAAACCATTTATCTATCATCTATTATCAATTATCAATTATCAATTATCTATCATCTGCTAATAAGCTCAACAAAACATTATGCTTACAAAAATCATTGAGTTTTCTGTAAAGAATAAACTCATCATTGCGCTGTTGGTTTTGGGATTGATAGGCATTGGTTCCTATCAGGTTACCAAACTTCCTATAGACGCCGTTCCCGATATCACCAACAATCAGGTTCAGGTCATCACCATTGCTCCTTCATTTGGAGCAACAGACATCGAAAGACTCGTTACATTTCCCATAGAACAGGCGAACAATAACATTTCAGGATTAAAAGAGATCCGCAGTTTTTCACGATTCGGTTTATCGCTCGTTACCATCGTTTTCGAGGATGACGTCGATGTATACTGGGCAAGACAGCAGGTTGCAGAACGGCTGCAGCAGGTTCAGACCCAGATTCCGCAGGGAATCGGAACCCCCGAATTAGGTCCTATTTCCACAGGTTTAGGCGAAATTTTCCAGTACGTGATCCGTCCCGAAAAAGGCTACGAGAAAAAATACGACATCACAGAACTCCGCACCATTCAGGACTGGATCGTGAGAAGACAGCTTCTCGGTGTAAAAGGCGTTGCCGAAGTCAGCAGTTTCGGAGGAAAACTGAAACAATACGAAATTGCCGTAAATCCCGACAGATTAAACGCTTACGGAATCACCATTAACGATGTTTTTGATGCATTAAACACGAATAACCAGAACACAGGAGGAGCCTATATCGAAAAAGGACCAACCGTTTTATACATTCGGAGTGAAGGTCTGATCGGAAATATTGAAGACATCAAAAATATTGCGATCGCTTCCAAAACCAATGAAATCCCACTGTTTATAAGAGATGTTGCAGAGGTGAAAACCAGCTTTGCAACACGCTATGGCGCAATGACCTTCAACGATCAGGGTGAAGTTTCCGGAGCAGTGGTGATGATGCTGAAAGGCGAAAACAGCAATCAGGTCATTAAAAACGTAAAAGAAAAAATCGCACAGATCCAGAAGACCCTTCCGAAAGGAGTAGTAATAGAACCATTCCTCGATCGTACCAAAATGGTAAACAACGCCATCGGAACCGTAGAAAAAAACCTTACAGAAGGCGCATTAATCGTTGTTTTTGTACTGGTTCTGTTCCTCGGAAATGTACGCGCAGGACTGCTTGTGGCGTCCGTAATTCCTCTTGCTATGCTTTTTGCCATCTGTATGATGAATCTTTTTGGAGTCAGCGGAAACCTGATGAGTCTCGGTGCACTGGATTTTGGTCTGATAATCGACGGTGCAGTTATTATTGTAGAATCAGTCCTGCATCAGTTCAGCCATAATTCAAAATTCAAAAAAATATTTTCCGTTGGAAAAGAAGAAATGGACACCATTGTTACCGATTCTGCCGGAAAAATGATGAACAGTGCAGTCTTCGGTCAGATTATCATCCTGATTGTTTATCTTCCCATTCTTACCTTACAGGGAATTGAAGGAAAAATGTTCAAGCCAATGGCTCAGACGGTGGCTTTTGCTTTATTAGGCGCATTTTTACTTTCGTTAACCTACATTCCGATGATGAGCTCTTTGCTGTTGAGAAAAAGAAGCTCAAAACCAACCTTATCAGACCGGATGATGAAAAAAGTAGAGAAACTCTATCTGAAAACACTGCTTAAAATCTTAAGAGTTCCGAAAATGGTATTCTCCATCGTGGCTGTACTTTTCGTATTGGCAATTTTCATTCTCAGCAGAATGGGAGGAGAATTTATTCCTTCCCTTGAAGAAGGAGATTTTGCCGTAGAAACCAGAGTTTTGCCGGGAAGTAATCTGAATACAACCATTGAAAGTACCCAAAAAGCCGCTCACATACTGAAATCAAGATTTCCGGAAGTACAAAAAGTCGTGACAAAAATAGGAAGCGGGGAAGTTCCTACAGATCCGATGCCGATGGATGCAGCCGATTTAATGGTGATTCTGAAGGATAAAAAAGAATGGACTTCTGCATCTACATTTCCTGAACTGGCGGATAAAATGACTAAAGAACTGCAGGATGTTCCCGGAGTAACGGTAAGTTTTCAGTTTCCGGTGCAGATGCGTTTCAATGAACTGATGACGGGAGCAAGACAGGATGTCGTGGTGAAGATTTTCGGAGATGATCTGGACGTTCTTTCGCAAAATGCTCAAAAACTCGGAAAAATTATTGAAACTGTAGACGGAGCGCAGAATCTTTACATCGAACCGATTGCAGGAATGCCGCAGGTAACCATAGAATACAACCGTCCTGTTATTGCACAATATCATTTATCCATTTCAGATATCAACCGGATTGTGAATGCTGCATTCGCAGGGCAGAGTACAGGTCTCGTTTTCGAAGGCGAAAAACGTTTTGATATGGTCGTTCGTCTCGATTCCAAAGTCCGTAAAAATGTAGACGATATTAAAAATCTGCTCGTTCCGACTCCGTTTGGTAACCAGATTCCGCTTTCCCAGCTTGCAAAAGTTGAAGTAAAAAACGGACCCAACCAAATACAGAGAGAAAATGCACAACGCAGAATTGTCGTTGGATTTAACATCAAAGGAAGAGATGTTCAGAGCATCGTGGAAGAACTTCAGACTAAAGTAAACAAAGAAATGAAACTTCCGACAGGTTATTATATGACTTACGGCGGTTCTTTTGAAAACCTGAACAACGCAAAACAGCGTCTGATGATTGCCGTTCCGGTTGCTTTGGCACTTATTTTTGTGATGTTGTTCTTAGCATTCGGCTCGGTGAAAGAAAGTCTGCTGATTTACACCGCAATTCCACTTTCAATTATTGGCGGCGTATTTCTTCTCGCTTTGAGAGGAATGCCTTTCAGCATCAGTGCAGGCGTTGGATTCATCGCCCTTTTCGGAGTGGCAGTTCTCAACGGAATCGTTCTCATCTCAGAATTCAACAGATTATACAAAAGCGGAATCCGGAATATCGTAAGAATTGTAATTGATGGCGGAGAGTCCAGACTTCGTCCGGTTCTGATGACGGCTTTCGTGGCATCTTTAGGATTTATTCCGATGGCGCTCAGTAACGGAGCCGGAGCGGAAGTTCAGCGTCCGTTGGCAACTGTGGTGATCGGAGGTCTGCTCGTGGCAACCTTTCTTACCCTTTTTGTACTGCCGCTTCTTTATGTAACCATTGAAAAAGGATTTAAAATGAAATCGCCATCATTTGGAAAACGCAAACACCTATGAAGAAAACGCGATTACATATGACCTTTAAAAAACAATAAATATCTACATATGAAAAATAATCACAAAAATATAACGACAGTATTGATTTTGCTGTTCAGCTTTGCAGGATTTGGACTGAAAGCGCAAACGCCAGTCAATCTTCAGACAGCGATCAATACCGCACTGGAAAACAACAGAAATCTTAAAAACGAAAAGCTGAAATCGGAATATTCCAAAGCTTTGATAAAATCGGCTAATGATATTCCGCAGACTGGTGTAACGTTCGATTACGGACAAATCAACAGTGCGTACAACGATATGAAATTTGGCGTTTCCCAGAATATTGCTTTTCCGACAGTGTATAAAAAGCAGAAAAATGTATACACCGAAGAATGGAAAAAATCTCTGCTGAATGTTTCCCTGAAAGAATATGAACTAAAAAAAGCAGTCAGCCTTACCTTTTACAACATTCTGTACTGGAAAGAAAAAGAAAAACTGCTGAATGAAATCCTGAAACTGTACACCGACTTTTCAGACAAAGCGAACCTGAGACTGAAAGCAGGAGAGAGTAATATTCTGGAAAAAACAACCGCCTCCAGTCAGAAATCGGCGATAGAAATTCAGTTAAAACAATTGCAGCAGGAATTAGCCGTATTAAAGATCCAGTTTCAGTGGCTTTTGAATACGGAAACCGATTTCATTCCCGAAGATTCAAAATCTTTTGCCAATTCTTTAAATGAAAAACTGGCGGATCATCCTTTGCTGAAAATCTGGGAACAGCAGAAAAATATTTCCACAGAACAGATTGCACTGGAAAAAGCGAAAATGCTTCCCGGTCTGCAATTGGCGTATAACCTGAACAGCTTTAAAGGATTAGGACCGGATGATAAACTCTACAATGTAACACCTCAGTTTCATTCGGTGCAGGTCGGTGTTTCGCTTCCGATATTTTCAGGAGGTCAGAAAGCGAGAATTGAAGCCGCAAAAGTAGCGCAGTCTGTTGCAGAAAGTGAGCTGAAAAATGCGGAATTCAATCTTCAGAATCAGCTTAAAAAAGCCAGAGAAATCTATCAGTCCAATCTGGAAATTGTTTCAAAATATGAAAGTTCCGACCTTAAAAATGCAGACGTCATTACCGAAACGGCGAAAAGACAGTTTATCGGCGGAGAAATCAATTACCTCGAATTTGTGATCCTCGTGAATCAGGCAGTACAGCTTAAAAACAATTACACCGATGCAGTCTGGAAACTTAACCAAAGCGCCATTGAACTGGAATACCTTACTTTAAATCCGTAAAAAAATGAAATCAATTTCAATATATACCTTATTACTCAGCTTTTTTGTCTTCATTCAATGTAAAAAAGAAGAAGCTCCCAAACAGGAAAAAAGCCTCCCGAAAGACGAAAATGTAGTGACTTTAACCGATGCACAGTTAAGAAATGCACCGATAGAAACAACCACACTTTCGTTACAGAATATCGCTTCAACCCTGAAATTAAACGGAATGATCGATGTTCCGCCTCAAAATCTGGTTTCTGTAAGCATTCCGCTTGGCGGTTATCTGAAATCCAGCAATCTTCTTCCGGGAATGCCGGTTTCCAGAGGTCAGGTGATTGCAGTGATCGAAAATCCGCAGTTCATTCAGCTTCAGCAGGATTATTTAATGGCAAGATCCAAAGCACATTTTGCAGAACTGGATTACAACCGTCAGAAAACCCTGAATCAAAGTCAGGCAAGCAGCGACAAAGCGATGCAGCTCGCCCAATCTGAAATGAACAGCCAGAGAATTTTAATGAATTCATTGGCGCAGCAGCTCAGACTCATCAATATCAATCCTGAATCATTAAAGTCCGGAAGCATTACGAAAAGCGTTCCGGTGTACAGCTCAATCAACGGTTTTGTAAGCAAAGTGAATGTGAACATCGGAAAATATGTAAATCCTTCGGATGTGCTTTTTGAGCTCATCAATCCGGACGACATTCACCTGAATCTTAAAGTGTACGAAAAGGATCTGGAAAACCTGAAAAAAGGACAGCGTTTTGCAGCGTACACGAATGCAGACCCGGGCAAAAAATATTATGGGGAAATCCTTCTCATCAGCAAGGATATCAGTCAGGGCGGTTTGGCTGAAGTTCACTGCCATTTTGATAAATACGACCACAGTCTCGTTCCGGGAATGTATATGAATGCTGAAATTGAAACCAGCACCTCTTTTTCCAATGCGGTTCCGGAAGAAAGCATCGTGAATTTTGAAGGCAAAGACTTTGTGTTTGTTGAGGTTAAAAAACAAACGTACCGATTGACTCCGGTGACTTTAGGCGAAACGGAAAACGGTTTTATCCAGATTCTCAATTCTGATGATTTTAAGAATAAAAAGATCGTGACCAAAAATGCCTATACGCTATTGATGAAGCTTAAAAATACGGAGGAAGAAGAATAAAATATTAAGTTTAAAGTAATTTGATATAATCAATCGTCAGTTAAATATATAGAGTCTGTTTAAACTTTTTATTTAACCGCAAAAGTAAAAAAGATGAAGTAAAATTTTGAAGTAGCTTAGAGTAAAATAGCTTTGCTCCTTTAGAAGCAGAATCTGTGTAGAAATAAGAATGAGTGTATCTCTAATACGATAAATGTTCTAAAGATAGCGTTCCTACGGAACGCCGGATATCTTGTGAATATGATTTCTACACAGATAAAACTCCATATAGTTTTCTAATATTTTACTTTAAACAACTTTTTTATTTAGATATTCTAATCATCACATTATGATAATCTTTTGAGCCTCTTGCGGATAATTCGGAAATTAGTTTAAACAATAAACTAAAGCTGAACAATTTATTGAACATTGTAGCGTTATAATTCAGATTAATTTAAAATCATTCTTAACAGAAGATTTTATACCTTTGATTGGGTGAAAAAGTTGATTTCCATATTGTTGCTGTCCTTATATTTGGTTTCTACAACCGAGTTATATCAGCTTTTAAAAATACCAACTTTGGTAGAACATTATTGGGAACACAAAAATATGAATCCCGATATGCCTGTAATTGCATTTCTGAGGGCTCATTATGATCATCCGGCAAAAGACGGAGATTTTGGAAAAGATCAGAAGCTCCCGTTCATTATTCATTCCACAACGTTATCTTTGGTTTTTACCATCAATCCGGGCTTTTATTTTGAAACAAAAACTGAAAATTTCAGATCCCTGAAATCACATAAAATACCTTCCAAAGACGAAGATTTCTGCTACAAAGGATTCGCAGGATCAGTCTGGGAACCGCCGAAATCATTTTCTTAATCCATTTACAATCTGATTATATCATAATCAGAACACATCATTTATTCTAAAAAATCATTATAACATTTTACAGTAATGAAAACAATAGTATCAGCCATACTTATGGTTGTATTTTCCTTTGGTTTCCACGCACAAAACAAACTGGAAATTGCAAAAAAAACCGCTGCAGAAAACAAAGAACTTATTCTGCTTAATTTTTCCGGTTCAGACTGGTGTATTCCGTGCATCAAGCTTCATAAAAACATCATCGAAACAGAAGATTTCAAAAAACTGGAATCCGATAAAGTTATCGTGTACATCAATGCCGATTTCCCTAGAAATAAGAAAAATCAGCTTTCTGCCGATCTGAAAAAAGAAAACGCTTCTCTTGCCGATGCATACAATAAAAAAGGCTTGTTTCCGTACACGCTTTTATTAAATTCAGAAGGGAAAATTCTGAAAAGCTGGGAAGGACTGCCTTCAGAAAATGCACTGGCTTTCAGTAAAGAAATCAGAGAAATCAGAGAAAAACAAAAATAACAGAAAAAGAGATGATTAGAGAATTCAAAAGACCTCAGAAACTGATGGGGAACGCTTTTGAAATTACCGTTGTAAGTGATGATGAAAAACTTGCACAAGATCACATTGATGCAGCCATTGCTGAAATCCGAAGGATAGAAAAACTTTTGACTACTTTCAGCGATAACAGTCAGACTAATCTCATTAATCAAAATGCGGGATTAAAACCCGTGAAAGTAGACCGTGAGATTTTTGACCTCATTGAAAGAAGCTTACGAATCAGCAGAATTACAGACGGTTACTTCGATATTTCTTACGGCGGAATTGATAAAAGTTTCTGGAATTTCGACCGTGAAATGAAAGAGCTTCCCGATCCTGAAAAAATAAAGGATCATCTGAAACTGGTCAATTATCAGAATATTATTCTCGATCGCGACAGTCAGACCGTTTTCCTCAAAGAAAAAGGAATGCGCATCGGTTTTGGCGGAATCGGGAAAGGATATGCCGCAGAAATGGCAAAAAGAATTCTTCAGGAAAGAAATGTACATTCCGGAATTGTGAACGCTTCGGGCGATTTAACAACTTGGGGAAATCAGGCAGACGGAAAACCCTGGACTGTAGGAATTGCCGATCCCGACAATGCAAAACAGCCTTTTTCTTATATGAATATTACGGATATGGCGGTCGCAACTTCAGGAAATTACGAGAAATTCGTGGTCATCAATGGTAAAAAATATTCTCATACCATCAATCCCAAAACAGGAATGCCGGTTTCGGGCGTAAAAAGTGTTACCATTTTTTGTCCCAATGCAGAAATTGCCGACGCAATGGCGACTCCCGTCAGTATTATGGGAATCGATGCCGCGCTCGGTATGATCAACCAGATCAATCATCTGGAGTGTATCATCATCGACGATGAGGACAGAATTTATTCATCTCAAAACATTAATTTAAAATAAAATGCTTTGTTGTCAGAACAAAATTGAGTTAAATAAACACACAGTATCTGATTCAGAGTAAGGCAATTAAATCAACTTTAAAAACAAATCAATACAAATGACAGACCTTATAAAAAACAGTCAGAAGCTTTTCGGATATTTATTTGGGCAGCTTTCACCGTCTTCCACTCCCGCTTTTTTGCTCGTTCCTCACAAAAAGAGCTCCGTTCAAGCCGGGCTGCGAAGATTCAACGCTTTAAATTACAGAACAGTTGCAGTTCTTTCGATATTGACAATTCCGTTTTTGAATTCCTGTACCACCGTAAAAGAATACGAAAAAAATAAACTCAACGATGCCGAAATGGTTCTCGGAAACCGAACCATTGAAAAGACCGAACTGAGCTTTCAGTCTTACAGAGAAGGTTCTTCAGGAGCCAATGCCGGAAAAGTGGGCGGTGGTTGCGGATGCAATTAAGAAAAGAGAATGGTAAAAATTTAATGTGATCTACAATGAAAAAAATAATCATAAGTGTTGTTGCTCTTTTCGGAATTTTTAATGCAAAAGCACAGGAAAACACAAATAACGAACAGCCCAAAAAGCTGACTTTTGATGAAGCTAATTTAGTTTCTAGTTACTACAAACAGGACGGAAATAATTCTGCCGTTACAGGAGGAATCGGTTCAGAAAAACTGACCGATGTTTCCAACACGATTGATGTAACGATGGTAAAATACGATAAAAAAGACCGTAAAAATAAATTCAATGTAAGTGTCGGGATCGATCATTATACTTCCGCATCTTCGGATATGATTGATCTGAAAGCCAATTCATCGGCTTCGCACGCAGACAACAGAATTTATCCGGCATTAAGCTGGAGCCGCGAAAATACCGAAAAAGGAACCACTTTAATGGCGGGTGTTTCTACCTC
>OGQD01002064.1_pt1 | contig 11729 bp, 15 predicted proteins | sample 1553091 | NCBI WGS metagenome assembly OGQD01 (sample SAMEA2580290, study PRJEB22360) | human gut metagenome | biome: human gut; feature: human-associated habitat; material: faeces | place: Denmark | collected 2008/2010
AAAAGCCTCATATTTGAAAAAGAAACCCACAGAATCTCCCCCTGCCGTAGATTTTATAAGTTCGAAGTGAAGATCAGGATATTTTTCCAATGCTGTCTTCCAATATCCGCGAACCGCAAATTTTCCTTTTAAAGAACTTTCTTTTCCTCCTGTTGCTAATTTTATCATCGGCGTCACGATCTCTATATCATCCGAATAATGAGATAAAATAATATCCAGATCATGCGAATTCCATGCTTTAATCCATTCTTCAGCAAACTTTTGATGATCCATCTCAATTGTTTTAAAATTGAAGTTCTGCAAAGATAAAACTAAAAAAAGAAATCCTGCCGATGCGGATGAATAAGACTTTAAAATATATGATAAAGGTCGATTATTCTCTGAGAACTTTTATTCTGTTGTCGCTCCAGACTTTTATTACCGACGAACCCGAATATTTTGAAACTTTTTCGCGGTCTTCTTCTACTGCGTAGTCTACAAGATCAATCATTTCAGGAGAAATATCCGAGAATTTCAAAGGACTTTTTTCACCGCTGAAATTGGCAGAAGTAGAAACCAAAGGTTTGTTGAGTTTTGTAATCAGTTTTTTGCAGAAGTCATTTTTTACCAGACGGATTCCGATACTTCCGTCTTCAGCCAACAATTCTTTTGGCAATCCTCTCGGGTTTTCATAAACAATTGTTACGGGCTTTTCGCTAAGATCAATAATTTCCCAAGCCATTTCCGGAACATCTACCAAATCCTGTAATCTTTTTTCAGATTCCACCAAGATGATCATGGATTTGTTTTTTTCCCGTTTTTTGATGTCAAATATTTTGTTTACGGCTTCTATATTTGTGGCGTCACAACCGATTCCCCAGATGGTGTCTGTTGGATAAAGAATTGTTCCGCCGGATTTTAAAATTTCTATTATTTTTTCCATTGTTTTATGTCATTGCGAGGAGCGAAGCGACGAAGCAATCTCAAAAAGGATTGAGAATATCTTTAATATCTTCTGTCAAATCTCTCCACTCCGGATTAATTGAATTTATTAAATCAATTTTTTTCTGTCTCGAACCTGCTTTAATTTGTTTTTCTCTAAAAATAGCATCTCCTATTTCCTGAAATGATTCCCAATAGACAAGTTTGTCAATATTATATTTAGATGTAAAGCTTAGTTCAAAAATCTTTTCTTTATGCTGATAAATTCTTTTTGGTAAATTTGATGTTACCCCAGTGTAAAGAACCGTATTATTTTTATTGGTCATAATATAAACAAAGCCTGGTTTCATTTGTGTTCATCTTTAAAATTATGAGATTGCTTCGTCGCTTCGCTCCTCGCAATGACATAAAATTAAAAAACTTTACAACTTCGGCAAATATCTTTCCTCAATAATATTCAGATGATGAATATTATGACCAACAATCAATTTCCCGATGGTTTCGGCAGAAATCTGGTTTCCGTTGGCAGATCCTACATTTTTTAAGGCTTCGGAATTTGCAGTTTCTAAAAGAATCTGAGAAGATTTTCTGATCAGTTGATATTCTTCCAATAATGAACTTAGTGTTCTTTCATTTGCAAAAGACTGTTTAGCGTACAATTCCTCATCAAAACCCGGCAATTCATTTTGGTCGCCTCTTGCAAAAGCCAATATTCTGTACTGAAAGATTCTTTCCGTATCGGATAAATGCAGAAGGAGTTCTTTCAGCGTCCATTTTCCTTCCGCGTAGGCAAAAAGAGATTGTTCTTCTGAAAGCTTTGAGTAAATTTCAACCGTTTTTTCTCCGGATTTTTTCAGTTCTTCCAGCCATTTTTCTGAAGGAATTAAGTCTAAATATCTTTGAACGTATTTTTGAAAATCAGTCATATATAATGAATAATAAGTAATTGGTAATGAGTAATATTTTAGTAACAATTAAGATTTCGTAAACTGTTACACTGGTAAATTGTTACGTTATGAAATCTTCCATTCGTAAAAATTCACTTCATCGTAGATTTCGAATCCGCAGCTTGGGTAAAGCTTATTTCCGATATCATTGGATTTTCCGGTTTCAAGAAGAATTCCGGCGGCATCTGTTGATTTTGCCATTTCTTGGGATGCTTCAATCAGTTGTTTTGAAAACCCTTTTCCACGATAATTTTCATTCACATACAAATCATTCAAAAGCCAGTATCTTTTCATTCTTGTGGAGGAAAATAACGGATATAACTGAACAAAACCGACTAATTTCCCTTCATTTTCGGCAACAAAAATTTCGGAATCGTTATTTTCAATTCTTTCTGTTAAAAATTTTTCCGCAGCAGGAATATCGGAATCTTTATGATAAAAGATCCTGTACTGATCGAACAGTTCAGCTAAATGCTGTACATCTGCAAGTTGGGCTTTTCTTGTCATAATGGGAGTTTAAAACTTTGTCAAAGCACAAAAAAACTTCATAAAGCTTTAACAAATTAGATTATAAATGATGGTCGTAGCTGAGAACGCGCTTCATTTTCCAGTCTTTTCCGTCCAGAATCCAGAGAATGGTAAATTTTGCACGGCTTCCCTTGTTCCATTTTCCGTTGTAAAATTCGGCAAAATCATGTTCTCCTTCCTGAATGAAAGCATACAGAGCATTATTGTTGTACAAAGGATATACTTTCATGGAATTTGGAATCAGTTCGCGTTTCACTTTATTGGGTCCGCCACAAATATTATTTTTAATGGAGGCTTTGAAGGCTTCTTTTCCGGAAGTAATTCCGCCTTTATCGTGGTAGAATTCCAAGTCTTCGCTTACGATAGAATCATAATGAGAAAGATCGCATTTATTGAATCCGACATCGAATATCAGACTGTCTAATTTTTTCGCTGTTTTGTACAGTTCGTCGGTATTTTTTACCTGAGAAAAGGCAATCTGGCTTACCATTAACAGGAATAAAATCTGGATCTTTCTCATTATGTTTTTATTTTAAAATGTTGTTCAACACTCTGTCATTCTGACGTTAGGAAGAATCTTTTTTAATAAATTTTTGAATTTCTATTCCAACGTTTGTCATTCCGCAGGAATCTTGGCTCTAATTTTTTCAAACGACTTTCTAATACTATCTAAAGATCCTTTCAGGATGACAAACTTTAATTGTATTTTTCAAATACTGAAAGAATTGACTACAATCCTAGCCACGATTGCAACGGCATCCTTTTGTGAAGCAAAGCGTAGCAAAAGATATAGTGGAAAGCGGGAAATAGCTCCAAAAGTTTAAATAAATTCTATTTAGATTCTTTACTCCAATTCGTTCTATACAGAATGACAAAGTGTTATAAATTGTTTTTAAACTAAGAAAAAGCTCTTTCCAGATCTGCGATAAGATCTTCTGCATCTTCGATTCCTACGCTTAAACGAACCAAATCGTCTGTAATTCCCAATTCTGCACGTTTTTCTGCAGGAATGGAAGCATGAGTCATTAAAGCAGGATGATTGGCAAGAGATTCTACTCCACCCAAAGATTCAGCTAAAGTGAATACTTTTACTCTTTCTAAAAATTTGATGGCATCTTCTTTTTTACCCGATTTAAAAGTGAAGGAAACCATTCCTCCGAAATCTTTCATCTGAGATTTTGCCAGTTCGTACTGCGGATGAGATTCTAATCCCGGATAAATTACCTGATCTACAGCAGGATGAGATTCAAGGTATTTTGCAACAGCCATTCCGTTTTCAGAATGTCTCTGAACTCTTAAAGCCAGTGTTTTAATTCCTCTCAACACAAGGTAAGAATCGTGAGGTCCTAAAATTCCTCCGCTTGCAAACTGAATGAAGTGAAGCTTCTCTCCAAGTTCTGCATCTTTTGCAATTAAAGCTCCCGCAATAACATCGGAGTGACCTCCCAAGTATTTTGTTGCAGAGTGCATAACGATATCGGCTCCCAAATCAATTGGTCTCTGAAGATATGGTGTTGCAAAAGTATTATCCACTGCAACCAGAATATCTTTTCCTTTGGCAACTTCAACAACTGCTTTAATATCAACCAGTTTCATCAAAGGATTGGTTGGCGTTTCAATCCAGATTAGTTTTGTTTTATCTGTAATAACGTCATTGATCTTAGAAACATCATCAAAATTCACGAAGGTAAATTTAAGCTGATATTTTTCGAAAAGTCTGGTGAACATTCTGTACGTTCCTCCGTACAAATCGTCTACTGCAACCACTTCATCTCCCGGATTTAATAATTTTAAAACACAGTCGATTGCCGCCAAACCGGAACCGAAAGCCAGACCTCTCGCTCCGTTTTCGATGCTTGCCAAAGAGTCTTCCAAAGCCTGTCTCGTAGGGTTTGCCGCTCTGGAATATTCGTAGCCGGAATGTACTCCCGGACTTTTCTGTGCGAAGGTAGACGTTAAAAATACAGGTACATTCACAGAACCCGTTGCAGATTCGTGATGCTGTCCTCCGTGTATTACTTTTGTATTGAAATTCATTGTTTTATAATTTATTAATTTAAAAATCTGAGAATTTGGAAATTATCTCCACTGCATTCATTTTCAAATTGTTTCATTCTCAAATTTTCAAATTTGTTTTACATTTTTATCGCCGATTTTACTGCGAACTCTTCTGCCATCTGCTCCAACCATTGTGCCACATCTTCTTCACCTGTTGCTCTTTGGTAGGTATTTCCCATAGAAACAAGCACTTGGTGAATAAACATTTTCATCTGATCCACCGGCATTTCTTTTGTCCAGAGATCAATTCTCAAAGCTTCCATATTTTTTTCGTCCCAAACGGAGATCATGGTTGCCTTTGTTTCTTCTTTTTCAATTCCGCCGTCCTGTGCGTTCCAGGTGATGTTTTCCGGAATGTGGTTTTCATCCAGTTCTACATCTATCGTAATCTGAGTTTTTCTCATAATTTTCTATTTATTCTACTATATATTGCTTGCCAAATGTTTTACATTCAGCGTATTATTTTACTTTCGGTTTATAGCCCGACTGGTTAAAGATCACCGTTGCATCCAATCCTAAGAAATCCTGAAGTTTGGTTTCCGGTTTCTGTTTCAGATATTCTTTACAGATCTGCCATCCTGTGAAAATGGCAATCTGCGGAGAAGATTCGTTATCAATTTCCGTATAAAATTTCGAGAATGGTCCCGGAGCGATAAAACGGTCTTCCAATCTGTGATCGTCTCCAAAAATGATATTATTTTCCACGAAATAATTCCAGATGTTGGCTTCGTTGGAAACTGCCCATTCATACTGCTTCTGGGTATAGTTCATTTTCAGATATTCCGGATATGTGGGTAAAAAAGCGTCTTTAAGAATCATGATTTTACCGTTGAGAATCATCATATCGATAAATTTCTGATGATCCGGAGATTCTTTTACAAAACCTTCCGCGAAAATCTGCGCGACTTTCGGAACAATATTATTCGGGTTCATGGATTTCTGGAAGTACATTTCCAAACCTTTATAATTGGGATTTCCGTCTCCCATAAAGCCTGTAATATCAATAAAAAGCTGATTTCCCTTCGCATCATAAAAAATAGGATCCTGAACCATCTGCAAAGCCGATGAAAATAAAAATACTTTCGGACTTTTGAATGCAGGAAAATAAAATTTGATGTGCGAAAACAAATCCTGAAGATCGGTCTGCAATTTTTTCTGATCTATTTTTGCGGTAGCCTCCTTGTAAATTTTAATTTCTTCAGGATCTGCTCTTCTTTTGGCAAAATCTGCATCGCTTACCGTTCCCTGAAACCAAGGAAATTTAGCTTTAAAACTTTCCGAGGAAATATTCGGATCGTAAAGTTCTTTGGAAATATCTGTAATTTCTACTTTTTCCGCCGGACTTGTAATTTCTACGTTCCATTGATTCCCGGATTCTTTTTTGCAGGAATTCAATCCTAAAATTAATACTAAAGAAAGTGCAGTAATTCTGAAAATCTTCATACTTTTACATGAAATTTAAGTGTACAAAAATACGGATTTAAACATAATGTAATGATGAAAAATAAAATAATTCCGATCCTCATTCTTATTTTCTCTGTATCCTGTTTCTATAGTCAAAGTCTTATTTTTAAGGATAAAAATCTTGAAAAAGCTGTGATTGAAAATTTTGATCTGAACAAAGACGGAAAAATGAATCAGTTTGAAGCCGACAGAATTGAAAATTTATTTTTAGTGAATAAAGGCATTACAAATGCGGAAGATCTTCCCTATTTTAAAAATGCAAAAATGATCGTACTGGATGATAACAGCATTGTAAATCTTTCCCTGAAAAATATGGATCATCTGCAGCTTTTTTCGTGTACAGGATGTAAAATTTCAAATTTTAAGGCAGAAAATCTAAAAATTCTGGCTTCACTGTACCTCGACAACAACCAGATTGAAAATATTTCGCTGAAAACGACACCCAGAATTGATCAATTAACCGTATCTTTAAATAAAATAAAGACCATTGATCTAAGCTCGCTTAAATATCTTAAAAAGCTAAATCTTGAGCATAATCAGATTCAAAAACTGGATATTTCCGCAAATATCAATCTGGAAACCTTAAACGTGATGAAAAATCCGATCAAGGAAACAGACATTAAAAAAGGAGCAGCCAATGTGACGGTTTTTGGATTTCAGCAACAGTAATTTTTTATGTATTTAGAAACACAAAGACTTATTCTGAGAAAATTTGAAGAAACAGATGCAGAACGTTTGTTTCTCCTCGACTCCGATCCTGAAGTGATGAAATACATCGGAGTACCTCCTCTTTCCGACATCACCGAATCTGAAAATGTAATTAAAATGATTCAGCAGCAATATCTTGATAACGGCGTCGGAAGGCTCGCTGTAATTGAAAAAGAAACCGGACTGCTGATCGGCTGGAGCGGACTAAAATTAATTACTCAGGAAATAAACGGCTACAACAATATTTACGATCTCGGATATCGTTTCATTCCTGAATACTGGGGAAAAGGCTATGCGCTGGAATCGGCAAAAGCTTCGCTTGATTTTGGATTTAATGATCTGAAAGCTGAAACCATTTATGCTCATGCCCATTCTGAAAACGAAGGTTCCAATCATATTTTAAGAAAATTAGGCTTCGAAAAAACCGGCGAATTCACCGAACCGGACGGAATTTGCTTTTGGTATGAGCTTCAACATAAAAATTACATCAAATAAACATTCAGAATTTTTAATTTTGAATTTCTTTACATAAAACAGACAAAAATATAAACAATGCAGACACAAAAAGTTATAGACCATATTGTAAACTGGCTGAAAGATTATGCAGTAAAAGCAAAAGTAAACGGATATGTAATCGGAGTTTCGGGAGGTGTGGATTCGGGTGTCGTTTCTACTCTTTGTGCGATGACAGGGCTTGAAGTTCTTGCGCTGGAAATGCCGATCCGTCAAAAAGCAGATCAGGTAAACAGAGCGCAGGATCATATTGAGGATCTGAAAAAGAAATTTCCAAACGTAAAATCAGAAACCGTTAATTTAACTCCTGTTTTCGAAAGTTTTGAAAATATTGTCAGCGTACATTCAGAAGGAAATCCCAATAACAATCTGGCTCTCGCGAATACAAGATCACGTTTCAGAATGCTTAATTTATATTACTTCGGGCAGCTTCACGGACTTTTGGTGTGCGGAACAGGAAATAAAGTGGAAGATTTCGGAATCGGTTTCTACACCAAATACGGCGACGGCGGTGTGGATGTTTCTCCAATTGCGGATCTTTATAAAACGGAAGTGTATGAATTAGCGAGAGCTTTAAATTTAATTGAAAGCATTCAGAATGCAATTCCTACGGACGGACTTTGGGATGCAGAAAGAACGGACGAAGACCAAATCGGGGCAACTTATCCTGAACTGGAAAAAATTCAGAAAGAATACGGAACAAAAACAGCAGAAGATTACGAAGGCAGAGATAAAGAAGTTTTCCAGATTTTCGACAGAATGCATAAAGCGGCAAAACATAAAATGGTTCCGATCCCGATCTGCGATATTCCGGAAGACTGGAGAGCATAAATTAATTGAATATCCGTTAAACAACCTATTACTATGCACTGATATGAAAATCAATTATTTATAACAGGCACTTCGACAAGCTCAGTGTGACACCTCTAATACTAAACGCTTGATTTTTAGCGATGTCAAGCTGAGCCTGTCGAAGCTTTAGGTTAATAAACGGACAATCAATTAATATTAATTTCAAACTATTTTTTATGAATTTTGTACAAATTCCATCAATTCCCGTTTGCTGCTTTCAAAATCGAAGGCATCGTAAACCAGAAAATATTTATGCTTATCTACACATTTTGAAAACATAGATTTTGCCAGTGAAAGTTTATTTTTATCAAAACTAACTTCTTTTACCAAAGCGCTGATCTGCTGGGAAGTAAACATGGTCGTACGCATCTGCTGCCGGATCATAGAAAGTTTACTGTCGTCAAATCTTGCATTTTTTCTCAACATATCCATAAATTCACTGAAGGAACTGTTATCCATTACATTGGCATAACTTCCGCCATCATTCCATCCTCCCGAATTTCCGTAGGGATTATTCCAGACATCATTCCAGTCATTAAATCCGTAAGGCTGGTTCTGAACAGGATATGAATCTAATAAAAACAATCCTTCATTGGTAAAGAAATCAAGAACCAATCTGCTGTTGTTTCTTACATTCAAAGTTGTTCTGTATAATAAATAACCATTTTCATAAATTGAAACAGGAATTCTTCCCGAAGGAAGATCAAAAAATCTGAATCTTCCGGAATTATTGGAAATAAACTGATCTCCCAGTTCCACACTGAACATTCCCTGTTCAGGAATTCTCAGGAAAACTTCTGAATATCCGTACTGCTGATTCCATTGGTAATTTGAATTTTTACCTCTGAATCCGTTGTTACTTCCGTTCTGATTTCTGAAACCGGAATTATTGCTGTTTCTGCTCTCCGTTCTTTTTGCGTTCGGAGATTCTATTTCTGTTTTTGAAGCCTCGTTTTTTAAAAGCTCGCCTGCTTTTCCTGCTTCCTGCGCGAAAGAAAAACTTCCTACAAGAAACAAAACACTCATAAATATATTTTTCATAACACTTTTTTAATCTCCAGCTCCACTTTCATGCCAAAAAAAAGAGAAACCAATATCTGATTTCTCTTTTTCATTTATATGATTGTTTATCAATTACATATGAATTGGTCTTTTTGCCGTAGCATCCAAAGCTGCTTCTTTAATCGCTTCTGCATAAGTCGGGTGCGCGTGAGAACTTCTTGCGATATCTTCTGCACTTGCACCGAATTCCATAGCGATAACTCCTTCAGCAATTAAATCTGCTGCTCTTGCTCCCACAATGTGCATTCCAAGAACTTCGTCTGTTTTTTCGTCTGCAATAATTTTTACCAAACCATCTACATCACCACTTGCACGGCTTCTTCCCAAAGCTCTCATCGGGAAAGAACCTACTTTATAAGCTACTCCTTCCTGTTTCAACTGCTCTTCAGTTTTTCCAACTCCTGCAACTTCCGGCCAAGTGTAAACCACTCCCGGAATTAAATTATAATTGATGTGAGGCTTCTGTCCTGCTAACGTTTCAGCAACAAAAACACCTTCCTCTTCTGCTTTGTGAGCCAGCATTGCTCCTTTTACTACGTCTCCGATTGCATAAATGTTGGCAACGTTGGTCTGTAAATGGTCATTTACTTTTACTCTTCCTCTTTCGTCAAGCTCAACCCCTGCTTTTTCCAATCCAAGACCGTCTGTGTAAGGTTTTCTTCCTACAGAAACCAGACAGTAATCTCCTTCTACTGTTACTTCCTCTCCTTTTTTGTCTTTCGCTGTAATTTTTACGGTATCTCCGTTTCTTTCCACTGCGGATACGGCTGTAGAAAGCATGAACTTCATTCCCTGCTTTTTAAGAACTTTCGTCAATTCTTTACTTAGCGCTCCGTCCATTGTCGGGATAATTTTATCCATGAACTCTACCACAGTAACCTGAGCTCCTAATCTTAAGTAAACAGAACCTAATTCAAGACCGATTACTCCACCTCCGATTACCACTAAATGTTTCGGAATTTCTTTAAGATTTAAAGCTTCCGTAGAAGTAATTACTCTTTCTTTATCTAAAGTGATGAAAGGTAAAGAAGAAGGTTTAGAACCTGTTGCAATGATGGTATATTTGGATTCGATGGTTTCTGTAGAACCGTCGTTTTTCGTTACTTTGATCTGAGTAGCGGATTCGAAACTACCCACTCCTTCAAAAACAGTGATTTTGTTTTTGTTCATCAGATAGCTGATTCCGTCTGTATTTTGTTTAATTACCTCATTTTTACGCTCGATCATTCTTGCAATGTCGGCTTGAGGCTCGTTGATAATGATTCCGTGACCTGCAAAATTGTGTTTTGCGTTCTCAAAATGCTCAGAGCTGTCTAAAAGCGCTTTTGACGGAATACATCCCACGTTAAGACAAGTTCCTCCTAAAGTTGGATATTTTTCAATAATTGCTGTTGTGAAACCTAATTGTGCAGCACGGATTGCAGCAACATAACCACCAGGACCGGAACCGATTACGGTGACATCAAATTGACTCATGTTATTTTATGAATTTGTTTATTATTAACTTTCTTATGCTTACAAATTTAACGATTTATTACCACGTGAGAAAGTGAGATTTGTCAAATTTTAAGGAGAAGTCTGAGTTATAAAAATTTTTCAACAATAATCTTGAATGTCTTTAAATTTCTCAATGATTTCTTTACATTTTTCATCAAGTAAATTTTTATATTTCGTGTCTACTATTTTTAATTTTGAATCAAGTTTGATAAGATACTCTGTATTGTAAAGTTTTCTTTCTTCACCGACTGGGTAAAATTGAATTTCGCTATAGTATTTCTCTAAAATATTTAAATCAATGTTATCTAAAGGTTGGATATCATTTATTCTTCCAATAAGATAATGCATTTTAAAATATCCGGAGTGCATCTCAATTTGATCTGTTATAATAGCAATCGCATTTGAACGTAATTTTTTAATAAACCTGTAATGCTTTAGCTTTTCAAACTTATTCATATTTATTTCATCAAATAATGCTAAAACCTTACAAATCCAACCTCAGTTTCCCCTGTCCGAATTCTCCTGTGCTTTCAAAATATGAGCCTCCGTAAACATACCAATCAAGGCTTTCGAGATATTCTACAGCATTTTCAGGAGTTATGTCAGGACGGTCTTTTTTAGAAACAATTCCTTTGTACCATCTTCCGGATTTGGAAAAACTTTCATATTCCACAAAATAACGGATCCAGATTCTCTGGCAAAGTTTACACTGCTGAATGCTTACTTCGGCAAATCTTCCGTTGGTTTTATCAATACCCAATTCTGACGTTCTGAATTCTGTATAGGTGGAAGTCGGTTTTTCGCAGGCGCATCCCAGTTTCTGGATTTTAATCATTACTAATTGTTTTCTGAAATTAAAAGTCCAAAATTAAAAAATATTAGCTGAATACTCAAGACGGTTATTTCATCAGATCCAGCAACACCTTTTCGTACTGATTTAAAATAATATTCTTGGAAAATCTGGATTTTATAGAATTTTTAATGGCTTCATTTTCATGATTTCCATGAAGAATTTTCATAATTTTCTGTGAAAATTCTTCATAATTTTCAATATTCGCAATTTCACCATTGGTGTCGTCCTGAATGATTTCGGTAATTCCTCCGGGGCAATTATTGGCTAAAGAATACGTTCCGCAAGCTCCGGCTTCAAGCAAAACATTCGGAAAACCTTCATATCTT
>OGQD01002065.1_pt1 | contig 11726 bp, 6 predicted proteins | sample 1553091 | NCBI WGS metagenome assembly OGQD01 (sample SAMEA2580290, study PRJEB22360) | human gut metagenome | biome: human gut; feature: human-associated habitat; material: faeces | place: Denmark | collected 2008/2010
ATTGGTAAAAAGGAATCAGTGATACAGTGACAGAGGAAATGGGAAAAACTTGGTTCTTCGTCACTTTAGGGGCAATCTATTTGCCTGCATCTCTTTATTTATCGGCAATTCAAACATATGAAGGTATGTATAACTCCCTATTCTCAAAATAAGTCCGAACTCCTTTATTTCTCGGATTTTGATAATGAAATACTGCCCCGAAAGTGGCGAAGAACCCGAAAACTTTTATTAAATAAGAAATCTCGTTCACATAGGCACGTTGGCCTTCCATATAGCTCACCCCAATCAAGTGCCCATCAAGGAAGAGAGCGATCTCTTCTATAACACATACCCTAAATCGTTCGTTATATGACGTAGACTATCAAAGGTTTCCACCGGGCTCGCAATCAAACAAACTTCTCCCTCTTCTGCAAGTTCAGAAACCCGATCAGCATCCAGATGGTACTGGCGACCAGGAGGAAGATGCGACTTTTGATGATGATGCTTTCCCAGATGACCGGCAGGGAATTGCGGGGGATGGAGAAAGGATTGAGGAGGATATTCCAAAAAGAACGCTCAATAAGAGGCGTATTGCTGAAGATCAACAGGGCGATGCCGATGATAATCATCAAAACGGCAGTTCCGTTACCACTGCGGGTAATGGTGGAAAACATGAAGGCGAGGTTCCCGAAAAAAAGGATCGGGAACATCAGCTGAGCCGACATCTCAAGAAGGTTGACAGGATAAAGCAAGAGCGTAGCCAACCAGGAAAAGACGATCAGGATCACGAAGATCGCCACGTAGATCATCAGTAGACGGACACCCCATACCTTATATTTATAGTCGGGGATGCCGAAAAGGATTTCCAGTATCCGGCTATCCTCATCGTTCTGGATACCAAAAACAGCAGGATAGAACACCAACAGGACACAGGGGAACATCAGGAGGTTGTAGACCACCCCTTCATTGACCTCCGATCGGCTCCAAGCAATCTGAAACATGAAATAGGCAAAGAACAGAAATGCCGCCAGGAGAAACCAGATGAATTTCCCGGCAAAGATAATCTTCAGGTTATATTTAACCAAGCGAGGCAAGAGATATATGAATTGTTTCAGTGTCATAATGATTTATGATTTGAGATTTATGATTTATCATCGACGCATAAATCATAAATCATAACTTTTTAAAGTTCTTTCAACAAGCAAAGATAAGCATCTTCCAAGTTCGGTTCCACTTGTACCGCTCCATCATACGGAGAGGTGGTCGAGAGGTAACGGACCCGGATACGGTCGTCTTTTTGGATATGGTTGACGATCCGGGACTTATCCAATGCCTGTTCAAATTCTGTCTTACCGATATCGAACTGCCAGACCTTTCCGGCCGCCATGCCGACCATATCAACCGGATCGCCAAAATACTTTAGGCTGCCTTTGTTGATCACGACCACCTGGCTACATGAACTGGATATGTCTTCGATGATATGAGTAGAGAAGATCACGATACGATCCTTGCTCAACTCCACCAACAGGTTTCGGAAACGGATGCGTTCGCGCGGGTCGAGTCCGGCAGTAGGTTCGTCTACCACTAAAATACGTGGCAGGTGCAACAGAATCAGAGCGATACCGATACGTTGTTTCATACCGCCGGAGAAAGAACCGATTTTCTCATCTTTACGGTCGAACATATGGACGGCGCGGAGGACATACTCCAACCGCTCACGGCGCAGCTCGGGATTGACGAGGCCCTTCAAGATCGCCTGATAATCGAGAAATTCCCAAGATGACATATTCTCGTATGTCCCGAACTCCTGTGGCAGGAAACCGATCAGGCTCTGCAGTTCCTCCCGGTAGACACGCGTATCCAGTCCGTTGATCCAGATACTGCCGTAGCTCTGTTCCAAAATGCCGCAGATGATACGCATCAGGGTGGACTTACCTGCTCCGTTCGGTCCCAAGAGGCCGAACATACCTGTACGGATCTCGAACGATACGCCTCGGAGTGCCTTGAACGGCTGCCGACGTTTCCCGATCAGCGGAATACTTTTCACCATACGGAACCACGAACGACGCAGCCCGGCGAAACGTCCTTTTACACGCTCGATATTGATTTCCTTCTCATACAGATAGCCAGAAGTCACATAGATTGCTATACAGAACGCCCACAACACCCCGATCGTCCCCACCAAGTTCGGATTATCCAATTTGCGGAACAGACCAAAAAGGATCAGTGGAGGAAGGCCCCAAAAGATGATCCGGTTAACGTATTTCACTATCCGGCTTCCTGCAAACCGTCCATAGAGATATTCACGTACCTTGCGCCACAGGTAAAGCGTTGCGGCGTAGACTGCGAAAGAGAGAAGAAATATCCACAACCTGTTCCCGACAAAGAACCAGGTGAACCAGACGCCGAAACCTAACAGGACGAACTGCCAGCCCAGTTCCATAAAGAATCCTCTTTCTCGCGTCTGAAGCGGGATCGCAGAAGCACCAGTGGTATCCGCATAATCAGAGGAGGTATCAGGACTGATCTTTTGCGATCCCATGTCAGGCACGGGAACGGGACAGTCATCCGGCAATCCGGCAGGTATAAGGTAGTTTTTCTCCAAACCTAACCGTCGACGGATCAGCAGGCCACTCTTCCACTGGCGGCTGACACGTCCCGGCCAGTCGTATATCTTCACCAGGTTGCGGACGGATATATGGATGTCCGTCTCCGGATCGATCACCTTCGAACGGGCACGGCGGAGACTTGTCTGCATAAAATAGGTCACTCCCGGAATACCGGCCAACAACAACACCCCATAGACGGACTGCCACAGGAGGCCACCACCATAAAACCAGATACAGCCGGCTCCTGCCATAAAGAGCAAACCGTGCAGAACCCATACTTTCGCGGACAGCTCCTTGTACCATTGCAGCGTGTTTTCCAGTCCCATACAAACGGTAGGGATCAGGATCAGCGTCAACAATGCAGAGAAGGAAAGACCGCCGATCACAGTAATGGCAAACGGTGCACCGATCGCTCCGGCATACTCAGAGTTACCCATCGCCATCGGCAACATGGCTACGATCGTCGTGATGGAAGTAATTAGGATCGGGCGAATACGTGACAGCCCAGCCGTCATCAACGCCCTGTTGCGGCGATAACCTCGCCGGCGAAGAATGTTGGCATAATCGATCAGGATAATACCGTTGTTCACCACTACTCCCAGCAGGATCAGAAACCCGATCATCACGTTCGCATTGTTCAGCAGGCTGTTGCCCGTCAGCAACAACGCCAGCAGCGAACCGATCGCAGCCAGCGGGATGGAGAACAGCAGGACGAACGGCGTCACAAAGGACTCGAACACCGAAGCCAGGATCATAAAGATCAGGATAAAGGCAGCCAACAGCAGAAACTTGAAGTCGGCAAACATATCTTCCTCGTGAAACACTTCGACCGCCACGCCCGAAGGCAGGTTATAACCCGACACCAACTGGTCGATATCCGACCGGTAGCCTTCGAGGAGGTCTCTCGACTCTTCAACGTCGCGCGAGAAAGAATAGAACAACTCAATCTGCTTGTCCTGGTTCACACGGGTGACACGGGCACGCCCGCGGCCATAATTGACGGAGGCGATATCTTCCAGCCTGTGCAGGTTGCCGGAAGCGCTTGGTATATGCACTTCGCGCAGGTCGTCCACCGTCTTGTCCCGATTCTTGCCAGCCTCTTCCTCCTCTACCGTCCGGTTACGGATGATGATATCGTAGGTATCCTCCCCCACCTTGAAAGAAGTCCCGGACGAAATCTCCGGGTTCAGAGACGTGAGGCCGGAAGCTATGTTCTGGCGAGAGATATCGTAGGAGGTCAGCAGGATCGGGTCGAAACCGAGACGAATCTCCGGCTGCGGGCGACTGTAGGAGACACGGGTATTGCGGATGAACTCCTGTTCGTCGAGGGACATTAAATAGCGAAAATCCTCCGCCACCCGCTGCATAAGGTCAAAATCAGAGCCTTTGATCACAATGCGTTCGCGGTTCTCACCGATACCCAAAAGACGCATGAAGCTCCCCATGCCACCCATCATATCCCCGGAGCCGCCTCCCCCTCTGCCTCCACCGCTTCCGGCTTCAGAAAGTGATATTTCGGCGCCGTTGATGGTACGGAGGCGAGTTTGCACATCGGATTTAATGTCAGTGATGCTGCGCTTCCCGATCTGGCGGTAATCTTTCTTGAGAACAAGTGTCAGCTCGGCGTCCGTTTCCCGGATACGGCTGATCAGATCTTGTTTCTCCGGAAACCCGGCAAGGCGTTCCTCGATGACACGAACGACCTGGTCGGCATTCTCCAGCGTGCTGCCGGTCGGCATCGTCACATAGATGCTGAAACGGTCGCTCTCCACCTCTTTTCGGTCCTGGATATTCAGGGAGACAGAAAGGATCAAGCAAAGGAACAGCAGGATGACGGCCCCAAAGACCGTCACACCGGGATTCCTCATGCAGGTCTTCAACAACACCAGATAGATTTGTACCGGCCGCTGCGTGACAGACACTTTTTCATAAAAGACCGTGCCCCTATCCGGCTTCCTCAGTACCGTATAGGTAGCCATCGGAATGAAAAGGAGGGCGACAGCGAGAGAGATCAGGAGAGTCGAGATGATGGAAACGCCGATATGGTGTCCCATCAGCTTGATCAAAAAATTATCGGAAAAGACGAATGGAAGGAAGACCGTAACCGTTGTTAGGGTAGCGGCAAGGATGGAGCGCCAGACCTCGCGCGTACCTTGCGTCACGGAACGTTCGGGTGTATTGCCGGTAGATGAGATGCGGTAGATATTCTCCAAGACCACCACACTGTTGTCCAGCAGCATACCAATCGCCAGCGCCATACCAACCAACGTAAGGCTGTTGATCGTAATCCCTGCCCCGTAGAAGAAATTGAATGCCGTATAAACGGAAATCGGGATGGACAGAGCGATGAAGAACACCAACCGTAGGTTCTTCAGGAAAAGCCAGAGAATGACGACGGCAAGTAGACCACCCACGATCGCAAGGCGGATGATTTGGTCAATGTTATCCTCCATCGTCTCCGCTTGGTTATTCTCTACGACGATCGAGAGGTCGAGCGGGGCAAGCTGCTCGTTCAGACGGTCAATCACTCCGACCGTACGGTGAGAAAGCTGGATCAAGTTGGCCTGCGAGTCAGCAAGCAGGGAAACGGAAACGGCATCTTTGCCATTGACCCGACTGTAGCTTGTCTCCTCTTTCATGTCGAAGAAAACGGTGGCAACGTCTTTCAGCAACACGGGGCCAGAGGCAACGACGATGTTTTCGAGGTCGGAAACTTCGGTATAAGGAGAATTGACATGGACAAAGTATTTCCCGTCCGGCTCACTGGCATAGCCGACAAACGCCTTCTCTTGCGTATTCTGTGTTAAGAGGCTGCTAATAGCGGAAGGAGTCAAATTGAGGGCTTTGCAGGCATCAGGATCGAGTTGCACCTCTATGGCCTTCTCGCGACCACCATAGATATTGACGGAAGCGATGCCGTCAATGTTTTCCAGGTCGGGCCTTATCTCTTTCTCCACTAAGTTACGAACCCGGTCCGTACCACCCGATCCACGCACCTGGAGCGACATGAAGCCACCGGCAAGCATCGAAACATCGATCTTTTGTACCTGTATTGTAAAGCCTTCGGGAAGAGAAGAGGCGATTTCGTTAATCTTCTCCTGCAACTTCAGGGCAGTAATTTTGAAGTTGATATTTGACTTGAAGTCAATCTTGATGGAAGACTGGCGGCTATCGATCAGGGATTCGATTTGCTCTACTCCACCTATGGTTCCGATAGCCCCTTCGATAGGGATCACGACTTCCGACTCGACATACGACGGATCCATATCCTGTGCCGAGGTGACTTGTACAAACAGCATCGGAAGCTCCGCGTTAGGCAACAGTTCTACCGGCAACTGCTTGTACGACACGTAGCCTAATCCTGTCAAGGCTATGAACAGCATACAGATCGCAATCTTCCTATGTAGTAAAAAATTCATTTTCCCCTTTTCATTTTTTCAAATACATAATATACACACGGGATTACCATCAGACTCATGACGGTCGAAGTCACCAACCCACCGATCACTGCGATCGCCATAGGTGAACGAAGTGAAGCACCTTCGCCGAAGCCGAACGTCATCGGCAGGAGAGCTAGGATCGTCGTGAGCGTCGTCATTAGGATCGGGCGGATACGTTGCTGGCCGGATTCCACGATGGCATCCGTCAGCTCCATGCCGGATTGTTTCAACTGGTTGATACGGTCGACTAGGATAATCGAGTTGTTCACCGCAATACCGACCAACATCACGATGCCGATCACTCCCATCATATTGATCGTCGTCCCCGTCAGAAAGAACAGTAGAATCGCCCCTACCACCGCCAACGGGATCGTCAGCAAGATCGTGAAGGGATGCAACAGCGACTCAAACTGCGAAGCGAGTACCATATAGACTAGGATCACCGAAAGGGCCAAAGTAAACATCAGGCTGTTCATGGACTCCTGGCGCATCTCTTCCTCGCCGGTAACGGTAATCAAATAGTTGGCAGGCAAGTCAATATCTTTCACTGCAAAGCGTATTTCGTCCGCCACCTTGTCAAGCGAATAGCCAACATCGAGATTGGCCGTTACCTTGCTGATGCGGTTCTGTCCACGACGGAAGATTTCTTTCGGAGCCTGCGAACAGGTGATCGTTGCGATCTCCTGCAAGCGGAATTCTTTCTCACCGTTTCGTATGACCAGTCCACCGAGGTCGTGCAAGGTGATATCGGGAACCTTGATCAGGATATCCCGCATCTCTCCCCGGTACTCCATCTTGCCGGATTCGAGACCGCTGAGTTGTTGCTTCAACTGTTCGATAACGGTCGAGACGCTGACATTATGAATGCCGGCAACCGTGCGGTCGACGGAGATCGTTACCTCCGGGGCGCCGTCTTCAACGGACGACTGGACATTGTAAAGTCCCGGCAGACCGGTGATCCGTCCTTTTACTTCTTCCGTGATAGACGCTATTTCGTCCAGTTCCTCTCCTTTTACCTCGACCACGATGGGGGCTCCTTCGCTTCCCAAAAGGGAGCTGAGGGAGTTCTCTTCCTGCTTCAGAGTGACCTCTAACCCTTCGGTATCTTCGGTAGCCTGTACGAACTGCGCCATCACCTCTTCGGGCGGAACGGGGCAGGAAGGCGAAAGGATCACTTTCATGACAGCCGTATTCTCCCCTTCGAATATATCATTCTCCGAACCGCTACCCGATCCGACATGGCTGTAGATCGTACACAGGGAGTCTTGCGAGATGGTGTGCATCAAATCCTCCAGGTTACCGACAGCCGAAGCGGTACGCTCCAACGGAGTCCCTTCCGGCAACTTGATAACGGCAGAGAACGCCTTGCTCCCGGCTCTCGGCATAAACTCCGTACCGATAAAGGGAACCAACAACCCCGCTATCACCAGCAACATCAAAGCGCAGCCGATCACCACCCAACGGCGGCGGAGCAGCGTGCGCAACAAGGGGCTGTAACCGGTAATCCGGATGCCGTTTCCCCCCCGTGTACCACCACCAGCACCACGATCCTGCCATCCGGTAATCCGGTCATACAACATCGGGATCACCAAGATTGCCACAAACAACGACGATACCAGCGAGAACGTCACCGTCCAGGCCTGATCTTTAAACAGTTCTCCAGAAGCGCCATGCAGATAGACAATCGGCAGAAAGGCGGCGATCGTCGTCAACGTCGAGGCAATGACCGCACCGGCCACTTCGGAGGTTCCCGCTATGGCAGCTTCACGTATCGTCATCCCTTTCTCCTGATTACGGAAAATACTTTCGATCACTACGATCGCATTATCCACCAACATACCGGCTCCGAGCGCCAATCCACCAAGCGTCATGATATTGAGGGTAAGATGATTAAAGAACATCAAGTTGAAAGTTGCGACAATGGAAATCGGGATAGCCAAGCTGACAATCAACGTCGTCCCCAAACGACGAAGGAAGACGAACAAGATCACCACCGCAAGGATAATCCCTAAAACGGCACTGCTCTTCACCTCTCCTATTGCATTCTTGATAAAGGTACCCTGATTCGTGATCACCTGAAAACGATAGCCGGGCAACGCCTGCTCAATAACCGCCAACCGGCGAATCACACCATCGACAACCTTCACCGTATTGAAACGCATTTCCTTGTAAACAGACAATCCGATACTGCGCTTGCCATTGATGCGGACAATATTTTCCGGACGATCATTCTCGAAGCTGACAGTAGCGACTTCACGTAGGAACATCGGAGCTTTTTCCATAGACGATGTGGAAACCGCACCGGAAGTCCCCGAAGCCGTAGCCTCAGCCGCAACCGGCTTATAACCGACAATCAGATTCTCAAAATCACTCTCCGTCGCAAACAAGCTCGAACTCTTGACCAAGTATTGCAGTCCCAACTCGCTGACACGACCGCCGGAGACGCTTTGGTTATTCGCCTCTATCTTGGAAGACAAATCATTTATCGTCAATTTAAAGGCATCCAGCTTATAAGGGTCCGTACGGATCATTAGCGTACTAACCTCATCGCCCGACAACGTAACATCCGCAACCCCTTCCAGACTGATCAACTCGTTACGAATATAGCTCTCCGCCACCTTCCGAAGCTCCGCCATATCGGTAATGCTACGGTGCGAAAGTCCAATCAGAACGACAGGAGACTGATTCGGATCATGCTGCGTGATCTTGAGTTCGGTGATATCTTTATTTTGGGCAAAAGGGTTCATAGCTTTCTGCAAGTCAAGAAAGGCCTCATCCATATCTTTCTTCCAAGTGTACTCGACCGTAATGCGGGCGGAACCGGCACGGATCACGGATGAAACCTGTATCACGTCACTCTGCCGAATCGCCATCGACTCCATGTTCTTGACAAACTGCTTCTCAATCTCCTCCGGCGGACGTTCGCCTGCCTTCAACTCGATAAAAAGACGGGGATTATTCAGGTCGGGCAACAGGTCAACCGCCAACTGGTCATAGGAAATCTTGCCCAACAGCAGGATCGCCAATACCAACATACAAATTGTGACCGGATTGCTTACCGCAAATTTGATAATACTTTTCATTTCTGAACTTTTACCTTTGCATTCTCTTTTAATGTCTCGAAACCTTTCACCACCAAATTATCGTTCTCTTTCAGCCCTTCCAGAATCTGGATGTTCTTGTCGTCTTCCAGTCCGGTCTTGAGTTCGCGAAGCAGGGCCGTGTTCTTCTCGACGATATAAACGTATTTGACACGGCGGTTGGACTGAATCACATCTTTCGGTATGATGATAGCACTGTCCGCCTTATTCACCACGATATCAGCTTTGACAAACATGCCGGGACGGAGTTTCAAACCGTCATTCTGTATCAGTATCTTCCCTTTGAAAGTACGGGTTTCGGAACTGATGGCAGGCGACAATTCGCTAATCACCCCTCGGATCGTATCTTTGGGCAACGTATAATGGGTGATATAGACCGGCTGATCCGCTTTCACATACCCGATAGCACTTTCCGGCAGATTGATATCCATGTACATACGAGCATAGTCCATGATACCGACTATCGGTTTCCCTTGTTCGATACGGACATCAGACGTATAATGGGGCAAATCCACGATCACACCGTCGAAAGGAGCTTTGACATTCATCTTCTCCAAATTGAGCTTACCGTTCTCGTAATCATAGCGGGCGTTTGTCACTTTTACCTCCGTATTACGCATTTCACTAAGCGTCACACCGCCTTTCTCATACAAGGCTTTCTGCTTCACTTGCTCCTGCTCGGCTATTTCAAGACTCAACTCTTTGGCATCGATAGCGATACCGTTTTCGTATTCCCGGTCTTCGAGGCGGACGATCAGTTGTCCTTTGGAGACGATATCTCCCAGTTTAAAGGGCTTGCCTGTACGGGGATTGGTTTGCAGTTTGTACAAGCCACTCATTTCGGAATTGAGCGTTACTCCATAGGTAGGCTGTGCCGTACCGGTCGTATTGACCAGCTTGCTGATAGAACCTTTCTTCAATTTCGTTACCGACACGGGTGTAGCAATATCGTTCTGTGTATTCTGTGGCTGATTATTACAACCTGCCGTCAACAGGACGAACAATAAAAGAGATGTGATTGTATATTTCATATTCATATTATTTTTTCGTTACTAAATCTTCCATCGGGACAATAGGCACATCGTGCTCGAAATCGTAGAGGGAAAGTATCTTAAGGTTCAATAATTCGATCTTATAATTGATAAGCGCCTGCGTATAGGCGATCTTTTTATTTGAAAGCTGGGTCTGGAATTGGTTCATGTCCATACCAGTTATATCGCCCTCCCGGTAACGGGTCAGATTCAAATCATAGGTACGCTGTGCATTTGCAACATTCTGCTTGGCTATCTTGATCTGCGAAAGCAAGTTTTCCAGGCTACGCCAGGTCTGGCGGATGTTCAGTTCAATGTTGACTTTGTCTTCATGGAATTCCAGCCTGTTGATCTTCTGGGCTACTTCCTGCGCCTTGACACGGGCTTTCTTCTCTCCCCAGTCGAAGATCGGGACACTGAAGCTGATGGCAACACGCGGATTCTGCGTCGGGTTATTATAAATCTTTTCCAGATGTCGGTTATCACCGATCAGACCGAAGGAGAGAGCAATATCTCCCTTGAACTCGTTCAGAGCCTTCGTCTTAATCATATCGAAAGCTAGTTCTTTGCTCTCAATCTCACGCTGACGCAGTTCCAGACGCGATTCAAGACCATGCTGTATCGCCTTTTCCAGATTCACTTCCACCGGCTTGATCTGTACTTCGGCAAAGACCATGATATCCTCGTTCAGATCCATCCCCAACGTCTGCTTTAACTGGTCTTTCGAGTTTTCAAGCGATACTTGCTGTTCTTCTAGAGAAGAACGCGCGGAAGCGAGATTCACTTCCGCTTGAAACAACTCATCGCGAGCAGCCAGGTCGGCTTCCACCTTATTCTTGATAATCTCATAGCTTTGCTGTGCATTGGTCAGTTCTTCCCTAGTAATAGCCAATTGGCTTTGTGCCATATAGACAGAATAGAACTGTTGGGTAATATCCTTTTCCGTACTCAACCGTTGCAATGCGTAGCTGATATTGGCATTCTCATAATCGTATTCGATCTGTTGCAGTTCCATCTTACGCTTGTTATAAGTAAAGATGGGTTGCGAAAGCTGCAGGTAAAGGTCGTTGCTGAACGCCTTGTTACTGGTCTTCGTACCGTCGATATTGGAGTTATTATCCTGCCAGCCGAAACGGTTGATCAATGAGAGAACACCATCCGTCCACAAGATCGGTTGATCCACCTGGAATGTTCCAGTCGCACTGAACCTCTCATTCGTATACCACTGAGACAGGCGGTTATCGAAACTGCGGCTCTTGCTGTAATCCACCGGATTAAGGTTCAACGAGAACTTCGATTTCAGGGAAGCCCGCTGTGCAACCAAGTTCTGCTGATAACGTTCCAGATTCATGTGGGAACGGCGCAGGGAAGGACTATGCTCTTCCGCTATATCCATCGCCTTCTCGATCGTCAGCGAGACCTGCCCCTGCGACGAGACATACCCACCTAGGCAGACGGCAGCCGTCAGTATTATCTTTTTCATGGATAGTAACTCTCTTCGTATCATGTATCTAATTCTATTAATATCGTTTTACTATTTTGACCGCATCTGCCGTCACGCTTCGT
>OGQD01002067.1_pt1 | contig 11723 bp, 10 predicted proteins | sample 1553091 | NCBI WGS metagenome assembly OGQD01 (sample SAMEA2580290, study PRJEB22360) | human gut metagenome | biome: human gut; feature: human-associated habitat; material: faeces | place: Denmark | collected 2008/2010
TTTTAAAGCACAGGAACATATTTCCAGCTTCAACGCACTCACCATCACTTACAAATTTCATCCTAAATTTTTCCTTTATCTGGAAGGACAGTCAAGAGGAATTGAAGAATATACATACCCCGATTACTACGAAATTAAAGGAGGATTGGGGTATAATCTTACCAAAAATCATAAACCTTTTATCGGTTTGGGAAGATATGCGACTTATAAAGATCGCTCTATCAACAAAGAAGAGTTCCGGGTATGGTTACAGGACGTGATCGATTTTAAAAAAGGAATTGTAAAGTTTGAAAACAGAATCCGTGCAGAAAAATCATGGTTTTATGAACCTCAGTCTGACAAAAATTCTGAAAGAATGCGTTACCGTTACCGTCTGAATGTAAGTGTTCCACTTAATGCAAAAGAAGTAAAGAAAGGAACTGTGTTTGCCAATGCATACGATGAGGTTTTCTTTGTAAGTCCTATGAAACCGACTTTTGCAAGAAACAGAGTGTACGTTGGCGGTGGTTATCAGATCGATAATAGTGTGGGAGTTGTTGCAGGATATCTTTGGCAGAGAGAATTCAATGCTTCCTCAAACCAGAATTTTCATTTCCTGTATGTTGCTTTAAACATTAATATCGACGGAACAAAACACCCTGTTAAAACATTTGATTATCCTGGTGCGGATTAATAAGCTTTCTCTAATCTTTTCTGATATTCAATAAGCTCTTCTTTAAAATCGGTATAGATTTTATTGATTGTGATCTGATATTCATTAATCAAAGAAAATAAAACATCCACTTCCTTCTGAATGTATTTGTCATGATTGAAATAAATATATTCAGAACTGATGAAATCTTTCATAAGCTGTTTATTTTCAATCGTTAAAAAGTCTTTGTAGGCAGATTCTTCCGTAAAATGTTTCAGGATATCTTTAAACGGTTTTTCATTCTTTAGTAAAACAGCTCTGTGCTTACGAATTTCTTCCAATGGCAAAGTTACCATCATAAATTCCAGATGAGGGGTGAAATTATTGATAGAATTCTGGAAGACATCAAATTCTGTATCCAGTAAAGCAAATTTTCTGTATTTATCGGTTAAAATTTCTTTTTCCTGATCATCGGCGAGACTGTAAAAGTATCTGAAAATAAGAATGTCATTTTCGAGTAGCTGCTTTTTAAGGATTTCAAGCTCTTCTTTAATTTTCGGAATTAAGAGTCCGGCTTCTTTTGATTTGTATAATCTTCCTTTGTAGGTAAATGTTTTAATGGCTTTCGGATTGGCAACCAGATAATCCAATGTATAGAGATCGCTTTCTGCTCCTGCTTTTTCATAAACCAAAGTAACTTTTTTATCACTGAAAAAATCCTGCTTTTCTGTATCTTCAGTATCATTTATAAGCTCATCAATATTTTCCAGAACAGGATTATGACTTTCGTAATATCCGTTGAATCCCGAACTTATCAGTCTGTAAGGGTATTTTTCATTGTAGAGCTGAAGAAATAGGTCATTATCATCAATTATCTTACCCGTACTTTTGATATTGTATAAAGTCAGATATTTACTCGTTAAAATTTTACATACTTCCGAATATCCGCGAATGATATTTTTTGCCAGATTATTGTTTTCCGCAGTATTTTTTGTTTCGTTTTTCCGGATCATTTCAATTCGTTTATCCGTTTCAGGATGATATGACCACTGATCTTCAATTTTTACGTTTGTTTTATTATATCGGGTTATATCTTCAAGATCAACTTTAGGAAGACCATGTTCAAAAAGATGATTATTTCTTTCGCTGAAAACCTTCATCAGCAAAGTCTGGTTTTCAAATAAATTTTCAGGCAAATATTGGTTGTTACTGTCTGCATAAAACATAAATGCATTGTTGAACGCAGCATTGCTTAGTTCCAGTCTTAATAATGAAGAAGCCTGTTCTTTGGGATTGGTAACGTACGTCGCCACTGCATCGGCATGAAATTCCATTTCTCTTCGTAAAGAAGCATTGTTTTTAAACAGAAAATCTGAAAACATCTTTAATATATACTGAAAGACGTTTATAAATCCTACCGAAATAACTCCTGTGATCTGAAATGCCCAATGTCCTGAACCGTGCTTAATAGAATTTTCAAAATCTTTATTGTTATAAACCGTATCAAAAATAATTTTTTCAGCCTGATTCACGTATCCTCCAATTTTCATGCTTCGCTGCGAGAAATGTCCGAATTCATGCGCAAGAACGGTTTTAAGCTCACCAACCGTTAAAGAATTTACCAGTCCGATGCCGATGGTAAGATTTTTTTTAACGGGTAAAAACATACTCCAGAACGGAGAGCTGTAACTTACACTTGCGTTAACTTCCGGTGACAAAAAAACTTTTCCGGGTGTGCTTACTTTTGTCTCACGGATAATTTCATCAATAATGGCAAACAGTTCCGGCTGACTCTTTCTGTCGATTTCTATTAAATGTCTTGTGGTATACGTATTTTTTTTGAAAATAAATTTGATGAGGAAATAAAAAACAATGAATCCTATACTTATAAGCCCCAAAGCAATAATGGCTGTAAAATAATTTGCATATAATGCGACAAGCCTTATCGCTCCATAACCCAGCAGAAAAATCATCAGCAGAGAGATCAGAATCAGGATAAGGTATACAACAAAGAATAAAGATACCGAGATAACAGCAGAAATCAACTTAGAACGGTAAGTTGATGAAATAGGAGGAAGGTTATTAGTCATTGTGTGTTTTTTATGTTTTTCTAATATTTTTCAATCAGATAATGATAGGCTTTCAGGTATTTATTGAATCTCTTAATGTCTTTTGGAGTAAGTTCCCGGTTTACCCTTCTCAGATCCATATTATCGCGCAGATCGTTTAATTTTACGGCAACCGCAAGAGGAGAACGTTCGGTTCTTCTTACGAAATCATCATAATCTTCATCAGGATCAAATTTTGTGAGGCAGCTTATCGCAAAAATAATATACTCCGGAAATCCCTGATCTCTTAAATAATCAAGGCTGAATTCCTGAGGATGATCTTCAACAACATCGTGTAAAACGCCTACAATTTTTTCGTCCATTGTTTTTCCGTATTCCATTACCCGCATAACGTGTGCAATGTATGGAGCGTGATATTTGTCGGTTTGTCCTTTATGTGCCTTATCGGCTATTTTTATTGCCCGGTGGAGCATTTCTTCTTTTGTCATTTTTTGTAAAGTAGATTACAAAAATAAAAAATGCCTCAAAACTATGAGACATTTTACAAAAATTATTTTAGGATATCTTTTTAATCGAGTTCTTCTTCCACGGAGGCGTTTGGCGCATTGTTTTTTACAGATTCAATGCCTTTTTCCATGCCGTTGTCAGATTCATACATCTGGCTGCTTCCGATAATCTGCCCGTTGGTAGCTTTCAGATTAAAATAAAAACGATCGTCTTTTGCGGTAAGTCTTTCAAATTTAGAGTCGTCCTGAGCGTTTTTTCTTACCGACTCAATACCATTCTGGCATCCTGCTTTAGAACTGTAACCTTCGCTGGAAAGAATTACCTGCCCGTTTGCCGCCTTTAAATTAAATTGAAACTCACCGTTTTTTCTTGTAGAAATAATAAATTTTCCCATGTGTATAATAATTTTTTAAAATTTGTTTATTTGGATGTTGAAGGAAGCTCTTTCTCTTCTTTTTTTTGTGCTTCCGGAGCAATAGAATTCAGCATTTTATAATCGTGATGATCTGTTTTGTTGTTTTTAAGACCAGAATACGCTGTCCCTTCTTTCGGTTTTGCAGAAGGCATTTTATACAAGTTTCTTTGATCCGATTTCTGTGGCGGCTGAATTGTCTTAGAATCAATTTTGTAAACCCTTACAGAATCTGTTCTCGGCATTAGTGGTTTTCTGATTTTTTGCTGTGCTGAAAGTGAAGCTGAAAACAGCAGAATGGCTAATAATGTTATTCTCATTTTTTGTATTTACGTTAAAAGTATAAAAAATAATTGAATTTAAAAAAAGGTTAAATATAATATTTCAAAGACAATTGAATATTCTTTTTTATTACATCTGAAAAATTTTAATTGAAAAATCATTACTTTTGAAAACAACAAAAAAATTATAACTATGAAATGGTACTTAAAAGTATTAAAACAGTACGCTGATTTTAACGGAAGAGCAAGAAGAACTGAATATTGGATGTATCTTTTATTTAATCTGATTTTTGCAGTTATTGCTGCGGTATTAGATAATATTCTTGGTTTGAAATTTACACCTGAAATTCCTTATGGATACCTTTATTTATTGTATGCACTGGTAACTTTTCTTCCGGGGTTGGCTGTTTCTGTAAGGAGACTGCATGATGTGGATAAAAGCGGGTGGTTCCTGTTTATTTCTTTAATTCCAATTATCGGGGGAATATGGCTTTTAGTGTTGTATGCGACTGAAGGAACACAAGGTAGAAATAAGTATGGAGATGATCCTAAAGGGAACTATAACGAAATAAACGAAATTGGACAAAAACAATTTTAATAAAAAAATCCCGAAAGTAATTTCGGGATTTTCTATTATATTCAAACTATTTTTAATAGTGTCCTTTCTCAATAAAATGAGCTGCCACTTTTTCTGTTAGCGCAACCACATTAGGATGATTGGTATACTTCGTGAATCTTCTTAATCCGGAAAGCATCATTCTCTGCTCGTCACCATCTGCAAAAGAAACAATTCCCTCTTTTGCTGCAACAATGATTTTTTCAACCGCTTTATAAAGGTTTAACTGAGCCATTGCTGCTTCCACAGAATCAGGAGAGAAATGTTTTTCAGCTCTTAAAACTGCAGATTCTGCCATATAAATCTGGTTAAGAATTTCGGAAGCGTTTAACAGTAAATGCTGTTGTTTTTCAATATCCATCATGTATTTCTGAAGCGCAGCTCCGGAAACCATTAAGAATACTTTTTTAAGATTCGCAATAATTGCTTTTTCTTCGCTCATGAAAGCTGAATAATCCGGAACTTCGAATGAAGGAATTCCCATCAGTTCTTTGCTGATTGCCATTGCCGGAGATAATAAGTCTAATTCTCCTTTCATCGCTTTCTTGATGAGCATTCCAACCGCTAATAATCTGTTGATTTCGTTGGTACCTTCATAAATTCTTGAAATTCTTGAATCTCTCCAGGCTGCTTCCATTGGAGTATCTTCAGAGAATCCCATTCCTCCGTACACCTGAATTCCTTCATCCGCAGTATGTTGTGCTAAATCTGAAACGAAAACTTTAAGGATTGAACATTCTACAGCGAATTCTTCAACTCCTTTCAGTTCTGCAGCCTGATGATCCAGTCCTCCTGCAACAAGTTCTTCGATTTTGTCTTCAATATTTTTTGCTGCTCTGTAAGATCCTGCTTCACTTACGAAAACTCCGGTTGCCATTTCTGCCAGTTTCTTTCTGATTGCTCCGAAAGTCGAAATAGAAACTCCGAATTGTTTTCTCTCGTTAGAATATTGAATAGAGTGGTTTAAAATTCTTCTCTGCGCATCCAGACAAGCCGCCGCTAATTTGATACGACCGACATTCAGAGCGTTTAAAGCGATTTTAAATCCGTTGTTTCTTTCTCCTAATAGGTTTTCAACAGGAATTTTCATATCATTAAAGAAAACCTGACGCGTAGAAGAGGCACGAATACCCAATTTGTGTTCTTCTTCACCAAAAGTAAGGCTTTCAGGATTTTCCAGTTCTGAACGGTTGATCACGAAACCTGTGATGTTTTTATCATCATCAATTTTGGCAAACAAAGTAAAAGTATCGGCAAATCCTGCATTGGAAATCCACATTTTCTGTCCGTTGATGATGTAATGTTTTCCGTCTTCAGACAATTTTGCTCTTGTTTTCCCTGAATTGGCATCAGAACCTGCATCCGGTTCAGTCAAGCAATAAGCACCGAATTTTGTTCCCGCTGCTAAATCCGGAAGATATTTTTGTTTCTGAGCTTCTGTTCCATAAAGAACGATGGGAAGGGTACCGATTCCGGTATGCGCTCCATAAGCTGTTGCCAATGAACCTGTAACTCCGGAAATGTAATCGCAGGCAAGCATGGTTGTTACGAATCCCATTCCAAGACCTCCGTAATTCTCAGGAACAGCAATTCCCAATAGTCCCATTTCTCCAAGTTTACGCATTACTTCTTCGGTAAATGCATAATCTTTTTTCTCGAAACGTTCTTTTTGCGGAACTACTTCTCTGTCTATAAATTCTTTCGCAGAATCGCGAAGCATTTTTTGTTCTTCATTCAGTTCTTCAAGACTGAAAATTTCGTTTGCAGGAATTTCTTTAATTAAGAATTCTCCTCCTTTTACTATATTTCCCATTTAATATTTGATTTTTTTCTTTTTTAGTTATAATAATTCAAAGATTGAAGCTGCTCCCTGTCCTGTTCCAACGCACATTGAAACCAAACCATATTTATTTCCGCGTTTTCTCATTTCGTCAAGAAGCTGAACCGTTAATTTTGTTCCGGTACATCCAAGAGGGTGACCTAAAGCAATTGCACCACCGTTTACATTTAAAATATCCGGATTTAAGCCTAATTCCTTTTTGATCGCTACCGATTGAGAGGCAAATGCTTCGTTCAGTTCGATAAGCTCAATATCTTTTAATTCCAGACCTGCCTGTTTTAGAGCTTTCGGGATTGCATAAATTGGTCCCATTCCCATGATTCTTGGTTCCAATCCTGCTGCAGCATAAGCAACAAGTCTTGCTTCAGGTTCAAGACCTAATTCTTTCACCATTTCTTCGCTCATGACCATTACGAAAGCAGCTCCATCACTCATCTGGGATGAGTTTCCGGCAGTTACACTTCCTCCGTTGGCAAAAACTGGTCTCAATTTAGCCAGACCTTCTAAAGATGTATCCGCTCTCGGACCTTCATCAACAGAGAAATCAAACTTTTTAGTCTGCATTTTCTGGTTTTCATCCAAAAAATTATATTCAACAGGAATTGGAACAATCTGATTTTTAAATTTTCCTTCCTGATTTGCTTTTAAAGCTTTCATGTGAGATTCAAACGCAAACTGATCCTGTTCTTCTCTTGTAATTTTATATTGTTTGGCAACTTCTTCCGCCGTATAACCCATTCCCCAATAATAATCAGGGTTTGTTTTGGCAATCTGAGTTTCAGGAACCGGTTTGTAACCACCCATCGGAATGTAAGACATCGATTCCGTACCTCCTGCAATAATGCAGTCTGCCATTCCTGCCTGGATTTTTGCAGAAGCAATCGCAATTGCCTCACTTCCGGAAGCGCAATATCTGTTTACCGTAACTCCGGGAACTTTGTCTGTATTTAAGCCCATCAAAGAGATAAGACGTGCCACATTCAAGCCCTGTTCAGCTTCCGGCATCGCATTTCCTACGATAAGGTCATCGATTCTGTTTTTGTCTAATTGCGGAAGTTCAGCCATTAATTTTTCAATTACAGTTGCCGCCATTACATCGGGTCTTGTGAATCTTAAACTTCCTTTTGGAGCTTTTCCAACGGCAGTTCTGAACCCTTTTACTATATATGCTGTTTTCATATGTTTTATTTAATTAAATTTTTTTGAGAATTTTTTGCCTCATAGAGGTAAACTGTTAATAGTTGTTGTTTTTGCTTTGCGGAGCTCCGTAGGAGCGACCTGTTAAATTTCAATCCATTCAAATAAATATTCAGGATCATATTTAATTTCAAATTTTTCCATAAAATCCAGATATTCTTCTTTGAATGTTTTCTTTTTATGATGTTCTTCTTGGTTTAAAATATATTTCACAACTGAATCTATACTGCTTTTAGAGTAGGAAAAAGCTCCGTATCCTTCCTGCCAGTTAAATTTTCCATTCATCCATTCTTTCTCGTTAATTAATTTTGATGAACCTGCTTTAATATCTCTTACCAAATCTGAAATTGTAATCGTAGGACTTATACTTACAAGAATGTGTACATGATCCGGCATTGCAAAAACTGCGAATAATTTTTGATTTCTGTTGGAAACAATACCTGTAATAAATTTATGTAATTCTTCTCTGTTTTCTTTTGGAATCAGATTTTGTCTTCCTTTAACCGCAAAAACAATTTGAATATAAATTTGTGTATATGTGTTTGCCATAAAACTAACAGGCCGCCTCTACGAGGCTCAATGTCTTTCTAAAATTATTCTGCTATTATCAGTTCGCTCCTACGGAGCTCCCTATTAATTTCTCAACGGTTTGCCATTCTGTAACATATACTGAATTCTCTCCAGTGTTTTTCTTTCCCCGCAAAGCTGTAAAAACGTTTCTCTTTCGAGATTTAACAGATACTGCTCCGTTACAACCGTTGGTTCAGAAAGATTTCCGCCCACCATTACGTTGGCTAGTTTGTCTGCAATTTTCTTATCGTGCTCAGAAATATAATTTCCGGTTAACATTTGATCGGTTCCAACGTAGAACATTCCTAAGGCATCTTTACCTAAAACTTTTACTTTTTGCTCGATAGGTTGTGTATATCCATGTTCTGCTAAGCTTTTTGCCAGCATTTTAGCCGTTTTGATCTGGGTTCTCTTATCTACGGAAACAATATCTTTTCCATGTTCTAAAATTCCCATGTCGTAGGCTTCGTAAGCGGAAGTTGCCACTTTACCCATTGCAATATTCATGAAAGCTTCACGAAGTCTGTTGTTTTTCACGTCATCGCTATGGAATTCTCTTGATGTTCTTAAAGTTAGTTCCTTGGTTCCTCCACCGCCTGGAATTACTCCCACTCCGGTTTCTACCAATCCGATATACGTTTCTGCTGCGGCAACCACTCTGTCGGCGTGCATCGTCATTTCGCAACCACCACCAAGTGTCATTCCGTGAGGAGCTACAACCACAGGAATAGAAGAGTAGCGAACTCTCATCATTGATTTCTGGAAATAAGCAATTGCCATATTCAGATCATCCCAATCCTGTTCGATAGCCATCATTAAAATCATCGCTAAATTCGCTCCTACAGAGAAATTCGTACCCTGATTTCCTACAACCAATCCGTCATATTCTTTTTCAGCTAAATCAATCGCTCTGTTTAGGCCATCCAAAACTTCTCCTCCCAAAGAATTCATTTTGGAACGGATTTCAAAATTGATAATTCCGTCACCTAAATCTTCAATAGCAGAACCGGAGTTGCTCCAAAGCGTTTTATTTTTTCTGATATTATCTAAAATAATGAATGAATCCTGTCCCGGAATGGTGTTGTAAACTCCTGAATTTTTATCAACGTAAATACTTTGTCCTTCATCATTCACTTTATAGAAAGTCTCAACATTTTTCACCCAGTCTGAAACTTCATAACCTGCTTCTTTTGCCAGTTCAATACCTTTTTGAACGCCTACAGCATCCCAGATTTCAAACGGACCGTTTTCCCAGCCGAAACCGGCTCTCATCGCATCGTCGATTTTGTAAACCTCATCGGAAATCTCAGGAACTTTGTGAGAAACGTAAGCGAATAATGCACCCAAAGATTTTCTGTACAATTCTCCCGCTTTATCTTTTCCGCCAATTAACACTTTAAATCTGTCAATCGGTTTGTCGATATTTTTAGTTAATTCTAAAGTTGCAAAAGAAGATTTTCCCTGAAGTTCGTATTCTAAAGTATCCAGATTTAATCCGTGAATTTCAGATTTTCCTTCTGCATTTTTCACTTTTTTATAGAAACCTCCATCTGTTTTGGATCCTAACCATTTGTTATCAACCATTTTCTGGATGTAATCCGGAAGGGCAAAAACATTGTTGAAGTCATTGGCTTCAGCACCGCTTTGGCGAACACCGTTTGCCACCATTACCAATGTATCAAGACCTACAACATCCGCTGTTCTGAAGGTCGCAGATTTTGGACGCCCAATTACCGGACCTGTTAATTTATCAACTTCAGAAACAGTCAACCCTAATTTCTGAACATTGTGAAGCAAATCCATCATAGAGAAAACGCCGATCCTGTTGGCGATAAATGCTGGAGTATCTTTTGCTAAAACGGTTGTTTTTCCTAAGAATTTTGCTCCGTAATTCATGTAGAAGTCAATAACTTCAGGAGCGGTATCGTTTGTCGGAATAATTTCTAGAAGAGGAAGATATCTTACAGGATTAAAGAAGTGTGTTCCTGCAAAATAATGTTTGAAATCCTCGCTTCTTCCTTCTGTTAATAAATGAATAGGAATTCCGGAGGTATTGGAAGAAATCAGCGTTCCCGGTTTTCTGAACTGCTCAATTTTCTCATAAACCGATTTTTTGATGTCCAGTCTTTCAACCACAACTTCAATAATCCAGTCTGTATTTTTTATTTTTGGTAAATCATCATCAAAGTTTCCAACCTTTATTCTGTCTGCGAATTTCGGAGAATAGAGTAGTGCAGGACTTGCTTTCTTGAGTTTTTCAAAGTTTTCAGAAGCGATTCTGTTTCGTACCGCTTTGTCATCTTTGGTCAAACCTTTTTTCTGTTCAGCTTCAGAAAGTTCAAAAGGAACAATATCCAGCAACGAAACTTCTACACCAATATTGGCAAAGTGTGCTGCAATACCGCTTCCCATAATTCCTGAACCAAGAACTGTAACGTGTTTGATTCTTCTTTTCATTTGATTTATTATTTGTAATTGTATTAATTCTTTTGTTTGGTCATTCTAAATGATATGAATAGATTCTTTCTTAGTCAGAATGACATCTTGTAGATTTTATTTTTTGTTGTTTAAGTCGGTTGCAATTTTCATGATTTCGCTCATCACTTCCTTGAAGGTATCAAGCTTTTCAGGAGAGATTTTTTCCATCACTCTTTTGTTGAAATTTACCACAACTTCCTTGGAAAGATTTCTGGAGTTCAGACCTTTATCCGTAAGTTTTATAATGACTTCTCTTTTATCGGTTGTTGTTTTTTCCTTATAGATATATCCGTTATCTTCAAGTAGTTTAATAATTCTTGTAAGAGAAGTAGGTTCAATTGCCATTTTCGGACCCAGATTTGTACTTCTTGTACCTTCTTTAGGATCAATTTTTAGAAGAGTAAGCGCCTGAACCGCCGTCGAATCGTGCTCCTGAGCTAATTCGGTGTACATTTTAGAAACAGCTAACCATGTCTGTTTTAAAATAAGATCTACGTTTTCTATTTTTTCTTTATTGTTATCCATCATTTTTGCCGAATGGTTATACCCAAATTTAGTAAATATTATGCATGCATAATATTTATTTGCGTTAAATTTTGTTAAATAAATGAAAATCAGTAGATTAAATTATATGATAAGCATAATACTATGCATGCATAGTATGTGATTTGTATAAAGAAAACACGGTATTAATGAATGGTTTTCACTAAATTAACGATTTCTTCAAAAGATTCGCATTGGAAGTTTTGTAAACCGTCATTAATGTTCCAAAAGTTGTCCTGAAACTCAAATTTCAGAGAAGAAAGATCTTTTTGAAAGTTTTTTTGAAGCAAAGAGTACAGCATTTCTTTGTAAGCGTCCGAAGCGATTATTTTTGGTGCCACAAATTTTTCATTGATCTGAAACAATGAAGGATTGATCAATTCATCATGCTGAAGCAGGACATCTTCTACGATTCCGGAAAACAAATCAGCATCTTTTACATACCAGATTTTGTCTGCAAATTCCTTGGCAAGACGCCAGTCGTGAGATGAAAAAAGGATTAATTTGTTCTGCTCTTTTGCTAATTTCCGGAGTGTTTTGAGAATAATAATTTTATTTTTTTCATCTAAATGAGTCGTG
>OGQD01002068.1_pt1 | contig 11713 bp, 7 predicted proteins | sample 1553091 | NCBI WGS metagenome assembly OGQD01 (sample SAMEA2580290, study PRJEB22360) | human gut metagenome | biome: human gut; feature: human-associated habitat; material: faeces | place: Denmark | collected 2008/2010
AAAGAAGAAGTTGTTGATTTCAAAACAGCTACCATAAAAGGACAGGGAAAAGAAAAAGGACTGTTTTTCCCTGAGTATATCCCATTATTTGAAAAAGATTTTATTGAAAATTTATATCTTTATACCGATGAAGAAATTGCCTACCGATGCATGAAAGATTTTGTGGGCGACGAAATTCCTTCAGAGATTTTAAAAGAAATCGTTTCGGAAACCATCAATTTTGAAATTCCGTTGAAAAAAATCAATGAAAACATCTGTTCTTTAGAACTTTTTCATGGCCCGACTTTAGCCTTTAAAGATGTGGGAGCCCGATTTATGAGCCGCTGCCTCTCCTACTTTCTGAAAAGTGAAAATAAAAAAGTAACGGTTTTGGTTGCTACATCGGGAGATACAGGAGGAGCCGTTGCGAATGGATTCTATAAAACTGAGAATATTAATGTAGTTATTCTCTACCCAAAAAATCGGGTAAGCGAAGTTCAGGAAAAGCAGTTAACCGCACTTGGCGAAAATATTTCTGCTTTAGAAGTTGATGGCAGCTTTGATAATTGCCAGAATTTGGTAAAACAGGCTTTCTCGGACGCAGAAATTAATTCAAAATTATTTTTAACATCTGCCAATTCCATTAATGTCGCAAGATGGCTTCCTCAGCAAATTTATTATCTGCTCGCGCTGAAGCAATGGAAAAAAACAGAAAAAGATAAGCCTGTTATTGCTGTCCCTAGCGGAAATTTCGGCAATCTGTGTGCCGGAATTCTGGCTTATTTCCGGGGACTTCCTGTAGAACATTTTATTGCTGCGTGTAACGAAAACGATGTTATTCCCAACTATTTAAGAACACAAAAATTACAGATAAAAGAAACAGTAGCCACACTTTCTAACGCAATGGACGTAGGAAATCCGAGTAATTTCGTGAGAATTTTAACGCTTTTCGGGAATAAGTTTCAGGATTTAGCGGATATGATTTCAGGATATTCTGTGGATGATGAAAAAACATTGGCTGCCATTAAAAATGTGTATGAAAATTACTATCATCTCCTCGATCCTCACGCCGCAGTCGCATACGCTGCCATGGAGAAATATTTTGAAGACAATCCTAAAAAAGGCTTAATTCTGGGAACTGCACATCCCGTAAAATTTCCTCAGGCAGTAGAGAAAGCCATTCATATTTCAGCAGATTTGCCCAAATCTTTAGAATTATTAATGAAAAAAGAGAAAAAAAGTATTGAAATTAGTCCCGATTTTGCAGAATTAAAACGATTTTTGCTTACAGAAATTTAAGAGTTATGAGCAGGATTTATTTAGAAAATGTAAAAATATATGCTTACCACGGTGTTCTTCCGGAAGAAAATATTGTTGGTACCTATTATATTGTAAATGCAGAACTTCATACCGACCTCTGGAATGCAGCAGCTTCTGATGATCTGAAAGATACGATCAGTTACGCAGACATCAATGATATTATTCATGATGAGATGAAAATAAAGTCTAAATTGCTGGAACACGTCGCAGGAAGAATTATCTTTAAAATTCATGAGACATTTCCGCAGGTGGATTATATCAAATTAAAAATAACGAAAACAGCTCCACCGATGAAAGGCGAAATGACAGGAGCAAGTATTGAGCTTGAAAAAAGTTTTAAGCCTTAAATTCTGATATTCATTTATAAAAAATCACACAATTGAAAGTTGTAAAAATAATATTTCTTCTGTTTTGTACGGCTGTTTCGGGACAAACAACGATGAGTTCCGAAATTCCGAACTATAATTTTCCGAAAGTAAAGTCGAGTATTACCATGCCGGTTGCCATTCCGCTTTCAGAGATCAGCAATCTGATTAATGCATCGGTAAAGGATCTGATTTATCAGGACGATTCTTACACGGATAATGACAATGACCAGTTTAAAGTAAAAGTCTGGAAAACCGGTCCTATCCGTCTTGCAGGAGGAACGAACCAAAACATATTAATCGAAGTTCCTTTGAAAATATGGGCAGAAAAAGGCATCGGAACATTGGGACTTTATACGTACCAGAATACTACTTTTGAAACGGTGATGTCCTTTAATGCGGTATTAAATTTTCAGAATAACTGGACCATCACAACCAATACAAAACCCAATGGTTTCCGATGGGTAACCAAACCGGTTCTGGATTATGGAAGAATAAAAATCCCGATTACTTCTCTGGTGGAAAAGAGTCTGGTGGAACAACAGCAAAAGTTCTGTAAAACCATCGACAGCCAAATGGCAACCCAGCTCAACTTTCAGCAATACGCCGTAATGGCGTGGAATGTTTTTGCACAGCCTTTTAATATTTCTGAAGAATACAAAACGTGGCTGAAAGTTTCTCCGGTGAAGGTAAACATCACTCCTCTAAAATTTTACGCCAACCAGATTGATACCAACATTGGAATTGATGTATTTTCTGAAACATTTACAGGAAATCAGCCGGGTTCTGCTCCTGCGATAAAATCGGCTCCGGGTTTCACATTTATTCCGACTTTGGGAAATCAGTTTCTGCTTCAGACAACCGCCAATATTCCGTTTACAGAAGCGACCAATATTGCGAGAAATATGTTTTTGAATAAGGAATATGATGTAAGAGGTTCATCCGTAAAAATTAAAGATATTAAAGTATATGGCGTTGATGATAAGGTAATGATAGAAGCGGAAACCGAAGGGTATGTAAACGGAAAAGCTTTCATTTCCGGGATTCCGGTGTATGATGAAGCCAAAAAGAAAATTGTATTGTCTAACACAAAATTCAACCTGAAAACGGCAAATTTCCTTCAAAAAACAGCGACGCTCCTTTTCAAAGGACGAATTGTAAAAATGATCGAGGAAGAATATGGAATTCCTACCCAAGAACTGGAAAACAGTTCAAAGAAAAGTATCGAAGAAGCATTCAATAAAGAATATTATAAAGGCTTAAAAATGAACGGAAAAGTATTCAGCCTCAAACCCAGCAAAATCCTCCTCAATCCTTATGGAATTACTGCTGTTATTGATACTAACGCCACTTTAAAATTAACACTAACAGGAATTTAAAATTATAAAAAACTATTACACATGAGAAAGTACCTTAAAATTGTGGATATCCACAGAGCAACGAAATGGCAAAGATTTGCAAATCTTTTTATTGATAAACTGGTGATGAATCTATTCTTCTTCCTTCTCGGTATTGCTTTAGTTTTTATTGATAATATTTTTGGAATGTATTATTTCACTCCAATGATTTATAAACTATCCGGAATTGGACGTCTTGCCGATATAATACTTACTTCGGTTGTATATTTTCTATATACTTTTCTTATGGAATATTTTACAAAAGGAAAAACAGTAGGCAAATATATTACAGGAACGAAAGTTATTATGACAGACGGTACATCTCCTACTTTACAGGATTATTTTATACGGAATATTTCAAGACTTGTTCCTTTTGATGTACTTTCTTTTCTTGGGGAAAACGGATGGCACGACAGCTGGAGCGATACAAGAGTAATTCACACCAAAAATTATGAGACTGAAAGACAGGCAAAAAGCGAAATAGAGAGCATTGGCACGAAAGAAATTGCTTAAAAATTTTTGTTCGAAAATAAATTTTACTATATTTGCACACCTCAAAAATGGTAAATGGTACTTTGGCCGAGCGGCTAGGCAGTGGTCTGCAACACCATCTACAGCGGTTCGAATCCGCTAGGTACCTCTTTAAAATCCCTAAATTGCTGTTTAAGCGTTTAGGGATTTTTTGTTTAATAATCTCCCGACGTTTTCCGAAAATTCATTATTTAGACTTTCACAATCGAAAACAAAAAACTTCCCAGAAAAACTGAGAAGTTTCTAAAACTGTTTAAAAACGAATGGAAATTGAAGTTTTAAAGCTACAATAAAACCATTCTTTACTGTATGATCTGAGTCATAATAAAAAACCTCTCACGAATGAGAGGCAAACTTACTGAGATACTAAAACATTTAAATGTTATATATTAAATTTAGTTATAACTATTTCTATATTTTATGACCTAAATCATAGAAATAATTCTATTAAAAAACGAAAATACATATTATTAAATTAATGATAATCAATATTTTATATATTTATTTTCGAAAAAAGCTAAATATTGCATACAAAATTTCTTCATTAGAGTGCTGTTTTTTTCACTTAATAATGATTAAATTTGCATAAACTAAAATCATGACATTTAACGAAGCATTAAAACACAAGAAGAACATTTTAAAAAATTCCAGCGAGTTTACAAAAACGCTGTATGATTACATTATTATTCCAAGTATAGACGAAGAAGGTCTTAAGTACATTGAAGAGTTTAAAAAATCTCCTGATTTGTTTATGGATGAAAGCTGTAAAAGATACAGCAGTAATGACAGGTTTAAAGTGTTCTTATTTGCGAAAAACCAAAATTAAAGCTTCTATTCTTCTTTCTCTCTTGCTATTTTTTTTGAACCAATAAAAAATCCCCGTATTTCTACGAGGATAAAAACTAATAACCATGAAAACTCAAATTAAACATGAGTGACTGCAAATTTATGAAATGTTAGTTTTAGATACATCTATATGAAATATTAATTTCATCAATTAACAATTTTTATCAAAGATTAAAAAACTGTTAATTTCACTATAACAGGATATATTTTCTTTTTTATCCCTGCTGACTTTCTTTTATTGCTGTAATTACCGGCATATAACAAATTAAACATTCTATTATTGTCGAATTTTTTTTATAATTCACATTTTAACATTTATTAAGAAAACAAAAAATAAGCCTCCATTTCTGAAGGCTTATTTGGTGTAAATTATTAATTATTTTATTCTTTAATGAACTTTTTCTGTACAGTTCCTTTAGAATCTTCAATATCGATTACATAAACGCCGTTTATTAATGTATGAACATCAATTTTGTTGTTTAAGATAATACCGCTTGATACCACCTGTCCTGCTGAATTATAGATCTTATAATTCCCTCTCGGACTGATGTTCTTAACATTTAATATTGTGCTAACCGGATTCGGATAGATCAATATATCAGACTGATTGATCGAGTTAGGAACCGGAAGCTTAGAAATTCTTACCGTGTAATCTTCTACTTCACCATCTGGGAAGTTGGTACAATTTACCGGAATAATATCTTTGCCCATTGCCACTCTCATCACTACATATTTGTAGTCTACCAGACTGATGAACGCATCTGCAGGCACTGTAAACGTTGTACTTGCTGTAGGATTCGTATTTGGTCCGTCAGCAAGGATTCTTTCGTTGATATCGAAATATCCGTTTCTGTTGAAATCGATCCATACTGCAACACCCGCTTTATTGTTTCCTGCTAATTTTTTATCGATCACGATCTTGTTGTTCGTAGATCCCTGAATCAGGTCGATAAATTTAGTTGTAACTCCTGTATAATCTGTGTAGTTAGATCCTACGGAAGTATTCGTCATCTGAGGTTTACCGTTTGGCGTTACCGTTACTTTAGAAATATATTCTGAAGTTATAGCTCCCGTAGATGCCATCTGACAATACACAATAGTTGGCGTTGTGAAGAAATAAGGCAGTGTATACGTTCCCGGAGTTCCGCTGCAAACGTTTGCTACCTGCATTTCATATTTAGTCAGCTCCAATAAACCTGTAAGAGTAATCGTATTGGTATTAGACGGTACCATTGTCCAGCTCGGAATTCCTACTTTTCTGTATCTTAAGATATAAGTAGCTCCCGGGAAAGGATCCCAAGTTACTTGTGCCGTAGTCGGTGTAATCGCTGTAATGGTAAGTCCCGGAGGAGGCAACTGACAAGTTCTTTCCGTAGTGAATACCTTAGGATTAGACCAAGTGTTAACAGTCGTTTCACCGTTACAGATATTTGCCACCTGTACTTCATATGTAGTATACGGAGTTAATCCGGTAATTGAATATGTATTTAAAGGAGGTGCAGTGATATTCACAGTAGTCCATGTTCCTGTACCTACAATTCTATATCTGATTACATAAGTAGCACTTGCCACAATAGGAGCCCAAGTTACGATTGCAGAGTTTGTAGTAATATTACTTATGGTTACATTCGGAGGGGTTGGATCACATCTTGTAGTAAACACAGCCGGTGTAGCAGTACCTTCAGTATTGTTACAAACAGCAACTACCATTACATCATATTTTGTAGCAGGATCTAAACCAGTATTGATTGTATACGCTGTTGCCGGCGGCGTTAATACAACTGATGAATTCACCCATGGTGTTGTTCCGTTCTTTCTCCAGTATACTTTATAACCAAGGTTATCAGGAGAAGGAGTCCAGTGTACAGTCGCTGCATTATGAGCAATTGCATCCACATATACATTCGTAGGTGCTGTTGTAGAACATGGCTTAATGATAAATGTAAAATCTACATAATTACCATAAGGAGCCGGCCCGCAAGGAGTTACCGTACCGATATAAGACGCTGCAAATCTTGCTCTGTAAGAACCTGAAGGACGACCTACAGAACTTATCGGAGCGTTAGTAACAGAATTGATATAACCTCCGGAATAATACACCTGCTCAGTAGCCGGATCAAATACTAAATCATTATTCCAGTCGATCCAGATATAATAGTAATATGTACTTGTTCCTGCATTCATCGAAACGTTAGCAATTCCTCCAGGCAATACAGAGAAACTTGTTGCCGAATTATTTACATACGCACTGTAAGTTGTAGCAGTGTAATTCAGATTCGTAAACCCGTTTGTTGATGTAATCGTTTTTAAATAATTGGTTGTCGATGATGAACCACCTGTAGGAAGACAATAATTGGTGTAAACCGTACGAGGTCCGGACCAATAACTAATATCTGAACTGCTACATCTTGCTCTTACCCAGAAATAGTACGTTGTGCTTGAAGCTAATCCCGATACCAGTTGGCTAGGTCCCGGAACTCCGGTGAACTGAGGAACAGTTGCTGCTGTAGGAGCAACTCCAGTAGTATTGTAATAAACATCATAACCATTTGCCGGTGGTGTCGCCGGAACCGTCCACTGTATTGTTGCACTTGACGTTGTCGCATTTGCAATCACAAGACCAGTCGGAGGAAGACACGTCGGAGGCGCTACCACAGATAAGGTAAAATCTACATAGTTTCCATATGCAGCAGGTCCGCAAGCCGTATTTGCACCAATAAATGATGATGAAGTACGAACTCTGTAGTTCCCTATCGGCTGTCCCGCAGGAATCGCAATATTTGCTGTTGCCGTTGCAGTATAAGTAGTCGTTGCTAAAATAGTTTCTCCCGGATCGTTAAAGTCAAGATCATTATTCCAGTCCACCCATACATAATAAAAATAGGTACTTCCACCGGATGTCGCCAAGTTGGTCGTTACTGTAAATCCTGGGGAACTCAAAACAACACTAGGAGAATTTACATATGCCTGATACGAAGATGCAGTATAAGCTAAATTGGTCCATCCACCTGTAGTTGTAATATTATTCAGATAATAAGTTGTTGAAGATGAACCTCCCGTAGGAACACAATAATTTGTGTAAACCGTACGAGGTCCGGACCAATAACTAATATCTGTACTACTACATTTCGCTCTTACCCAAACATAATACGTTGTACTTGTAGCCAAACCGGTAATCAACTGGCTAGGTCCCGTTACACCGCTATATTGAGGAATTGTTGCTGCTGTAGGAGCAACTCCTGTAGTATTATAATAAACATCATATCCATTTGCCGGTGGTGTTGCAGGAACCGTCCACTGTATTGTAGCACTTGATGTTGTTGCCGTAGTGATCGTAAGACCGGTCGGAGGCAGACACGTTGGAGGAGCTACAACAGATAAAGTGAAATCCACGAAATTTCCATACGGAGATGGTCCGCACGAAGTATTTGCACCAATAAATGATGATGATGTACGTACTCTGTAGTTTCCTACCGCCTGCCCTGCAGGAATAGCAATATTTGCCGTTGCAGTTCCTGTATAAGTAGTGGTTGCTAAAATAGTTTCTCCCGGATCATTAAAATCAAGATCATTATTCCAGTCTACCCATACATAATAATAATAAGTACTTCCACCCGATGTCGCTAAGTTAGTTGTTACAGTAAATCCCGGAGAGCTTAACACCACTCCCGAAGAGTTTACATAAGCCTGATAAGAAGTAGCTGTATACGCAAGGTTAGTCCATCCACCTGTAGTTGTAATATTATTCAAATAGTAGGTTGTAGAAGACGTACCGCCTGTAGGTGTACAGTATCCTGTATAAACAGTAATAGGTCCTATTAAAGAACTTTGAGCGGTTGAACTACATTTTGACCTGATCCAAACATAATAAGTTGTATTGGCAGCTAAACCAGGAATTGTATAACTTGTAGCCGTTCCCGCAATACCCGTGATTTGAGGTGTAGCAGGAGCCGTAGTCGTTGTACTGTAATATATTTCATATCCGTTCGCCGGAGGTGTTGATGCTGCAGCCCATGTAACAGTAGCACTGTTAGCTGTAACCCCTGAAGAAGCAAAACCTGAAGCACCAAAACAAGATGGCGGAGTCCATGTATAGATAAGACCATCTGAAGGCATTCCCGGAGTTGCAGCGGTTGTATTGAAAGATTGGGTGCTGCTGTTCGCTGTTGCCAAAGTAGAAGCCGTAAACAAAGCAGTGGTAGCATTCAGCCTGTGATTAAAATCGGCATTCGTAGCCCCTCTTAATCCCGCCTGAATCGTTCCGCTTACAGACGTAGTACCCGCAAGGTAACTTCCTCCCTTATAAACTACGGCAATCGTATTTGTGGTTTCTCTAAGTCTGATCTGAAAAGAAAAAGTATAAACACTCGTTGTTGAAGTAGAATAAGAAGGTCTGAAGTCTGACCATTGTACTACAATTTCTCTGTTAGGAGCTGTTCCTACAACAGCCCAACTGATGCTTCCTGTTTTAGAAGCAATATTAAAAACAGAATTTAAATCCCTACCCCATGCAGAAACAGCCCCTGCATAAGTTTCCGTACTGGAAATCGGGCTGTAGGTAGCAGTTCCCGGAGCGGTTGTTCCGAAAGTAATAAATCCGTTTGTTGAAACATTGATGGAAGAATAATTACTTCCGTTAAATGAAACCGGAAAAGGAAGAGTAACCGGATAAACAACATTATCTAATGATGCCGCTCCTGTGTTCCCTGTTGCAGTTGCCAAGACCGTTGCCGTACTTGGCAAATCTGTATAGCTTCCCGTAGATTGTGAAAAACTATAAGAATTTACCTGTGCACTCAGTATATACGAAAGTGCCAAGAAAAAAAACAATAGATATTTTTTCATATTAATAAATATTAGATCCTCTTAGGATATGAAAGTTATAAATTTTGCTTAAGAAATTATATCTCGAATAAGGATTATCCAAGATATTGAGTTTGTGATAAAATTGAAAAAAAGTAAAATAATTCACCATAGGCTAGAAATTTGTTGTTGTACTGCAAATCTAACTCGTTTTTTGATAATATATAGTATAAATTACAATCTTTTTGCAGAAAATGCATTAAATTTTAACTATATAAATCATTAACGTAGCCAAATTTGTTTTTTTTAATAACGTCATCTTTTATGTTTTATTATAAACGATTTTATCAAATTGTAAACTCAGGCATCCCTATTATAAATTCGATCTGTAAAAAAACAACGCGTTATTGCTTTAAATAAAAAAGCCCCTTACTCAGGAGGCTTAAAAGACAGGCTAATTTCTAAATAAGTTTAAATTATTCTTCCCAGGCAATAGGAACATACACCGTAACATAACCATCTGCATCCACTTTGGCCTCAGAAACTTCTGTCGTCACAGAACCGTAGCCTACCCATCCTCCCTGTCCTTGTGTGGCAGTGAAGGTATAATTTCCCTCAGGAAGACCATCAAAATACTGAGGCAAAGACTGCATTCCGCTTCCGCCATACGTTTCAAAAGTTTCTCCGGTTACGGTATTTGTTGCTACAAAATTTCCAAGATCATAACTTCCTGAAAGTGTTTTAGAACCATTCTGATTCTGTAGTCCAAAACGGATTTGATAGGTTTCTGTCTGAGAAATGTTTTTAGATGGTGAATGATTTTTTTCAGAATCACCTTTAATTGCCGAAAAAGAACTTACGACAGCAATTACGCCTGTAAAAAGCATAATTTTTACAATTGATTTTTTCATAAAACTGTAATTTGGTAATCCAAAGATAAAGAATTCATATTAATTAGGTTTTAAGTAAAAATCAACAATTTTTAACACCTTAAAACCATTTATGAATAAAGGATTTACATCATAATTTTAAGATTCATTTAAAAAATTTAACATTGCTTAACTGAATTTTGGCTTCATAATTGGAAACAGAATTAACATCGAAGTTGGATTGACTTAAAATCCTTATAAAAATTTGAGTTATGAAAAGTATAGTATTAACAGGACTGATGTCGGTATTTTTACTGACCGCCTGTAAAAAAGACGACCAGATAGCCCAACAATCTTTGGAACAGCAGAAAATGGAGTTCCAGATGAGACAGTTGGAAATTGAAAAACAAAAATTAGCCATCGAGAAAGAAAAAATGGCTTATGAAGCACAGAAAAAAGCGGATAGTGTAGCTGAAGAACAAAAAGCGAAAACAGCAGCAGCAAACGCGAGACCGCAAGTGATAAGAGAAACACGTACCGTTTACAGAGACAGACCAAGCCAAAGCTCAGGTTCCAGCAACGGAACTTATGCCAACAATGGAAGTTCTTCGCAGACAACCGCCAAGAAAAAAGGGATGAGTGAAGCGGCTAAAGGCACCATCATCGGTGCTGTAGGTGGAGCGGCTTTAGGAGCTATTGTTAATAAGAAAAGTCCGGGAGCAGGTGCAGCCATTGGGGGTGTAATCGGGGGTGCGACAGGATATACTTTAGGTAGAGCGCAGGACAGAAAAAGCGGTAGAGTGCAGCCAAGATAAAATTATATTTTCACTATAAAAGAGAAAGATTGCTTATTTTTAGGCAATCTTTTTTTATGATTCTACTTTTGCTTTCCACACTTTTACTCATTCCTGTTTTAATGGGAACAGGGAAAATTGTAGAAAATTTTTCAGGAAAATTAATTGAAGGAATATCCGGAAAAATTCTTTTAGGAATTCTTGGAATAAGCTTATTGTGGACAATTCTTGCATTTTTTATTCCTTTAAACCGTTATGCAGAATTTTCTACTATTGCAATAGGACTGGTTTATTTTTTTAAGGATAAACTTTATAAAGATTTTACAGCCTTTTCAAAAAAAGATTTTTCGCTGGTCTGCTTAGTTTCATTAATTATTTTATTCAGTGGATCTTTTTATCCCTATATTTTAGACCATTTCGGATATTATGTTCCCACTATAAAATGGCTGAAAGAATTGGGTTTGGTAAAAGGAATATCCAACCTCGATCTTACCCTTGGACAAATGTCGGTTTGGCATATTTTTCAGGCGGGATTTTCCAATTTTTCCGATCCGTTTTTAAGAATCAATTCAGTTATACTGATTATTTATACCTTATATATAATAGAAAAGAAAAGCTGGATTCAGCTTTGCTTTATTCCGGTTTTACTATTGTTCTGCCAGTCACCAAGTCCGGATTTTCCTGTTATTGTTTTCTCACTCATCATTTTAAATGAAATTCTAAAACAAAATAAACAAACCTCTCTCCTGTTCGCTTTTTCAGTTTTTGTTTTTATCATCAAACCTACTATGATCTGGCTGCCGGTTTTG
>OGQD01002069.1_pt1 | contig 11708 bp, 3 predicted proteins | sample 1553091 | NCBI WGS metagenome assembly OGQD01 (sample SAMEA2580290, study PRJEB22360) | human gut metagenome | biome: human gut; feature: human-associated habitat; material: faeces | place: Denmark | collected 2008/2010
TTCCAGAATTTTCCGTACTTCGTCCAGTTCGCGGATATCGGCGCGACGCAACCGCTGCTCCACGAGGGCATCGGACGCTGCGGGGGCTGCGACGAATGTCCCTGCGCCCTGCCGCACGTTCAGGAATCCCCGGTCGGATAGCATCCGTACCGCTTCGCGTACCGTCGAGCGGCCGACGCCGAACATGCGCATCAGCTCCGATTCAGTCGGCAGCCGTTCGCCCGTGCGGAATTTTCCCGCTGCGATACGGCGTTGCAGCCGTTGGGCCAACGTATCGGCCAGCGAGTGTTTGCGAAGGGGCGTTTTCGGACCTGATTTCATCGTATCATCTGATGTTTTACGCAAAGGTAAACGATTTTTTCGAATCGGCGAAATTTCCGGTGCGGAGTTCCGGCGGCGAGTTCGTTCGCAGTGGAAGAACGGATCGCGGGAGTGGGGAGGGAACGGCAGGAAGCGAGCATGTCGTTTCCTGCCGGAATCCATCGGTCGGCGGCGCCGTTGATCTACTGACGGATAGATACCAGACCGTTCCCGTGCAACCGGCCGGGACGCATCTTCGTGTGCGGCGTACGAAACGACCGGCGGAACGTTCTTCCGCCGGTGCCGATTCCGCCGATGTGCGGTCACTCCTTCTGCTTCGGTTCCTCGCCGTCGCCTCGGGCACCCTCCTTGAACGAGCGGATGCCCCGGCCGATGCCCTTCATCAGTTCGGGAATCTTGCGGCCTCCGAAGAGCAGCAGTACGATCAGTGCGATGAGGACGATCTCCACGACGCCCAAGTTTCCGAGAAAGAGGATTTTTGCCATATTCGTCAGTTTTTATCCGGTTATCCGGCCGTTTCGAACGTCGCTGCGACCCGTTTCAGATCGTCGACGATCGGCAGGTGTTGCGGGCAGCTGCGTTCGCATTTGCGGCAGCCGATGCATTCCGAGGCGACTCGTAATTCCATACTTTTTCAAGTAGAACTTCTCTTGTAACGGGAACTCCAGGTTGCATTGCTAAGAATTTAACAAGCTCAAATTCCTTTGGTGTAAGTGGCTTAACTTCTCCCTTTACTTTAACTTCAACCTTTTCTAAGTCAAGTTCTAGGTCTCCTACAACAATTTTTGTGTCCTTCTTTTTCTCTTTAGCATTATTTTCATCATCATTTTTTCTTAAGTTTGCTTTTACTCTCGCCATCAATTCTCTTACGCTAAAAGGTTTCGTAATATAGTCGTCTGCACCTAGTTCAAGTCCTACAATTTTATCAACTTCTTCATCTCTGGCAGAAATCATTAATATTGGAACATTGTATACTTGCTTTACCCTATTGCAAACAGTTAATCCATCTACTTTTGGAAGCATTACATCTAACAATATTAAATCTGGTCTTGCTTCTAGTGCCACATTTATGCCCATTTCGCCATCAGTGGCTTCTAATGTGTTATACCCCTCTTTTTTTAAATTATATACCAAAATGTCTATTATTGGCTTTTCATCGTCAACAACTAATATTGTTTTTTTGTTTGGATCTAATTCTTCTTTCATAGAAGCACACTCCTTCTTTTTATTTTCGTTTTATCTATCGTCTCTTTCTTGTGATTTTGAACGCTCGATTTCTTGCATTTTGATTTTTTCTCCATCTTTTTCGGTCACAAGTTTATAGTTTGCATCAAAAGCTTGTGCATCTGCAAAATTCTCAATAATCTTATCTAACGTTTCTGTTGGTATTTTGCCATCTTTTGAAAAATGATATTTTTCAAGTTCATTTGATTTTTGAATTTCGTTTACGAATTTCTTATCTATGCTTCCACTATAGAACAAAGATGTAGCGCTCTTTAGTTCTTTGCCTGTTGGTAATTTTATTTCCGTGACTTTGCTAACCTCGCTGCCATCAAAAACCTCATCACAATATACTTGTATTCTATTTACATCACTTGGATCTTTTATACCATATGCTTCTGCAATTTTCTTCTTAATTATCGCATTATAATTATCTGTTACCAATTGTTTTGCATTTCCAATTGTATTACATGCTTCTAAATAGGCTTCCTGCTCATTAAATGTTGGTTCTACCTTATTTTTATATTTATTATACGTATCTATGGCATTTGTCAATTCTTCAAGCCTATCAAAATCTTCCGCAGAAACAACCTTACTCATCATTGGATTAGCTTTAATGCTTGCTAGGTATTCCTCAGAATCTGCTACCATTTGTATTGCAGCTTTTGTATCGTTTGTATTTCTAATATTTTTAGCCATATTTGAAATTATTGGACCACCAATTATTCCCGCTGCCAAGCTAACTGTTGCAGCTCCAAGCCCTAACTTTTTATATAATGATATCTTTTTTTGTAATTGTTTGCTTTTATAGACTCTTCTTCTTGCTTGCTCATTTGTTTCTCTAATGTTTAATGTTAATTCTCTTTTTTCCATATGTTTATCCTTTCTATGGTATAACAAAATATAATGATTTTTCAGCTACCATTTCCGTTCAAAATCTTTGCCCTTATTATAACTCTACCTCGCATATATGTCAAAGCTTTTTTTCAATATTATTACTAGATTATTACATTTAAGTTTCATAAATAATTTTGACTATTGATTTGCTCATAATTATGTATTTTCGCCCAAAAAGGGGTGTCCCTATTGGGCGAAATTTTATATTATTACTTCTATATTGTATACTCCATTTTCTCCTATTTTAATTTGTTTTTCTGGTATTTCTTCTCCATTACATATCATTTGTTTTACAATAGTTGTATTGCTTATGCTTGTGATGTTGGCAGTATTTTCTCCTGTTTTTTCGCTGTTTTTATTTAGACCTAAAATAATGTTTCCACGTGCTACTTTTATATTTAATACGCTGTTTTTGTATTTATATTTTATTTCGTAATTATCCCAATTTTGTGGTATGTGTGGTTCTATTTTTAAATATCCATTTTCTATATTTAATCCTAAAATATATTTTATTCCTGCAATATACATCCAACTGCTTGAACCTGTATACCACGTCCAACCTCCACGGCCAGCTAGGTTTCCTTGTCCATACACGTCTGCTGCTATTACATATGGTTCTACTTTGTATTTGCTACTTTCGTCTTTGGTACGAGCATGTTCTATTGGGTTTATCATTCTAAAGTTTTCATATGCTTTGTCATTTAAGTTCAGCATGGTTTGAGCAATTATCGTCCAAGTTGCAGCATGAGTGTATTGTCCTCCATTTTCTCTTGTTCCCGGCAAATATGCCTTTATATATCCAGGTTCTAACTTGCTTTTTTCGAATGGTGGGTCTAACAATTTTATTATTCCTATTTCTTTGTCTACTAAATGGTTTTCTAGGCTTTCCATTGCTATATATTTTTTGTCATTGTTACCTGCTCCAGAAATTGTTGCCCAACTTTGTGATATGCTGTCTATTTTGCATTCTTCGTTTTGCAAACTTCCGAGTGCATCTCCATCATCTGTAAAGGCTCTTTTATACCATCTACCATCCCATGCATTGTTATTTAATGCTCTTTTTAGCTCTTCCATTATAAACTGATATTTTTCTTTCTTCTCGAAATTTCCCATTCTTTCACAAATAGGAATAAATTCTTTTAACACAGCATACATGAAGAAACCAAGCCATACACTCTCACCTTTACCTTTTGCTCCGACATTGCTCATTCCATCGTTCCAATCTCCCGTACCGATTTTAGGCAGACCATGTTCTCCAAAATTTCCTATTCCAGTTTGATTTAATCCTTCTTTTCCAAGATTGTCCGTTTCTCCTTTATTCTGTTCTGCATCTTGTTCATATTTTCCTACTTTTATTTTTTCAACTTCATTATCTTCTATTCCAATTGCCTTTTCTATTGCTCTTATGCAGTGTTTGTATACACTTTCTTTAAAGTCTGCGTCTTTGTATAAATCATACCTTTCATTTTCGTTTTCAGATAATCGTAGTCCGTCTTTGTACGACGGGTTTTCTTCTAAAATTTCATAATCTCCGGTAAAGGAAATGTAGTCTGCGACTACGTATGGAAGCCACAACAAGTCATCAGAGATTCTGGTTCGTATTCCCTTATCAGTTTCTTCGTGCCACCAGTGTTCAACATCTCCTTCAATAAATTGATGTCTGCAATTTCGTAATATTTGTTCTCTTGCGATGTTTGGTTCTACATATTTTATAAGCATACAATCTTGAAGTTGGTCTCTAAAGCCATATGCACCACCAGATTGATAGAACCCAGTCTTGCCATACATTCTAGAACTTATTGTTTGGTATATTAGCCAACCATTTAACAATATATTTGTAGATTCCATTGGCGTGTTTATTTGCAATTTGTTTACTAGCTGTTCCCAATGTCTTCTTATATTTATATATTCATTTTTGCAGTTATTTACATTTGAATACTTGTATGCCAAATCTTGATATTCTTCTTTGTTTGACGCATCTCCCAAAGTAAATACTATTTCCTTTGTTGAATATGCTTCTATTGTTACATTTATTTGAATTGCGACTATTCCATCCTCTCCAAATGAATTTTCTCTGTTTAGAGCAAGTTCATCTAGTCCAACTGGATTTTCTAGTGTCGAATTTTTTAGGAACGATGTTTTACTTCCAGTGTATGAGCTTATTTTTTCACTGCACCCGATAAAGACTTGATTATTATTTTTTTCATCTGATAAATTTTTTACTAGCATAATGTTTGACGCATTATTCATTTCTAACTGTAGAAATCCATTGCTTTTTATCTCGTCCTCACCTAAAACGGGCTTTATATAATAAATTAATTTTAAATTTTTACGCTGAGGATTTTTGTTTTCTAAGGTTATTAAATTTACTTTAATATTGTCGTTTTCTGGCACGAACATATCAACAGTCTGCCTTATTCTCGAAGAACTATGAATATATTTTGCATAGCCAAATCCATACACTACAAAATAATCGTTATTATCTGGCATAGGATTAAATCCCAGCGACCACTTTCTGCCTGTATCCATGTCTTTTGCATATATTATCTCTGATGGAGTGTCTAGCACTTGGTCATTTGACCATGCTGTAATTCTGTTTAATCTACTGTTCTTGTACCAAGTATATCCTCCCATGTTTTCTGTTGTTAATGTTCCAAAGGTTTTATTGGCTAAAACATGGCTCCATACCGTCGGTAGCTTACGGGTTTTATTAATGCAAATTAAATATTCCTTGCCATCTTTAGAAAATCCGCCATATTCGTTAAAATATTTTAAAGAAGCTTCTTCCATAAAGTTTTCTTTCTCTTCATTTACTTCTATAAAATTATTTTGTTTTGCATCAAAAACAGTTTCTTTAACATTGTCTAGCATCTTGCTTTCTATGTCTTCCATTTGAAGCGCTAAAGAACTGTAATAAGCGTTTATTACTAAGTTTGCACGCTCTTCTAGCAATTTTTTTTCTTTCTTCTCTATATTTTCCAAGCAGAAAATTCCAGCTGGAATATTAAGCAAATATGCTAAATTTCTATTAAAAATAGCCCTTTGTATAGCGTCTTTTACATAGTTTTCGTACGACTCTTTTTCCTCATTTAATATTACTAAATCCACTTTGATATTTTTTACCCTAAAGAATTCATAAGCACTTAAAACTTCTTGAATTATATCAATATCGTTTATGTCTTTTATTTTTACCATTAATATTGGCAAGTCTCCAGATATTCCATATTTCCACAGTTCAGATACTGGGCACAGTCTATCATACGAAGCTTTTATAGAAACTTTTGGTGTAAACAGCAAATATGAAAGCATCTTCTGATATACTTCTATGTCTTTGCCCTTTATGCCTAGATATCTATTCTCCGCCTCACTCTTTGCTTTTAACAGTTCGAAGGTACGTTTCGTATTTTCGTTGTTCATGAATTTTGCCATGTTTTTTATTACTTGCTCTTTATCATATCCAACCGAAACTATTAGGTCAAATATTGCTGTTTCTTCTGGTTTTATATCAACAGTTTTCTTTAATGCAATTATTGGGTCTGTGGTGTAACCAATCTTCTTGCTAAATGGAATCGAATTTTCTACTTCACGTGGAATTTTGTAATTACATCTGCCCCACAATTTTTCTTTGTCAATTTCAAACTCCACATCTCCCAACTCATTCGACTGGCTAAATAGATTTACTGCCATATATGCATCTTTTTCACCGTTAGTGTGTGCTTTTCTCTTCACGACTATTGTGTTTATTGAGTCTATATACTCAAACGAAACAAATAAATTATTGAAGGCCTTGTGTGCAAAATCTTGCATAGCACTCGATAGTACAGGTTCTAAAAGTGCTGTTATTTCCAATACTTCTTCAGACACGCCATTATTTTTCAGTTCCAGCCTTCTTATTTCGACTGGATCATCTGTATCTACTATTATTTTTGTAACAGTTCGAATATTTTCATCATTTCTTACTATTTTGTTAGCCTCAGGTGAGAAAATTATATCGTATTTATCAGGTATTCGCAGATTTTTTGAATACGTATTCGTCCAAATGTTTTTATTACGTATATTCTTAATATAAAATTTTATTCCCTGCTCAGCCTCATCAGTTTCCTTATATCTATTAACCTGCAAATCTCCATATTTACTATAACCATTGCCATATTGGTCAAGCACGATTGTATAGTTGTCGTTTGCAATAACATTAGAAACATTCAAATTTTCGTTTATTTTGCTGTATTTTCTCTGAGTGTAATCTTCGTAGTCTACATATTTTATCTTCTCAATTTTCTCTTTTTCTTCTTTTGTAGTTATCATATTTTCTGGCATTTTTTCTTGCAATAAGATGTCTACAGCCTCAATTTCCGGATTTTGCTTAAACCTCTTTTTTATTACACCATTGTTTAATAAATTGTCTATTGAAATCAAAATTAATCCTTGATGATGTGCCATATACGTTTTTACAGGTGTATAGCCGTTTTTCGCCCTGCCGGGTGTGAAATCTATCGACTCATAAAAGCCATACTTATTGTACATTCCCTTTTCACTTAGATTTTTTAGATTTTCTATTACTAATTTAGGTTCTTCATCAATAGCCAAAATTGAACCATATGAAGATGTTACAATCTCGTCTGAAAGTCCCCTCTTTAGCCCTAGCCAAGGTATTCCAAACGCCTTGTATTGATAATTATTATTTAAGTCTTTTAGATTAAAGGCAGCCTCAGAAATTCCCCATGGAATTCCCAATTTTTTAGCATATTCCAGCTGACTCATTATCATAAATTTACAAGACTCATCTAAAATACTGCCCGGGTATTGCTCGATGTTTATTGTAGGCATCAAATACTCAAACGAAGTTCCAGACCATGAGATAAGCCCTTTGTAATTATTTAGAGTCGTAAGAGTTCTGCTTAAATTATACCAATGCTTCTCCGTAATATCTTTTTTAGCAATAGCAACTAAACTTGTCTGTCTTGCCTCAGATGCAAGTAAGTCGTAATATGAGTCTGTTAGTTTATTTTCCTCTACATTGAAACCTATCGAAAATAGCCTATTCTCACTATCATACAACTTTGAAAAATCTGTGTTATTTATGAGCGAGTCTGTAACATTAATCATGAAATCTATCTTATTTAGCACATCAGGCATTATTTGTACATTTTGTTCTTTTTCTTCACTACTTAAATTCTGATATATTTCATCATTCTTATTCTCTCTTTTTTCTATTAAAAACTGCTTTAAAACATACAAATATCCTACAAAATTTCCACTATCAACAGACGAAACATACTTTGGAATTAGTGGCTCTAATGTTTCTATATTGTACCAGTTGTACAAATGTCCATTCCATTTTGTGAGTCCGCTAATTGTTTCTAGCATTTTATATAATAAATTTAGTGTGTCCTCTAAATTTTCAAACTTTAAGTCGTATGAAGCCATTACAGCAAGCAGTGCAAGCCCGATATTGGTTGAAGATGTTCTCATTACCACTTTTGGTTTTCTATCTTCTTGATAATTGTCTGGTGGCAAAAAGTTTGACTTTTGTGTTAGGTTTTCCTTAAAATATAGCCATGTTCTATATGCAACTTCTTGCAAATATTTTTTTTCGCTTTCATCTATCTTTTCTACAGCTTTTATTTCTTTATTTGCCTTGCTAATTTTACACATTAAAGCTGGAGTTAAAAGCCAATACAAACCTATTATTAGCGCCAAATTTGCAATGCCAACATTTAAGCTTTGTACTAATATTGCAACAGCAATTCCTAATATTCCAAACAGAGTGTTTGCACTCATATTCTTGTAATATGAAAATACATCTGTTTTAGCCGTTCGTTCAGCTTCTTCTGATGTAATCCACTCTAAGAGATGTTTCTTGCTTTTCGCCATTCTGTATATTGTTTTGGTTTCTGCCTTTGTGGTTATCCATGCCTTGTCTGGAATTAATCCAATATCTAAAATTCCTCTATAAACACTAGCCTTTAAACCATCTATTGTTTTCACAAACCTTTTAGTCTTAATGTTTCCATCTTTTTTACTAATGATGCCATTTATAATATCTAGTATAGTTGGAATTAGAGAAGATATCAGTGCAAGCACAATTATTCCACACATGTTTATTTTTAATACAGTTGCTATAACCGCCGAAAATACTAGCATTGCTAGTACACTACTTTCTTGTTTACTTCTTACTATATTGCTAAATATTTTATATTTACTAAGCAATTTTAATGGATTTTGTTTTGTCTCACCTTTTTTATTTTCTATTGTTTTTCCAAGCCATGGTAATATTTGATAGTCGCCTCTAATCCATCTATATAGCCTCGTTCTAAAACTTATATAGCTTGATGGATAGCCATCCATAAGCATTATGTCTGATGTTAGTGCGCATCTTAAATAGCTTCCTTCTAATAAGTCGTGGCTCAAAACCGTGTTTTCTTTAATCTCATTTGCAAGCACTTTCGAAAATATAGATAAATCGTAAATTCCTTTTCCAGTAAAAATTCCTTCATCAAAATTGTCTTGATACAAGTTTGAAATTACATTTGTATATGAATCTGTACCACCTTCTCCAGCATATACTTGAGTAAATATACTCTTTCTGCTCTCTACTAGTCCAACTCCAACGCGTGGTTGCATTAGTGCATGCCCTGAAATTACTAGATCTCCTCTCTCGTTTACTTCTGGTTTATTTAAAATATGAGCCATTGCTCCAACAAGCTCTAATCCAGATTTCAATGTTAAATCAGTATCTGAGTCCAATGTTATAATGTATTTTACTTTGTTCATTTGCGAGATATCTATAGTATTAGCCCTAAAAGGATTTGTAATATTCCCGAGCAAATATTCATTTAATTGGTTTAATAAGCCTCTTTTACGTTCCCATCCCATGTAACACTCTTCATTAGAATTCCAAATTCTTTTTCTATATACAAAATTGAAAATGTTACCATATTTTTCGTTTAGACTTTTTGATTGCTCTATTCCTTCTCTTATAACTTCTTCATCAAACTCTTCTATTTCCTTGTTTCCAGAACTACAGTCTCCCAGCAAAGTAAAGTACAAATTTTTGCTCTTGTTTGCAATATAATAAACCTCTAATTTTTTCATTAATTCTTTAACTTTTTCTTTGCTCTTTACTATCGTAGGAATTACAACCATTGTGCTACAATTCTCTGGAATTCCATTTTGAAAATCAATTTTCGGAATAAGCTTTGGTTTTATCACTTTACTTAACACATATTGAAGAATCTTAGAAACAATATTTTCTATTGGCAATATTGAAACCAACGCTAGAATTATTGAAAGTAATACTTTAACTAATATTGGAATATTTCCTATTAAATTACGAGCAACGTCTCCAAAGCTTTTGTACCAAAACATATAATAAAAATTAATGCTCAAAATAAGTGTCAACAGCAAAGAAACTCCCCATACTGTTTCTATATAGATTTTTGCCTTTTCTTCATTTGATTTTAGTGTAATCTTCTTTTCTAGCAGGCTATTTAATAAAGTTTCTTTTCCATCAGAAATTAAGTAAAACCCAATATGCATGCTCTTTTCGTTTGCTTCTGGTTTCTCACTAGCCTGCAAACTTAGCTCTAAGCACTTTTTTGCAATATAAATTTCTGAAATTTTAGTCTTTTTAGAAATCTCCTGTATTGCATTTCTGTAATAACTTTTAGTAGTACTATCCATTTTTTCATACTGCTTTGCTGGGTCTTGTTTTAGAATATCCTCTACCCTATTTATCTTTTCGAATATTTCCAAGAAATTAATTCTCGAAATTGCCTTAAGAGTCAATATACAATTTCCAACAGATACTTTCTTTACTGCAATATCAAAATGCTCTTTTTTTACAACCTCGTAGATATCGCTGCCTGTTTTTGCAACTTCGTCTTCCAAAATATTTAGATACGCATATGCCTTGCTTCCCATCTTTTTTAGTCTATATGACATATACTCTATGAACGCATTTTTTACTTGCCCATTCTCTATAAGCATAATTTTAGGTAATATTACAGTTCTGCTTTTTTTCTTTTCCTCTCTAAAATACTTGCATATAATCTCTTCTACTCTGCTCTTTTGCATTTGAGACATGTAAATTGTTTCACAAATTTCTCTTATATTTTCTATTAATGCAATCTGAATGAACAATCCAATATTCCAGATTTCATTCATGCTTAAAGTTTTTTTAGTTTGGTATGCTTGTAACATATATTCTAAATTTTCTGAATTTATCTTACCATCAGTATAAGCTACCATTTCTGTTGCAAGCACATAAACACGTGCAAAGCCCTTGAATCTGCCATTTGCAAGTCCCAGAAAATCTGTATATTTCTTTAACGTTAACTCTTTACTTATATTTTTTACAATTTCTTCTATTACATATAAATTATCTAGAATCCACTCTCCTGCTGGATGTATTGGTATTCCCTGCTTTATTTGTTCATTCAATAATTTATAAATTTCTTTAATAACAAAAAAATTTTCTTTAAGTCTTGGAATTGGATACGTATCCTTCGCCGATTTTTCGGTTAAAATATGGTCAGAAGCAATTTTTTCTAAATATTGCTCCAATTGGTATCTATCTAAAACGGTTCCTTTAATATTTAATTTCTTTTTTTCCTTCAAAAAAATCCACTCCTTGGAATACGTTTTACACATATTTTCTCCAAAAAGTGGATAGTTTATTCTATTTTTACTATAAATCTCTATTTCTCTTTATTTGTATATACGATACTACTGCAATTAATGCAAGTGCAAGCACAGCTATTGCTACATCTAATTCTCCTGTTTGAGGTAGTTTTGTATTACTTTGTGTATTGTCTACTGTTATAGTATTTTCAACTACTTCTATGTCATTAGTAACATTTCCAATTACGATTGTATTTTCTACTGTGTTATTTTTGTCGTCTTTTTTGTTGTCATCATCTTTCTTGTCGTCATCCTTTTTGTCATCGTCCGGAACTACTGTACCAGTTACAGAAAATTTTAATGTTTGATCATCTAATTTTACAGTATCTTCTGCAACAGATGATAAGCTTGTAAATTTAATTTCTGTATCTTGACTTTTTAAGTTTGTTTTTACTTTTAATTTAATAATTCCTATTACTTGATTTTTGCTTGCTCCAGTATTTATTGTTGCTAAAAATGTTCCTTTTTTTGCTGTTTCTTCATCATTATAAGCTATTGACCAGTTGTTTTGTGAAGATATATCATCTGATGTAACTTTTTCAAATACATTTTCATCATATTCAAGTTTTCCACCAAATGTATTTATT
>OGQD01002072.1_pt1 | contig 11677 bp, 8 predicted proteins | sample 1553091 | NCBI WGS metagenome assembly OGQD01 (sample SAMEA2580290, study PRJEB22360) | human gut metagenome | biome: human gut; feature: human-associated habitat; material: faeces | place: Denmark | collected 2008/2010
GGACTTCCATATGCAAGCAGAACACCTGGAGTCAGCCATGCATGCGGCCATGACACACATATGGCAATTCTTCTTGGGGCTGCCAGACTTTTGCATGAGCACAGACATGAATTTTGTGGAAAGATCAAATTTATGTTTCAACCGGGAGAAGAAGGAGGCGGAGGCGCCAGATTGATGATCCAGTCAGGAATTCTGGAAAATCCCAAAGTCGACGCTTGTATGGGCTTTCATCAGGTTGTGGCAAGGGATCATCTTCCGACAGGCACGGTGGGATATACGAAAGGGGCTATGATGGCTTCAGCAGATATATTTCAGATACGGGTTTACGGAAAGAGTGCTCATGGAGCCAGTCCTGAATCCGGAGTGAATCCAATTCAGATTTTGACACAGATATACAGTGCTATACAGGTGATAGAATGTGCGGAAAAACCACGCAGCGCACAGCTTGCTCTTACAATCGGGCAGATCAATGCTGGAAAAGCAGGAAATGTAAAAAATGGGACAGCTAAGATTACAATGTCGCTGAAGGCTGATCCTAAGGTAAAGAAGGTTATTACGGTAACTGCAGGACAGCCTGTCACGAGTGTAAAGCTTACTAAAAGCAAGCTGACGCTGGTAAAAGGAAAAAGTGCTGTGGTAAAGGCTTCTGTTGGAACAAGCAAGGCAAGCAATAAGAAGGTCGTATGGAAGAGCAGCAATATAAAGGTTGCTAAGGTTAATTCCAGAGGACGGATAACAGCAGCCGGAGGCGGTTCAGCAGTCATCACAGCAGTAGCTGCAGATGGTTCCGGCAAGAAGGCAAGTTGTAAGGTATCAGTCAAGGCGTATGTAACTTCTATAAAGTTCAAAAAGGGCAGCGGTAAGATGTATGTGGGAAAAACAGAACAGTTAAACCCAGTCATTGCACCGGCAGATGCAACAAACAAAAAGTGTACCTGGAAGTCTTCGAATGATAAGGTCGCTATGGTAAGTTCATTCGGACTCGTTGTGGCTGTTGGCGCTGGAACCACAGTGATTACAGCAACAACTACAGACGGAACAAAAAAGACAGTAAAATATAAGCTGACAGTTCTAAATGCTGTGAAGATTGCTTCGGCGCAGGTGGATAACAGGCAGACAATAAATGTTACATTGTCATCTGCACAGAAGCTGACAGCATCAAATTTTGCTGTTAAAGTAAAGACCACATTAAATGGCGGCATATACAACAAGAGCATTCCGATTGAAAGTGTGTCTACAGGAGACAATAAAAAATACACGATCAGGTTAAACAAGGAGAACAGGCTTTCATCTTCGGACAGAATATGTGTGTACGTAAGTGGACTTACAGGAACAGGAACCGGTAAGGTGGAGACATATTATTCTGACGGAAAGTATAATAAGACATATTATGAAGCCAGAGCAATTGAGCAGAATGCGAATGTGAATACAGACGTTAATTTATCTGGCAGTGGCTACCTCAAGGTTTCTGTAAAGGACGTTCCGGCTGGAATGAGGTATACAATAGGTGGAATGCGTTCCAACTGTATTACTTTCACAGGGAAAATAACCAAGTCTGGCACATCAGTCACGACAATTACAGCAGTTGATGAGTATGGTAATACAATGACAACTATCGTAACATGGTGTGTATACAACAGCTCCGTGATATCAGCTTATTACAGCCCAAGGTATTATCGCACTCGTGGTGAAAGTGGAGCGGCTGTGCATGTAGCTGCTGATATAAATTCTGTAGCTGGTGGCTCAGGAAATTATATCTATGATATAGTTGGCAATACTTATGGTCTTGATATTTATAGTAATGGTAAATTGGAGGGTTACATCAATAAGGCTGGTACTTATAATATAAAAGTCAGGATAACGGATTCCGATAATGCCGGAGTCAGCACAACTGTAGACTGTGTGATAAATGTTGCACAGGGAATTACAGTATCGGGATATATCAGGGATGTGGCAGGAGAAGTATTGTCAAATGCATATATTATATTTACGAATAGGGACAAATCCACAGAGTATACATATTACTGTTATTCTGATGTAAAAAGAGATGGATCGTATTCTGTAGATATTGTTCCTGGGACATATGATATAGCTATATATTCGGGTTCGGACACAACATACATATATTCACAGCGGTTTACCGGAAACATTTCGGGAAGAAATTATTCGTCGGATGTAAAAAAGATATCCGTTAGATCAAAGGATAACGGATATAATATAGAGAATATCGGCACATGGTATGACGAGGATGGCAACAGCGTTGGAGCTGGTGCATACGTTTATCTGGCGCCTGGTACTTACAGACTTACAGGTCGCGGGGTTGCTTTAGCCGGAACTATAACCGCAACGATAAACAGCAAGACTTCATATGTTGTAGCAGATATTAAGACAGACTATGAGGAGATTGGTGATAGAACCTCTATAAATGCATCAGTGGGAACATACTATAGATTTGTTCCAAAGATGACGGCAGCATACTATATCTATTCAAGCTCTGGATCGAGTAATAATCCATATGGACATCTTTATGATGCAGATGGAGAAGTGCTTACAATTAATGATGATGACAAGCAGGAGCATATCAGCACAGGAAATGACCACGATTTCTATATGTCATATAACTGTGAAGCAGGAAAAGTCTACTATATTAATGTTACACGAAACAGCAGTATGGTATATATAACCACAGAGTATCCTGGAAATTAAGTGGATACCCGTACGTCTTTTTATGTGGATATGAATAATGCTCAATAGCATGTGCGAGATTGACAAGCATAGTATATAATTTTTAATATATGATATGGTGTAATAAAAGGGAATGTTACATAAAAAAGGAGGAAATTTATGAAAAAAGGGAACAGGTTTATGGCTCTCGTTGCGCTGATCCTTGTGTTTGCGCTGACATTTACAGGTGTCAGCATTCCGGCAAAAGCAGCGACCACAACAACCATCAGTAGTATTACGGTGAAAAATCTTCCAAGTAATACACTAACACTCAAGGCAGGGAAAACATTTACTCTGAGGACAAATACGACTTCAGGCAATCTGAAATTCTCAACAAGCAATAAAAAGATCGTGACAGTATCTTCTGCAGGTAAGATAAAAGCAGTGAAAAAGGGTAGTGCAAATATCACGATCTCTCTCAAGTCAAATGCGAAGATCAAGAAGGTGGTGAAGGTCACAGTCGGACAGCCGGCCACAAGAGTCAAGGTGAACAAATCTGCGCTGACGATCAAGAAGGGCAGGTCGGCAGTGATAAAGGCGACAGTAGGACCTAACACAACCAGCAATAAGAAGGTTATCTGGAAGAGTAGCAATTCCAAGATCGCAAAGGTAAGTGCTACAGGCAGGGTCACAGCGGTAAAAGGCGGAACAGTGACTATCACAGCAGTGGCTGCTGACGGTTCAGGAAAGAAAGCAGTCTGCAAGGTAACAGTAAAGGCACCGATAACATCATTAAAATTCAGCAAAATAAGTGGAAGGCTGTATGTAGGCAAAACGATGCAGCTCAGCCCAGTTATAAAGCCGGCATATGCAACCAATAAGAAATGTGCATGGAGTTCTTCAAATGATAAGGTAGCCATGGTAAATTCTGAAGGAAAAGTATATGCAGCTGCTACAGGAACAGCGGTGATAACAGCGAAGGCTACAGATGGCACAGGTAAGAAGGCGACATACAAAGTCACAGTTGCGAAAGCGAACACCATAGCATCTGCAACTGTCAGTGACCCACAAACTGTGCAGGTTACATTATCGGGAAGTCAGAAACTTCCGGCTTCCAGTTTTGTTGTAAAGGCGAGCACGGTACTGAATGGAACATATAACTATACCATTCCATTGGACGGCGTGACGACAAAGGACAATAAAACATACACCATAGCGCTGAGAAGAGGATGCTCATTAAGCGATTATGTGAGAGTCTGTGTCTATGTAGATGGACTGTATGGCACAGGTAAGTCAAGTATTGAGACATATTATTCCAAGGATCATTCAAATAGAAGGGTTTATATGACTTATGAACTTGAACAGAATGAGTCATTCAGCAGAGAATTTACAGTGGATCGCGCAAGAGGAATATGTAAAATTACTGTAGACAAGCTCCCTGATGGTGTGAAATATGCAATAAAAACGGATGGAAGTAACGCGATCAGTTTCAGTGGAACAGTGAGAAAGACAGGAACAACGAAAACAACAATTAAGTCTGTTGATGAGCTGGGGGATATAGTTACATACATAATCACATGGAATGTCAGCAGTTCGTCGGTGATCGCGGCGTATTATATACCTCAATACGGCATGATAGGCACGGATGATAAATATTATTCAGTAAGTGTGAAGCCTGCATCTGTCGCAGGCGGTTCAGGGAAATACACTTATAGCATAGACGGGGATGACTATGGCTTGAGTGTTGATATAACAGGAAGGGTCACAGGAAAAATTTATCAGGAGGGAACATATAACCTGAAGGTAAAGATAACGGATGACAACGATACGAAGATCAGCACCACAGTTAACTGTGAGATAAATGCTAAAAAGGCGATCAAGGTTGAGGGGTATGTTAAGGATATAAATGGAAATAACCTGAACGGGGTATCGATCAAGTTCTACAATCAGGATAAAGCAACTCCTTATAAGCTTGCGTGGAATGGTGCTACATCAAGAAATGATGGCTCATATTCGATGGATCTGTTCCCTGGTACATACGAAGTGGTAATATCCATAAGAGATGACAGCACATATCTGTATAATCAGAAATTTGACAAGTCTGAGACTGGCAGAAACTTTGTATCAGATGTATTAAAACTTACTGTAAATCCTGACAATGCCAAGTATTCTGTTGATGATATCGGAGCATGGTATGATGAATATGACAGACAATGCGGTACAAATGGGTATGTTTATCTTGTTCCAGGAACATCATATACACTTAAGGCCAAAGGAATGGGTAAGCGAGGAGTGATAACTGCAAAGGTAGACAGAAAGGCAGTTTCAGTCACAGCAAAAATGTCTGAGGATGTGATCGAGATTGGCGATAAAACATCATTTTATGCGGAAAAAGAAGAGTTATACAAATTTGTTCCAAAAACCACGGGCACATATTACTTCTATTCAATTTCGACAGGAGATCCGTATGGATATCTGTATGATGAGAACAGAAAAGAGCTGGCAGCAGTGGATGATGTAAATCACGATCTGTCAACTAATAAAAATGATTTTTGCATGAGTTATAAATGTGTTGCGGGCAAGGCATATTATATATCCGTAAGCAGATATTCGTCGAATGTATATATATCAAAAACTAACCCGAAATCGGGTAATTAACTATTGGGGGGGTAAGTTAAAATAAGAGGGACTGTATGAAAAGGTACAGAAAGATATGGCATTTGTTGCGGTGCTCCTTGCTTTCGCGCTGACATTTACGAGTGTCAGCGTGCCGGCAGAAGCAGCGACAACGAGTGTAAAGAGTATTACAGTGAAGAAGGTGATCACAGTAACGGTCGGACAGCCGGTGACAGGCGTGAAGCTGAGCAAGACATCGCTGATCGTGGTCAAGGGTAAGACCGCTGCACTTAAGGCTACGGTCACTCCAGCAAAGGTCAGCAACAAGAAAACTGTATATATCTTCCGTTTCTCCGTGATCGGGTGAATAAGTTAATTTAAAAATGTGGACAGGCTGTCGCCTGACTTATAGATTAAGTCGGGTGACAGCCTTTTTGTATACAAAAACACATAATCCCTATTGACATAGTAGGAAATAAGTTGTATACTCCAACACGTTGACAGATAATTACTACATATCAGATAGGATATGTGTGGATTGATGATGAAATCCATTGAACAGAGCGAGGTTCAATAGACAGGAGGTGGACACATGCAACAGGTGTTGTGCTTTGGAGATTCCAATACATGGGGATACAATCCTGAGAATGGGGAGAGATTTCCCTGGGGAATCAGATGGACCAGTATATTGCAGCAGAAGCTGGCAAATAAAGATATAAGGATCATAGAGGAAGGCCTCTGTGGAAGAACAACAGTGTTCGAGGATCCACTGAGACAGGGAAGAAAGGGCGTGTCGCTGTTCCCAACTCTGCTGGAGACACACAAACCGGAGAATATAGTGATCATGCTTGGAACAAATGACTGTAAGACAGTGTTCTCGGCATCGCCGGATGTGATAGGCAAGGGAATACGGAGACTGCTCATTCAGGCAAAACAGTATTCAGCGGACAGCAGGATACTTCTCGTATCGCCGATACATTTGGGCGAGCAGGTGTGGAAGGATGAATTTGATCCTGAGTTCTCACCGGAATCCGTTGAGGTGTCAAGAAAACTCACAGATGTGTACAGGAAGATAGCCGATGAGTTTGGCGTGGACTTCCTGGCGGCATCATCTGTGGCGGACAGCAGCGAGGCAGATCAGGAACATATGAATCCTGAAGGCCACGCGGCACTGGCGGGAGCGATAGAGGAAAAGATTTATCAGATGGCCTGTTAAGAATTATATAGAAAATAATGTACAGTATATAAAGATAGTAAAGAATCAAGAAAGAACATAGAGACTTGAAAAAAGTAAAAAAAGAAAGGAAACAAAATCATGGCAAAGATAGCATCACAGTTAACAGAACTTATAGGAAACACTCCACTTCTGGAGCTCACAAATTATGAGAAGGAGCTTGGACTCAAGGCACACATCGTTGCAAAGCTTGAGTATTTCAACCCGCTTGGCTCAGTGAAGGATCGTGTGGCAGCAGCCATGATCGAGCAGGGAATAAAGGATGGCCTCATCAATCAGGAGACAGTCATCATCGAGCCTACATCAGGCAATACAGGAATCGGACTTGCATTTGTATCAGCAGCAAAGGGCCTTCACCTGATACTCACCATGCCGGACACCATGAGCGTTGAGCGTAGAAAGATCGTGTCAGCTCTCGGTGCTGAGATCGTGTTAACACCGGGCAGAGAGGGAATGAAGGGAGCCATCGCCAAGGCAAATGAGCTCAAAGAGCAGTACGGCAATGCATTCATCCCACAGCAGTTTGAGAACAAGGCAAATCCAGCTATCCACAAGAAGACAACGGCGGAGGAGATCTGGAGAGATACAGACGGAAAGGTTGATGCATTTGTATCAGCAGTAGGAACAGGCGGAACAGCTACAGGAACAGGAAGCGGACTCAAGGAGCACAATCCAAATGTCAAGCTGATTGCAGTTGAGCCTGCTGATTCACCGGTTCTCTCAGGCGGAGCACCTGGCCCACACAAGATCCAGGGAATCGGAGCCGGATTTATACCTGGCGTCATGGATCTGAGCATCGTGGACGAGATCATCAGAATCCAGAACGATGACGCATTTGACACAGCGAGAAAAATAGCAAAGACAGATGGTGTATTGGTTGGAATATCCGCAGGTGCGGCACTCTATGCGGCAACTGAGCTTGCAAAGAGACCTGAGTACGAGGGCAAGACTATTGTGGTTCTTTTCCCGGATACAGGAGAGAGATACCTCTCAACATCACTGTTTAACCTGTAATTAGGAGAAAAATATGAGACTTGGGAAAAGAGTATTGCTTCTGTCCATGGCGGCGGTGCTGGCGATAGGTGCTGCCGGCTGTGGCGGGAAGAAGGATGATGTTATCACAATTACAAATGTTTCGTATGACCCGACGAGGGAGCTGTATGAGCGATACAATGACATGTTCGAACAGTATTACAAAGAGCAGTACGGACAGGACATCAAGGTCATCCAGTCTCATGGAGGCTCCGGTTCACAGGCGAGGTCGGTGGTGGAGGGCTGTAATGCAGATGTTGTCACACTGGCACTTGAGCATGACATTGACCTCATATCGGCAAATGGTCTGATAGATCCGGGCTGGATAGATGAATTTGACAAGGATTCAGCACCCTACACATCTACTATCGTGTTCCTGGTGAGAAAGGGAAATGCTAAGGATATAAAGGACTGGGACGATCTGGTGAAGGACGATGTGGAAGTCATAACACCTGATCCGAAGAGTAGCGGCGGAGCCTGTTGGAATTTCCTTGCGGCTCTTGCCTATGCCAGAACTACATACAGCGATGAAGCTGATATATGGCAGTTTATGAAGAAGCTTTATCAGAATGTGTCGGTCATGGATTCGGGAGCCAGAGGTTCGACGACCACATTTGTGGAGAATGGCAAGGGTGATGTACTGATTGCCTGGGAGAATGAGGCGATAGCAACCCTGAGGGAATACCCGGAGGATTACGAGATAGTTAATCCGTCGGTGAGTATACTGGCTCAGCCGAGTGTGGCGGTTGTCGATGACAACGCAAAGCACAATGGAACAGAGTCGGTCAGCACAGAGTATCTGAAGTACCTGTACAGCGATGACGCTCAGAGGCTTGAGGCTGAGAGCGGCTATCGCCCGACAAATGAGAAGATACTTGCAGAGTATGCAGACGTATTTGATCTGAACATCAAGCAGTGGACCATAGATGATTTCGGAGGCTGGGACAAAGCCTATGAGGATTTCTTCGATGACGGTGCAAAGTTTGACGAGATATATGATTATTAAAATGGATTGGAAGACGAGATGGCAGCAGAGGGAAATGGCAAGAAGGATAAACTTAATAACGCAAAGAAGACCAGAGTTATCCCGGGATATCATCTGACGCTTGGAATAGTCATTGCAATGCTGTCGCTGATAGTTCTGATCCCGCTGGCATCGGTGCTGGTGTCATCGCTGAAGCTCTCACCGGGTGAATTCTGGCATCTGCTTCTGAAGAAGAATGTGCTGAATGCATTTAAGACCAGCATCGGCTGTTCGTTCATAGCGGCGATAACCAACACGGTGTTTGGTCTGATAATAGCGTGGACACTGGTCAAATACGATTTTCCCGGCAAGAAGATACTGGACGGATTCATAGAGCTTCCATTCTGTCTGCCAACGGCGGTTGCCGGTATCACACTGTCGAGACTTTACAGTGAGGATGGATTTCTTGGAAAAACGCTCAAGGCTCTTGGAATAGACGTTGCATACACGAAGATAGGACTTACCATCGCCCTCGTATTCGTTGGAATACCATTTGTCATAAGGGCGGTGCAGCCTATACTTGAGAAGATGGACAATCAGTACGAGGAGGCGGCCTACATGCTGGGAGCCACACCGAGAAGAACATTCTTCAAGGTTATTCTTCCGGAGCTCAGGCCGGCGCTGCTTACAGGATTTGGATTGGCATTTGCCAGAGGAATCGGAGAGTACGGCAGTGTCATCTACATATCGGGCAACAGCGCAAAGGAGCAGACGCAGGTCATATCATACGTGATCATGCAGAAGCTCAGCTACATAGACTATGCCAGCGCAACAGCCATAGCACTGGTGATGCTGGTAATATCATTTGTACTGTTGTTCGCGATCAACATAGTACAGCTGAGACAGTCCAGAAGGACTAACTTACTTTAATTTAGAAAAAGGAGGAAACACAATGAGCGAACAGGAAAAGCTGCAGCGCGGCAAGCGCAGGACAAAGATAATACTGATAACCGTGACGGTGCTTTTCATAGTGCTCATGCTGGTGGTTCCACTTATATCGGTGATAACAAGTGCGCTGAAGGAGGGCTTTAAGTTCTACCTTCAGTCGATCACAACAGAGTACGTGATAAGTGCACTTGGTGTCACACTTATTGCCACAGTCATAGCTGTTATGGTAAACACATTTTTCGGAATATGTGCGGCATGGCTACTGACGAAGTTCTCCTTCAAAGGCAAGCAGGTGCTGGCAACATTGATAGACATTCCGTTTTCCATATCACCTGTCATCGTAGGTCTTGCCTACCTCATGACATTTGGAAGACTTGGATGGACGTATCCGGCGATCAGATGGATCAATGATATGCTGGGGACAAACATCAGGATAACATTTGCAGTTCCGGGCGTTGTGCTTGCTACCATATTCGTGACATTCCCATTTGTGTCGAGGGAGCTTATCCCGGTGCTGAACGCCCAGGGCAAGGATGAGGAGGAGGCAGCGGCGCTCATGGGGGCGAAGGGCTTCACGATATTCAGAAGGATAACACTTCCCCAGATGAAATGGGGACTCATATACGGAATAATTCTCTGTACCGCCAGAGCACTCGGCGAGTTCGGTGCGGTAAATGCACTGTCCAAGACAAGGGGCGGGACATTTACACTTCCACTTGAGATCGATGCGCTGTACATGTCGGGAACGGAGGAATCCATCACAGCAGCATTTGCTGTATCGTCCATACTGGTGATCATAGCGGTCATCATATTGTTTCTGAGAAATCTGCTTGAGTACAGAGCGAAGAGGAAACGCGCTTATGAACGAAGTTCATAACTCTCATGCGCGTGACGACCTGCCGCTGAGCGGAGGCGAGGGGGCGATACCCGAAAAAGGGCGATATCCGATAAGGGCGAAGTGAGATAGTCTGCATATGGGATGGCTTGCAGGAGTTTCGAGAGATAGATCAGGTGCGGAAGAATAAGAGAACAAAAAGGAGGCTGACGACATGTACGTCGAGATGAAAAAAATATATAAGAAATATGGAGATTTCCTGGCGTCCAACAATGTCAGTTTTGGTGTGGAGAAGGGCAAGCTGGTGGCGCTTCTGGGACCGTCGGGAAGCGGAAAAACGACACTTCTCCGAATGATAGCCGGACTTGAAAATCCAAATTCCGGTGACATATACATAGACGGCAGGCGTGTAAATGATATACCAGCTGCGAAGAGAGGAATAGGATTTGTATTCCAGAATTATGCACTGTTCCGTTACATGACGGTATTTGACAATGTGGCATTTGGACTTGAACTTATGAAGGTTCCAAAGAAGGAGATCAAGAAGAGAGTTATGGAGCTTCTGGAGCTTACAGGGCTGTCAGGTATGGAGAAGAGATATCCGAATCAGCTCTCAGGCGGACAGAGGCAGAGGGTTGCATTTGCCAGGGCGCTGGCTCCGAATCCACAGGTGTTGCTGCTGGACGAGCCATTTGCCGCAATAGATGCAAAGGTCAGGACAGAGCTTAGGACATGGCTCAAGGAGATGGTTGAAAAGCTTGGCATAACGAGCATATTTGTCACTCACGATCAGGATGAGGCTGTGGAGGTTGCGGATGAGATCATCATCACCAACCACGGACAGATAGAGCAGATGGGATCGCCTATGGAGATATACAAGACGCCGTCCACACCGTTTGTTGCACAGTTCATCGGAAGGTCAACTGTTGTGGAGGACTACGAGAAGCTCAAGGGATTTGACAGAGTGCCGGGAGCGGACAGGGCGGTCATCAGACCGGAGTTCGTAAAGATATCCAAGAGCGGCAGGCTGGATCAGTACCAGAGTGCGGCGGAATCGGGAATAGTCAAGGACGTGCTGTTCCGCGGAAGCCATCTGGACGTCACGGTGGATGTCAACGGAGTGGATCGTCGCCGAGAGATCCATGGAGAAGGATGTCGTAAAGCCGGGGGAGCAGGTCCACGTTCTCATCTACAGGTTGTATGTATTTGATGAGAATCAGACATATCTGCTGGAGAACAAGGCAATGCAGGATAACGATGTATTCTACATCTAATTATAAAAGTGATTGGAGAGAAAATATGGGTATTGCAAACAGGAAAATACTTCATACGGACATTTTGATAATCGGTGGTGGTACGGCGGGGTGCTCAGCCCAGCCCCAGC
>OGQD01002073.1_pt1 | contig 11672 bp, 6 predicted proteins | sample 1553091 | NCBI WGS metagenome assembly OGQD01 (sample SAMEA2580290, study PRJEB22360) | human gut metagenome | biome: human gut; feature: human-associated habitat; material: faeces | place: Denmark | collected 2008/2010
GGCGGCGCGGCGGGAGGGCGCTATCCGCCGGCTCGGTGTTCTGGCTGCCCCTGCTGGATCGCCAGCAGCAGCCCTTCGGCGGCCTGTGGATCGCCCGCGAGCAGCTCTGGAGCGACGCCGAGCAGGCCCTGCTGACCCAGCTCGGCGACTGCTACGCCCACGCCTGGCTCGCCCTGCAGCCGCGCAAGCCCTGGCGCCTGCGCTGGCCGCGGCGGCGCATCCTGGCGGTCGCAGCGGCGGCGCTGCTGCTCCTGCTGGTGCCGGTGCGCCAGTCGGTGCTGGCGCCCGCCGAGGTGGTGCCACGCGACGGCCAGGTGGTCGCCGCGCCGGTGGACGGGGTGATCGCCGAGTTCCTGGTCAAGCCCAACCAGGCGGTGGCCAAGGGCGACGTGCTGCTGCGCTTCGACGCCACCACCATCCGCGCCCAGGCCGACGTGGCGGAACGCAGCCTGCAGGTGGCCGAGGCCGAACTCAAGGCCAACACCCAGCGCGCCTTCAGCGACGCCGAGTCGAGCGCGCGCATCGACCTGTTCGCCGCCCGCGCGGAGCAGAAGCGCGCCGAGCGTGACTACGCCCGCGAACTGCTGGCACGCACCGAGGTACGCGCCGAGCGCGACGGCATCGCGGTGTTCGCCGACGCCCAGCGCTGGATCGGCCGGCCGGTGCAGACCGGCGAGCGGCTGATGGAGATCGCCGACCCGAACCATGCCGAACTGCGCATCGACCTGGCCGTGGCCGACGCGCTGGACTTCCAGCCCGGCGCGGAGGTCGGCCTGTTCCTCGACAGCGACCCGCTGCACCGCCACGACGCCCGCCTGCAGCGCCTGGCCTACGAGGCACAATCGCTGAGCAGCGGCCAGTTGGCCTACCGGCTGGACGCCGAGTTCGCCGAGACGCCACCGCGCATCGGCCTGCGCGGCACGGCCAAGCTGTACGGCGAGCGGGTGCCGCTGGCCCTGTTCCTGCTGCGCCGGCCGCTGGCCGCGCTGCGACAGACGTTGGGCCTGTAGATGCGCCTGCCCGGCCTGCGCGCCGATCTGCAGCTCTCCGGCGCCGCGCCGGCGCTGGACGGCGCACCACAATGGACCCTCGCCGACCCGCTGCGCGGCCGCTACTTCAAGCTCGGCGCCGAGGCCATGCGCCTGCTGCGCCACTGGCAGCTGGGCGACCCGGCGCGGGGGCTGCAGGCGGGGGGAACCCAGGATAGCGCAGCTGCAGGCGGCGAACACCGAGCCGGGGCAGCCGCTGACCGGTTCCGACCTGGAAGAGATGCTGCGCTTCCTGCGCGGCCACGACCTGGTCGACGCGGCCGACGCGGAGCAGCGCGCCAGCTACGCGGCCAAGGCGGCGCAGCAACGCCACGGCTTCTGGAAAAGCCTGCTGCACCAGTACCTGTTCTTCCGCATCCCGCTGTGGCGGCCGAACGCCTTCCTCGACCGTACCTGGCCCTGGCTCGAACGCCACGGCCCGCGGCTGCTGCGCTATGGCCTGCCGACCCTGCTGGTGATCGGCCTGTTCCTGGTGGCGCGCGACTGGGAGCGCTTCATCGCGACCTTCCCCCACCTGTTCAGCCTCGGCGGGGCCATCGCCTTCGGCATCGCCCTGGCCTTCGCCAAGCTGTGCCACGAGTTCGGCCACGCCTACATGGCCAAGCGCGCCGGCTGCCGGGTGCAGAGCATGGGGCTGGCCTTCATGGTGCTGCTGCCGATGCTCTACACCGACGTCAGCGACGCCTGGCGCGTCAACGACCGCCGCTCGCGACTGCTGATCGGCGCCGGCGGCGTGCTCGCCGAGCTGCTGCTGGCGTGCATCGCCCTGCTGGCCTGGTCGCTGCTGCCGGACGGGCCGCTGCGCACCGCCACCTTCATGCTGGCCAGCGCCACCTGGATCACCACCCTGGCGATCAACCTCAACCCGTTCATGCGCTTCGACGGTTACTTCCTGCTCAGCGACCTGTGGGGCGTGGACAACCTGCAGCACCGCGCCTTCGCCCTGTGCCGCTGGCGCCTGCGCGAGGCCCTGTTCGGCTACGGCGAGCCCGCGCCGGAACCCTGGACGCCGGCCATGCAGAGCCGCCTGCTGTTCTGGGGCTACGGCGCCTGGCTGTGGCGCGCGGCGCTGTTCCTCGGCATCGCCCTGGCCGTGTACCACATGTTCTTCAAGCTGCTGGGCATCTTCCTGATGCTGGTCGAGCTGCTCTGGTTCATCGGCCTGCCGATCTGGCGCGAGTGGCAGGAATGGTGGAGCCGCCGCGACCAGGCGAACCCGTCCAAGGTGCTGCTGACCGCGAGCGGCCTGCTGCTGGTGCTGGCCGTGCTGGCGCTGCCCTGGCGCAGTGGCGTGGAAGTGCCGGCGATGCTCGAGGCTTCCAGCACCAGTGCCCTGCACGCACCAGTGGCCGCGCGCCTGAAACAGCTGCACGTGCATGACGGCCAGGCGGTGGCCAAGGGCGACCTGCTGCTGGAACTGGAGTCCCCCGACCTGGACGCGCGGCAAGCCATCGTCCGCCATGAAATCCAGATCCTGCAGCTGCAACTGCGCCGCCAGGCCGGGCGCAGCGAGACGGCCGGCGACGTGGGCATCCTCGAACAGCAGTTGGCCGAGGCCGTGGCCGAATACCGGGGCCTGGCCGCGCAGCGCGAACGCCTGCAACTGCGCGCCCCGGAAGCCGGGACCGTGCGCGACCTGCTGCCCGCCCTCGCCCCCGGCCGCTGGCTGAGCCCCGCCGATCCGCTGGTGCGGGTCAAGGCGGCCGGCCTGCGGCTGCGCGGCTACCTGGGAGAGGAATACCTGTGGCGCGTGCAATCCGGCGCCGAGGGCCATTTCATCGCCGACGACCCGGCCCGCCCGGCGCTGGCGGTGCGGCTGGACGAAGTGGACGACACCGGCGTCGCCTATCTTGAGCTGGAGTCGCTCAGCTCCGACCACCAGGGCCCCATCGCGGTACGTCGCGACGCCCAGCGCCGGGCGGAACCGGTGCAGGCCCAGTACGGCGTGCGCCTGACCCTGCTGGACCCGCTACCCGATCCGTCCCAGCCTCTGCGCGGCGTGGTGGTGCTGGACGGCGCGGGGCAATCCGTCCTCGGCGCGGCCTGGCGCCGGCTGGCGGCGCTGGGGGTGAGGGAAAGCGGCTTCTGACAAGGTTGTCATCCACGGGAAACAGGGAAGTCTCCATGCTCGAACCCCACGCACTGCCGATCTGCTCGCGACTGTCCCTCGCCTTCGCCCTGGAACCCCTGCTGCAGGCGCTGGAGCGGATCGCCCCCGATGCCTGGCAGCATCACTTCAACACCGGCTACTACGAGGGCGACTGGAGCGGCGTCGCCCTGATCGCGGCGGACGACGCCCCGCTGCCGCTCGCCCCCGGCCAGGGCGCGCCGGTGCGCGCCGGCTGGTGGCAACGTGAGGCGGCCTTCCACGAACTGCTGGAAGCGTTCCACACCACCGTCCGCAGCGCGCGCCTGCTGCGCCTCGGCCCCGGCTCGCGCATCCACGAACACCGCGACCCGGACCTCGGCCTGGCCGGCAGCGTGCTGCGCCTGCACGTGCCGCTGCTGAGCCCCGAAGGTGTGGAGTTCCTGGTCGACGGCCTGCAGGCCCCCATGCGTCCCGGCGAGTGCTGGTTCCTCGACCTGTCCCGCCCCCACCGGGTGGACAATCCCTCGTCCTCGGAACGCATCCACCTGGTGCTGGACTGCGAGCCCAACGACTGGCTGCTGGCGGCCATCGAACAGGGCTTGCCGACCACGCCGGTGCTGCAGCCGGGCAAGGCGGTGCAGGCCTTCCTGCGCTTCCGCCAGCAGGTCGAACGGGACCCGCAGCTGGCGCGGCGGCTGCAGTCGCTGACCGACACCCGGGACTTCCTGCGCGAAGTGGTGGCGCTGGGCGAACGACAGGGGCTGCGCTTCTCCGAGGCGGAAGTGCGAGGCGCCATGCGCCAGGGACGGCAGGCCTGGAGCGACCAATGGCGAGCATGAACCCCGGCGAGGACTTCCACGGCTGGCTGCCCATCCGCACCTGGCGCCCCGACCGCGAATGGCGGGTGGACTGGTGCTGGTTCGGCGAGCAACGACTCACCCGTCCCTTCTTCCGCGACGACGTGGACCAGGCCCTGCGCCTGCCCTTCAACCAGGCCTTCCGCCGCGAAACCGGCCTCCAGGCGCTGCTGGACTGGCAGGCCGCCAGCCCGGGCCTGGCCCCCGGCGCGTTCATCTTCCATGCGTCGCGCTGCGGCTCCACGCTGATGGCGCGGATGCTTGCCGGCCTGGAGCGCAACGTCGTGCTCTCCGAACCACCTCCCCTGGACAGCCTGCTGCGCGCCCACCGCACCGATCCGGACATGGCGCCCCACCAGCCCGCCCTGGTGGCCGCCCTGCTCTCCGCCTTCGGCCAGCGCCGGCGAGGCGACGAACAGCGGCTGCTGGTCAAGCTGGACGCCTGGAACGTCTTCGAGGCGCCGCTGCTGCAACAGCTCTACCCGGAGACGCCACGTCTCTTTCTCTACCGCGACCCGCTGGAGATCGCCGTGTCCCAGCTGCGCCAGCCGGGCCTGCACCGGGTGCCCGGCATGCTGGGGCCGACGGGGCTGGATGCGCCGGGGGACGATGCCGAGCACCTGTCCGCGCTGGACTACACCTGCCGCATGGTCGGCCGCCTGCTCGCGGGCGGCCTGAAGCTGTGCCTGCACCATGGCGGCATACCGGTGAACTACCGCGAACTCCCCGAGGCGCTGTGGACGCACCTGGCGCCCATGCTGGGCGTACGGGCCATCGACCGGGAGCAACTCGAATCCGTCGCCGCCTTCGACGCCAAGCAACCGGCCATGAGCTTCAACAGTGACACCCAGGGCAAGCGGGAGTCCGCGGGGGCGGAGCTGCGCCAGGCCATCGCACGGTGGGCAGGCGAGCCCTACGAACGGCTGGAGCGGATACGGCTTTCGCAGCCACAGCGAATTCATACACTTGTTTGAGAAAAATCCTCTCCCGTCACAAGGGATGCTGGCGGATTGCCTGCGGCATCGGCTAGGCTCAAAACTCACCTACAAAGCCAACTACGGGTGTCCCCCCAAGGGGGAATGCTTGCAAGGAAGCTCGATCCCCATGGCCGTCCCCGAGTTGCACCTCCGCCCCATCGATGATGCCGACCTGGCATTTCTACGGGCGCTCTACGCGAGCACCCGCGCTGGCGAAATGGCTCCCTTGCCCTGGACCCAGGCGGACAAGGATGCCTTCCTCGACCAGCAGTTCGACGCCCAGCACCGCCACTACCAGGAACACTACCGGGAAGCGGAATTCTCGGTTGTGCAACACGCAGGCGAGCCCATCGGCCGTCTCTACGTGTTCCGCGGCCCCAGCACCTACAACCTGATGGACATCTCGCTGCTGCCGGCCTGGCGCGGGCGTGGCCTAGGCGGCCAGCTCCTGTCGCAGCTGGTTCGGGAAACCGACGCCGCTGGCAAGTCGATCCGCTTGTATGTGGAACCCGACAACCCGGCGCGGCGCCTCTACGAACGCTTCGGCTTCGCCATCACTGGCCAGCATCCGGTGTACCTGGAAATGCACCGCCTCGCCACACGGAAACTGACAGCATGAGCGACGTCCCCAGCCCCGAAGAACTGCAACAGGCCCTGGGCCATACCTGGCGCCTGAGCTGGGAAGAGCATCCGGGCATCGAAGTGGAACTGGTCGAAGTGAACCAGGGCAAGGCCATGAACCCTCGCTACAGCTGCTATGACGCGGTGTTCCGACAGCCTGCCGGGGTCGACCTGCCGCAGTACAGCTATACCTTGCACAGTCCGGCCGCATCATCGTGGTGGATCATGCTCACCCCGATCGGGCCGGACGACGATGGACACCGCCTGCTGCAGGCGGTGTTCCATGTCCGGCAGCCGGAAACCCCATAGGTTCTACGCCAACAACAATCCGCCGGCAGAGCCGGCATCACAGCAGGGAGCAACACATGGAACCGTTTCTCGGCGAAATCAAAATGGTCGGCTTCAACTTCGCACCGCGAGGCTACGCGATGTGCCAGGGCCAGCAGATGTCCATCTCACAGAACACCGCGCTTTTTTCATTGCTCGGCACCATGTACGGCGGCAACGGCCAGACCACCTTTGGCCTGCCCGACTACCGCGGCCGCGGCCCGGTGGGCATGGGGCAAGGCCCCGGTCTGAGCATGATCGTCCAGGGTGAAGTGGCGGGCACCCAGAGCGTCACGCTGACGACACCTCAGTTGCCGGTGCATGTACCAGTTGCCCAGTTTACCGGCCAGGCCAGCAACGGCACTCTCACCATCACCGCCGATGTCGCCACCACCACGGCAAACCCCATGGTCCCGCCGGCTCAGGGAGCCACCACCTACCTCTCCGCCACGACCGCCAAGGCCGGTCCCGCCGCCGTGGGGTTCAACGGGCTGTTCACCAATACCGCTCCAGATTCGACGAAGGCCAGCCTGGGCGGGCTCGGCGGGCAGGCAACCATTACGCCCCAAGGCACCGTCACCATTGCGCCGATAGGTGGCAGCCAGCCGTTCAGCATCATCAACCCATTCCTCGGCACCAACTTCGTGATCGCGACCGAAGGCATCTTCCCTTCCCGCAACTGATTCGAGCACATGCGCCAAATCGGCCTGCACAGGCAGGCCGATCACCCTTTCAGGAACGCCGGGAGCCACCCATGAAAAGCAAAGCCACCGTCAAACCGACACCCAGCGCCCCGGCGGGCCGTACCTGGCTGCGCGCCCTTGAGCCGCGCATGATGTTCGACGGCGCCGTCGCCGCCACGGTCGCCGATACGGCCCTGGCAGACACCGCCGCTCAGGCCGATGCCGCCAGCAGCCATTCCGACACCTCGACCCCGGCTTCTCCTCCAGCCGCCAGCAGCGACCAGCGCCACGAAATCGTCTTCGTCGACAGCAACGTACAGGACTACCGTCAACTGGTCGCCGGAGTGAGCGAAGGCACCGAAGTGGTGGTGCTGGATGGCAGCAAGGACGGGCTGCAGCAGATCGCCGATTACCTGAGCGGACGGGCGGGGGTCGATGCGATTCACCTCGTCAGCCACGGTATCCTCGGGCAGCTGACCCTGGGCAGCCTGACCCTCGATGCCAGCAATCTGGGGGATCACTCCACCACCCTGGAGAGCATCGGCAGCAAGTTGAGCCAGGATGGCGACATCCTGTTCTATGGCTGTGATATAGCCCAAGGGGACAAAGGACAGCTCTTTATCAGTCGGTTTGCGGAACTCACCCAGGCCGATGTTGCGGCGTCCACCGACGCCACCGGCAGCAGCATCACTGGGAAAAACTGGGTATTGGAAGCCTCGACCGGCGCAATAGAAGCCTTCATTCCGTTTTCTGCCGCAACGCAGGATACCTTTAGCGGCCGGTTGTTTTCCGGCACGCTGAATTTCTCGGGTTCGGACGCCGCCCTCGGTACATCGGTAACCGATGGCGAGGCCAACTCGACCGACATCCCTGGCGTAACAATCGAAATCTATGCCGCCACCTCGGGCACGAACACCAACAATGGCCACAACTGGGAATATGTCGGCGGCATGTTCGGCTTTGGAACTGGGGGAGACGACGAGGGGATTTGGGATGCGTCGGGCACTGGTTCGCCCGTCATCGTCATACGCACCCAGAACGGAAGTGAGTTCTCATTTACGGGCATCAAGGTCGTCGACTATTTCGGTGTTCATTCTCAGCTCAGATTCGAAGCGTTCCGCGATGGCATCTCCCTGGGTGGCGTCACACTGGCAACCGATGGCGCCGACTTCATCTCGGATTTCACCCAGTCCAACGGGCTGACGCCCTCCATTTTCCAGAATGCGGATGAAATCCGCATTACCGATCCGAGCGCCGCCGACCTCTTTATCGGCCTCGACAATATTGGGTTTGCAGATCCTGTTCTGCCCGCCTTCGCCCCCAGTCTGACCGCCACCGGCAACAACCCCTCCTTCACCGAAAACAGCAGTGCGGTCGATCTGTTCAACGGCGTTACCGCCGCCACCAACGACAGCGGCCAGACCTTCAGCGGCATGACCCTGACCGTGACCAACGTCAGCAACGGCGCGGCGGAAATCCTCAGCATCGGCGGCACCGACGTGGCGCTGAACCACGGCAACAGCGGCAGCCTTTCCGGTATCGGCAACTACAGCGTCAGCGTGTCGGGCGGTACCGCCACCGTCACGCTCGGCAGCATGACCCGCGACAATGCGCAGATGGGCGCACTGATCGACGGCATCAGCTACCGCAATACCAGCGAAGATCCCGGCAGCGCCAGCCGCGTCGTCACCATTACCGGCATTACCGATAGCGGCAGCAACAACAACACTGCTTCACCCAATATCGCCTCGACCGTGGCCGTGATACCGGTGAACGACGCTCCGACCCTCACCGCCACCGGCTCCAGCCCGACCTTTACCGAAGGTGGCTCGGCCGTGCAGCTGTTCAGCGGCACCAGCATCAGCACCATCGAGTCCGGCCAGTTCATCAACCGGATCCAGGTCCAGGTCAGCAACCTGGCCAACGGCAGCTCGGAAAAACTGGTCATCGACGGCGTCGACGTCAACCTGACCAACGGCTTTGGCACCACCACCGTGACCAACAACCTGGGCATCTCGGTCACGGTGATCAGCAGCGTCGCCACCATCAACATCACCAATACCAGTATCTCCACCGCGGTGGCGCAGAGCATCGTCGATGGCCTGGCCTATCGCAACGACAGCCAGAATCCGTCCGGCGCCTCGCGCACCGTGACCCTGCTCAGCGTTCGCGATAGCGGCGGCACCGCCAATGGCGGGGTCTCGATGACCACGCTGTCGGTTTCCAGTGAGGTGAGCCTGGTCGCAGTGAACAATGCGCCGACCCTGTCCGGTGGCCCCTATGTGTTCACCGGCACCAACGAAGACACCACCACCCCTGGCGTGCAGGTCTCCACCGTCATCGCCGGAGCCACCTACGCCGATGTGGATTCGGGCGGGGTGTCCGGCATCGCCATCACCAACACCGGCGGGAGTGGCACCTGGCAATACTCGACCGACAATGTCACATGGACCAGCGTCGGTGCGGTGTCCAGTTCGTCCGCCTTGCTGCTGACTTCCAACAGCTACGTGCGCTACATCCCGAACGGTGCCAACGGCGAGAGCGTCGGCTTCACCTACCGCGCCTGGGACCGGACCAGCGGCGCGGCCTCGGTCAACGGTATACGCGGGCTTGCCGACACCACCGCCAACGGTGGCAGCACCGCCTACTCCACCGGCACTGCCACGGCCTCCCTGACTGTCACCTCGGTCAACGACGCGCCGGTGTTGACCCCGGTAGCGCCGACCCTGACCGGATTGACCGACACCTCCACCGCCAACGCCGGCAACCTGGTCAGTGACTTGACCGGTGGTGTCACCGATGTCGATACCGGTGCGCTGCAAGGGGTTGCCATCACCAGCCTGACCGCCACCTATGGCAAGTGGCAGTTCAGCACCGATAGCGGCAGCACCTGGCAGGATGTCGGCACGGTCTCCACCAGCGCGGCGCTGGTGCTGCGCTCGACCGATCGGGTTCGCTTCGTCCCCGACGGCGTCCACGGCGAAACCGCGACCATCACCTACAAGGCCTGGGACCGCACCACCGGCACCCAGGGGAGCACGGTCGACACCACGACCTCCGGCGGCACCTCGGCCTATTCCACCGCGACCGATACCGCCAGCGTGGTCGTCACTGCGGTCAACGACGCCCCGGTGGTCACCGTGAGCGCTGGGGCGGCGTCCTGGAGCGAAGGCAACAACGTCGCCTCCACCCCGGTCGTGGTGGACCCGGGCCTGACCCTGTCCGACGCGGACGGTCCGAACCCGAACCAAGCCACCGCGCGCATGCTCACCTACTACAGCTCCCAGGACACCCTGAGCTTCGTCAATGACGGGCTGACCATGGGCAACATCATCGGCACCTGGACCGTCGGCAACGGCACCCTGACCCTGACCTCCGCCGGCAACCAGGCCACCGTGGCAGAGTTCCAGGCCGCGCTGCGGGCGATTACCTACAACAACGCCTCGAACAGCCCGAACACCACCACCCGTACCGTGCAGTTCATCGTCACCGATGGCAGCAATGCCCAGTCGACGGCCGTGACCCGTGACATCACCATCACCGCGGTCAACGATTCGCCAACCATCAGTGCCGTGGCCTCGCTGCCGATCACCGAAGACACACCGACGGCGCTCGGCCAGATTACCTTCAGCGATGTCGACACCACCCTTGGCGTCGCGACGTTCTCGGTCGGCAGCGGCACCCTCAGCGCCATCGGCGCCGGCGGCGTGACCGTGGGCGGCACGGCGACGGCCCTGACCCTGAGCGGCACCCTGGCCAACATCAACCTGTTCATCGCCAACAACCGCCTGGTCTATACCCCGGCGGCCAATGCCAGCGGCGACGTGACCCTGACCATCAACATCAACACCACCAGCGTGTCCGACGCCACCACCACCGTGACCCTGCAGGTCGCTGCGGTGAACGACGCCCCAGTGATTACCACACCGGCATCCATTACGGTGACCGAGGATGTGTCGAGCGTGATCAGCGGCTTCAGCTTCACCGACGTCGATGCCGGCATCAACACCGTCACCGCGACCTTCTCGGTGCCAAGCGGCACCCTGAGCGCGGTCACTGGCATGGGTGTCACCGTCACTGGCTCCGATACCGGCGAGCTGACCCTGTCCGGCAGCCTGGCCGATATCAACTTCTTCGTCGCGGCCAACGGCGTGACCTTCAAGACCGCCCAGGACGCCACCGCCAGCGTGACCCTGACCGTGACCCTAAACGACAAGGGCTTCAGCGGCTCGGGTGGCGAGCAGACCGACACCAAGACCGTCACCCTCAACGTCAGTGCGGTCAACGACGCACCGGTCAACAATGTGCCGGCGGCGCAGACCGCGCAGCAGAACATCGCCCTGGGCTTCAACACCGCCAACGGCAACGCCATCTCCATCACCGACGTGGATGCCGGCAATGGCCTGATGACCGTGACCCTGACCGCAACCAACGGCACGCTCAGCCTGGGCAGCCTGAGCGGCATCACCCTCATCCTTGGCACCGGTACCAACAACGCGACCCTGATGTTCGAGGGCACCCGCGCCAACCTCAACGCCGCGCTGCAGACCCTCAGCTTCAAGTCCTCCAGCAACTTCCTCGGCAGCGCCAGCCTGACGATCGAGACCAACGACAACGGCAACTCCGGCAGCGGTGGGGCGAAAACCGATACCGATGTGATATCGATCACCGTGATCCCGGTGAACCCGAAGGTCACCAGCGTTTCCGCCCAGGGCCTGGATCGCACCGTGAAGATTGGCGACGAAGTGCTGGTCAACATGGTCTGGGACCAGGTCGTCAACGTCGATACCAGCGGCGGCATCCCGAGCCTGCTGCTGGAAACCGGCCTGATCGATCGCAACGCGATCTACGTCAGCGGCTCGGGCAGCAATACCCTGGTCTTCAAATACACCGTGCAGGCGGGTGACGTCAGCGCCGACCTGGACTTCCAGAGCACCGCCGCGCTGCAACTCAACGGCGCGGTCGTGGCCAACGCCAGCAACGACATGGCGGTGCTGACCCTGCCGACCGTGGGTGGCGCCGACTCGCTCGGCGGGCGCAGCAACATCGTGGTCGATGGCGTGGTGCCG
>OGQD01002076.1_pt1 | contig 11657 bp, 8 predicted proteins | sample 1553091 | NCBI WGS metagenome assembly OGQD01 (sample SAMEA2580290, study PRJEB22360) | human gut metagenome | biome: human gut; feature: human-associated habitat; material: faeces | place: Denmark | collected 2008/2010
GTTTAATACTTAAATGGAAAAAAGAGCACATAAGTTAAAAAAATCAAAGATTTTAACAAAAGAAATTCAAATAAAACTATTTCTTCTTCCCTCCAAATTTATTCAGTTTCATCACCAGAGAAAACATCACATATCTTTTTAATATCAAATCTTCTCTGTCTTCCACGCCGGAAGCGGAAATTGTTCTGGTGACACTTTGGTTTTGGTTGAGAACATCATACACTTTTACACGCGCAGTAAGCTGTTTTTTGAAAAAAGTATATCCCACACTTGAATTTAAAAAGTAAAAATCTCTCTTGAAACCGGGTGCGATATTCGAACTCGTATTATATTCAAAATCATTTTCGAAAACAAGATTAGTCTGGAAGAAATAATTGGTAAGTTCCAGCCTGAAATTCTGAGACGTATTTTTGATACTTTCAATGCTGTAATTTTTATATTCAGAAAAATTATAATTGATGCTGTAAGATGGTTTAATGGTAATTTTATCCTTCTTTTCGTACGTAACATTGATTCCCGGACTGAAATTGTAAGAATTACCTGTGAATTGCTGTCCGTTGATAAAACCTCTGTTAAAACTGTAACTAAATCCTGATCTTGGTCTTACATTCAGTTTATGGTCGTTCCATTTATACGTTTTTCCTAAACCTGCGATGAAATTGACGTTTTTATTTCCGCTGATGTTCGCGTAAGTCACAAACTGCTTTCCTGAATCATCGTAATACAAATAATTGGTTGTGTTATTGTTGTTGTAAACGAAACTGAAATTAAAATAATAGTTTAAATTTTTCTGAATATTATAACTGTTGAAATAAACATTCGTAGTGTTTGTCCATGAATTTTTCAGATCCGGATTTCCTTTGTACGTTACCAGAGGATTGGATTCATCCACATACGGAATCAGGTTGGCGGAAGAGGGAAGACTGAAATAGGATGAATTATTGATGCTTACATTAGAAGTCTGACTGAAATTGTAAAGCAGTCCGAAATTATATCTCGGAAGCGCAAAATTTCTCTGCAGCTCATAATTTTGTCCGTTGAAAGTGGAATGATAGTTCAGATCTGTAAGATTCAAACTTAAAGATGTCCACATTTTCAGCACTTTTTTATCTAAATTAAAACTGATCTCCGGCGAAAGCTGATTGTTTTTTTCATCCGAACGGTTGGATAAAGCCAGATTGTACACCGTATATTTTCCTGTTGTGGCATCAAAATCATTTACGATTCTTTCATTCACCGCATTTCTCGAATTATAATCCAGACTCATCGTCACACTTGCAGAATCCGAAACAGGCTCCGTATATTTTGCATTAAATGAATAATTGTTATTCTGATTTTTACTTTGGCTCAACTGATTTCTTACATCTCTTTTCGCAACATTTTCCACTCCGTTTTCAAAAAATAAAGTACCGGAATTGATGAGGTTATTATTTCTATTCTGCTGAATCGAAGTATTTACACTGGCATAAAAACTTCTGTTTTTCTTTCTGAATTTTCTTGCGTAATGAAGATTGGGCGAGAAACTGTTGTTTTCGGAATCCGTTACAGTAGAAGACTGACTTTTGTTTAAAAGTTCATCATTCTTAAAAGTCGCTGAATTTCCCGTTCTGAAATTATTTGATTTTGTAAAAGAAAACGACGGCGAAAAAGAGATGGTACTGATTGTGTCCGGCTTTATTCTGAGTGTAGAATTCAGCGTGTATTGCTCTCTTTCGTTTTCGGCGCGGTTTTCGGAGTCCGTTTTTAAATTAGAATCCGGAAGAAAAGTGGTTTTGGAAACTTTTGAAGCCGTTTCAAGATTGGTTGTATTGCGTTTGATTCCCAGTTCCTCGATTTCAACTTCTTTGCCCAATTTATCACTATAATTCACTCCGATCATCGAAGACTTCTGAATTCCCAGCTTTGAGTTTTTGCCATTGTCATCATCCATAGAAACACCCTGCGAATTGATATTATTGGCATAACCCAGCAAACTGATCTTGGTTTTATCCTTGAAATAATTAATCAGTCCTTTTTCGTCATACCGTTTATCTGAGCCGTAACCAGCCGAAATTCTCGAAACCCATCCTTTGTTTTTCTTCTCATCAATATTAAAATTAATAGTTTTGTTCTGCGATTTAGGCGTTTTTCCCGTAAGTTCCTCTTCTTTGGTTTTGGTGGTGGTAAACTGAATGTTTTTAATGATATCGGCAGGAAGATTTTTTAACGCAATTTTTCCGTCTTTATCGAAAAAAGGCTTTCCGTTCACCATGATCTGGTCGACTTCTTTTCCGTTGATGGTAATTTTTCCGTCGTTGTCGATCTCCACGCCATCAATATTTTTTAATAACTCTTCAATATTGCTGTTGGGACGTACTTTGATGGCATTTGCTTTATATTCAATTGTGTCTTTCTTTATTTTTATCGGCGAAACCGTAATTTTTACCTCTTCAATATCCGAAATCTGATTTTTTCCTAACTGAATGTCTCCCAGATCAATAGATTTTTCAATGGTATCGAATTTTGTAGTGTAAGAAATTAACTTTTCAGCATCAATCTGTAGAATTGTAGGTTCATCAAGTTCTTTGGTTTTTATTGAAAACTGACCTTCCCTGTTAGACATTGTATAATCGACTAACGAAGAATCTTTCTGTTTTAAAAGATAAATGGTTGCATTTTCCACAGGTTTTTTTTCAAAATCTGTAATTTTTCCTTTAATGACGCGTTTTTGTCCGTTCAGCATAAGAAAGCTCAACAAAAAGAACAGCAACCATAAGATTTTCTTCATTGAATGTTTTTAAACGCGCTAAAATATAAAAAAACATCCCCGAAAAGGGATGTTTCTATTTTAAATAATGTTAAATCTTTACAATTAAGCTCTCAAATATCTTGAGTAAGCATAACCTTCCTGTCCGTCTTCAGTTTTTACTTTCCACCAGTCGTCTGATGTCTGCTCAACCAAAGTTACGGAAGAACCTTTTGCCGCTTTACCTACAACAGCAGCATCCGTAGAAGGCTCCTGTCTGATATTAAGGTTAGATTCTTCAGTCGCAACCGTAAGAGCCGCACCTGCCGCCAAACCTGAAACCTGTACATCGATATTGATGTCTGAAGCAGAATACGTAGAATCGATTGCTCCTAAAGCATTCCAAACTGCATCTTTCGCTGCTGTGTTGGAAGCACTTCCTGAAACGTAAAGAATTCCGTCCTGTTCCTGAACCTGAAGATCAGAAATTCCCGCAGACTGAGCAGCAGAAACCACACTTGAATATTTATCTTGTAATGTGCTCATCTTTAATTACTTTACTGTTAGCTTATTATTGTACTTACCAATTTTCAAAGCATCAATAGATTCTTTTACTTTTCTTGCATCAGCAGAAGATACGCTTCCTGTAAGAGTAAGTTCTCCGTTTACGACTTCAACTTTTACTCCCGGGATATCTTTTACAGCATCCTGTACTTTTTGCTGAACCATAGGATCTACTGCGCTTTTGGTTTCTACCGGAGCTACAGCAGTTACTGCAGGCTTTACTTTCGCCATATCCATTACTTCTTTAACACCGGTAATGGCTTTCAGTTGCTTAATCATTGCATCTTTTGCCTCCTGAGTTTCGAAAGTTCCGCTCAGGTGTGCAACGCCGTCCTTCACTTCTACAGAAGCACCAGGATTTGCTGTTACTACCGTAGTAGCCAGCGTTTGAAGATCGGCATCAGAAACTTTCTTTTTACAAGAAACAGCTCCGAAAGATACAGCTATAGCTAATGCAGCCATTGCGATCGTTTTTTTCATAGTTGTATATTTTTTAATGTTGTTAATACAAGTAAATGTAATAATAAAATTTGTACCAAAAGGATAAAATTCAAATAAATTTTTGTAAATTTTTATACAATATTTTATTAATCAGATAATTAATTTTAAATCACGTTTAATTTAACATAATATTATCTCTGAGGAAAATGAAATCTTTCCGCCAATTGTAAAAATATTATATTTGCGAATCTTGAAACATATATATGAAAGGACAGAATAAACTTTTTATAGCAATTATTATCGCACTGGTTATCGGTGTGGGAATCGGCGGAGTTGTGCATACACAGGCTCCGGAAAGTGCAGAATCTTTTTCTAAAAATATAAAACTGCTGGGAACGGTTTTCATCCGTCTTGTTCAGATGATTATTGCTCCGTTGGTTTTCACAACTCTGGTGGTGGGAATTGCCAAAATGAGCGATATTAAAATGATCGGAAGAGTAGGAACGAAAGCCATGTTGTGGTTTATTTCTGCTTCATTAATTTCATTATTCATTGGACTTATGCTGGTAAATTGGCTTGAACCGGGACACGTTACCAAGCTTCCGATTCAGGATGCAGCTTCCGCAGAAGAATTATTGAAAACAAGCAAAGGATTTTCCATGGAAGACTTTGTAAAACATATTATTCCTAAAAGTATTTTCGAAGCGTTTGCGACCAATGAAGTATTGCAGATCGTGGTATTTTCCATCATGTTCGGAATTGCTCTTGCGAATTTAGGCGAAGAATATTCTCAGCCTGTAATCAAACTATTCGATATTATAGCACACGGAATCCTGAAAATGGTAGGGTATATCATGTGGTTTGCGCCGCTTGGAGTTTTGGGAGCCATTGCAGCCGTAGTCGCGACCAATGGGTTTGAGATTTTTAAAGTCTACGCCATTTATTTAAGAGATTTTTTCTTTGCGTTAGGAATACTCTGGCTCGTGCTTTTACTGGTTGGATATTTAATTTTAGGCAACCGTCTTTTCGAATTGTTAAGAAGAATAAAAGAACCTTTGCTGATTGCTTTTTCCACAACAAGTTCGGAAGCCGTTTTCCCGAAACTGGTGGAAGAACTGGAAAGATTTGGCTGTAACAACAGAGTGGTATCGTTTATTTTACCATTAGGATATTCTTTCAATCTGGACGGAAGTATGATGTACATGACGTTTGCATCAATTTTCATTGCTCAGATCTACGGAATTGAAATGACGGTAGGACAACAAATTACCATGCTTCTGGTATTGATGTTAACGTCCAAAGGAATCGCGGGAGTTCCGAGAGCTTCTTTGGTAATTATTGTGGCAACCTGTTCCATGTTCGGAATTCCGCCGGAAGGAATTGCTTTAATTCTGCCAATCGACCATTTCTGCGATATGGGAAGAAGTATGACCAACGTTCTCGGAAATGCTTTGGCAACCTCAGCAGTTTCTAAGTGGGAAGGACAATTGGAAAATCATGGCGGGAATCTGTAATTAATAGGTGAAAAGTCAATTTCACTTCGTTTGTGAAATGTGAATTATTAATGAAAAGATTCACGAGCAAAGCGAATTCATCATTGACGATTCATATCTTATAAAAAATCAAGCTTAGGCTGGTACATGGTCAATAGTGAATTCTTATTTTTCATTATTGACCATTTATTTTTTAGGAAATTGAGATATTTGTAAGCAGAAAAGGATTCGTTATCTTGCTATCATTTGCTGAGTGAAACGCCATGGCGAGAGAAAAATATTTTCAATTAATTTAAATACAATCTTTGCGATCTTTGTTTTAAGAAATAGATTCTTTACTCCGCTGCGCTTCGATCAGAATGACAGATTCTATTTAATGAAATTTAAGTAAAATGAATATATAGGATTATAGAAATTTAATTGAAGAAGAAGTGATCATTTATTTTGCTATCATTTGCTGAGTGAAATGCCATGGCGCACTAAAAATATTTTCAATTAATTTAAATAAAATCTTTGCGATCTTTGTTTTAAGAAATAGATTCTTGACTCCGCTGCGCTTCGATCAGAATGACAGATCCTATTCAATGAAATTTAACTAAAATGAATTTACAACGTCATAAAAACTTAATTACAGAAAACGGTTTTACCGTCATCAACAATATTTTTTCCGATGAAGAAATTGAAAAGATCTGTAAGGTTATTCAAAATATAGATACTTCTAAAGAAACTTTCAGAAAATCAGAGGATCTTTTTGCCATCCGACAGTTTTTAAAGGAAATTCCGGAAGTAAAAGATTTGATTTTTAATGAAAATTTAAAAACAATTATTAAAGAAATTTTCGGCGAAAAATACTTTGCAGTAAAAAGCATTTATTTCGATAAGCCTGAAAAATCGAACTGGTACGTTGCGTATCATCAGGATTTAACGATTTCTGTTGATAAAAAGCTGGAATTGGAAAATTTCGGACCATGGACAACGAAACAAAATCAGTTTGCGGTTCAGCCTCCTTTAGATATTCTTGAAAATATTTTCACCATAAGAATTCATCTGGATGATACGGATGAAAATAACGGAGCCTTAAAAATTGTTCCGAAATCCCACGCCAAAGGAATTTACAGACCGGAAACCATCGACTGGAAGGTAGAAACTGAAACTATCTGCAATATAGAAAAAGGCGGAGTTATGATCATGAAACCTTTACTTCTTCACGGATCAAACCGAACGACGAACGGCAGAAAAAGGAGAGTGATCCACATTGAATTTTCTGATATGGAATTGCCCGCAGAACTGAACTGGTCGGAAAGAATGAATTAATTTTTAACTACAAAGTTTTTATTCAGAACGAAACGGGAAATCTTTTTTCTCCCGCAGATTACACAGATTTTGCAGATGTTTGTATTAAAAAGATCAGCAAGATTAAAAAAACAAAACCTCTTTCAAGCCGAAAGAGGTTTATTATTTAGAGTAAATTTTAAAAATTATTTCACAGAAATCTCATCCACAAAAATATAAGCATCTCCGCCGGCTCCCTGATGCCACTCCGGAAGTTTCCCGAAATGATAGGCTTTTACCTTTACATATCGTGCCTGTGTAGGAAGAACTTCCGCAGAGAAATCCTTTACCTGAACCGTTTCATCTTTCGGATCTAAAATATTTTCAACTGTATTCAGCAAAATAAAATCTTTTCCGTTGTTGGAAACGTAATATTCCACTTTTTTAGGCATTAAAATCCATGCGCGGCTGTCCTGAAGATAGGTTGATGATAACTGGGTGAACTGTTGAGGCGATTTCATATCGATAACTGCTTCAAAAGTCTGTCCCTGATAACCCAGCCATTCTCCTTTTCTCCAGTTGGTATCACCGTTAATTCCGTCGATTAATGATAATTTTCCGCTTGCAGTGTATTGTGGAGTAGGAGTGGAATTTACCGTAATGTCCCAGTTATTCGGTCTTCTGTTGAAATTGGCTCTTACAATTGAGCTCTTTTCGCCGTTTCTTTCCGCATAAGCCGCAACCTGAGTGGTTTTAGTAATGGTGAAAGGACCTTTATAAGCGGTAAACATTTTTCTTACGTTCGCATCACCTTCATCCAGTGTCATATAATAAATTTTATCATCCGGATTTAGCGCTGTGATCTCAACCTTTGTATTCAGGTCGAAAATTCTTGATGCAGAAATAACCGGAGATGCCGTTAATTCATCATATTTAAAATCTTTAAATGATTTTGCATTTTCAAAACCAAGTTTTTTAAGCTCTTCTCTATTTGTATTGGGAGTAATAATTCTCGTTGTTCCGTCTTCCAGATGAATTTTAACCTCATCAAAATATGGCTTCGTCGTCTTCCATTCCGGTAATCCGGGAGTTACAGAGTAAATTCCCATCGCGCTCAGAATATACCAAGCGCTCATCTGTCCGCAGTCTTCATTTCCAATCAGTCCGTCCGGTGTGTTTTTGTAATAATTATCAAGGATGAATTTAATTTTTGCATCTGTTTTCTCAGGCTTTCCTACATAATTATAAAGATAAGCGATGTGGTGGCTTGGTTCATTTCCCTGTGCATATTGTCCGATTAATCCGGTAATATCCACCTGTTCTCTTCCTGTGGTTTTGTCCGGTGCAGAGAAAATACCATCAATAAACTGTTCAAATTTCTCTTTTCCGCCATGCGCCGCGATCAGTCCCGGAATATCCTGCTGAACAGAGTAGGAGTAATGCCATGAATTCCCTTCCGTGTAATTATTGTTAACCTCTCTTGGCTCAAAAGGTTCGTACCAGTTTCCGTTTTTTCTTGGCTGCATGAATCCGTTCTTTGGATTGTAAAGATTTTTCCAGTTCTGGGAACGTTTCATGAAATACTGATAGTCTTCTTTTTTGCCTAAAATTTTAGCCATTTGAGCAATACACCAGTCGTCGTAAGCATATTCTACGGTTTTGGAAACACTTTCATGCTCATCATCAATACTGATGAAATTATTCTGTTTGTAAGCATTTAACCCAAAAATATCCAACATAGCAGAGTTTTTAGATGCCTGAAATGCCTTTTCATAATCGAAACCTGTAATTCCTTTTGCCATCGCATCGGCAATAACGGAAACTGCGTGGTAACCGATCATGCATTCCGTTTCGTTGGAAGCCAGTTCCCAAACCGGAAGTTTTCCGCCCTGTTCGTATTGTTTAATAAAGGTATTGATAAAATCTGCCGTTCTTTTTCTGTCGATTAAAGTCATCAAAGGATGTGCTCCCCGGAAAGTATCCCAAAGCGAGAACACCGAATAATAATCGAATCCGTTTGCTATGTAGAATTTGTTATCGCGGCCTCTGTATTTTCCGTCAACGTCCATATTGATGTTCGGTTGTGTGAACACATGATACATTGCAGTGTAGAAAACGGCAAGTTTATTTTTGTCGGAAGATTTAACCTCAATTTTAGATAACTCTTTGTTCCAGTCTGCAACAGCCTGTTTCTCAATAGCTGTAAAGTCATTAGATTTTCCTTCAGCCAAAATATTTTTTGCTGCTCCTTCATATCCTGTAGGAGAAATTGAAACTTTTAAAAGAATTTTTTCGCCTTTCTTAACTTGCGTTGAAAAAGCTAAAGCTAATTTATTTCCATTAAATGAAACCTTCTTTTTGCCTTCACTAATCCCTTCGGTTTTTTCACCGGCTAAAAATTCTTTTGAAATTTTCAGTGGTTTAGAAAATTCAATTCTTGCATAAATATACTGGTTCGTTGCCCACGCTTCACTTCTGCGGAAAACTTCAATCGTTTTATCATCAATGATTTTTACTTCGCCATCCAGCAGTTTATCTCTGTGATTCAGATCTAAAATGATATTTGCATCTCCTGCATTGTTGAAGGTGTATTCGTGGTAGCCGACTCTTTTTGTTGTGGTTAAACGAACATCAATATTGTGTTTGTCTAATTTAACAGAATAGAATCCTACCGTTGCTTTTTCGTTCTTATGAGAAAATTTGGATGAATATTCTTTCGGCGTTAAACCCGGTTTTCCCATAGTAGGCATCAGCATAATATCACCATAATCCGAAACCCCGGTTCCGTTTAAGTGTGTGTGAGAAAATCCGTAGATCACAGAGTCGGAATAATGATAGCCGCTGCATCCGTCCCAGCTTCCGTCGATTCTTGTATCGGGAGAAAGCTGAACCATCCCGAAAGGAACGATGGCTCCCGGAAAAGTGTGGCCATGACCGCCGGTTCCTATAAACGGATTCACATACTGCGAATAATTTTGGGCTTTGATACAAAGGGAAGTAAGAAAAAAAAGGAAGATGAATTTTTTAGAGTTCATTGGTTTGGTGATGTAATTTTTACTTGATATAGATTTCAACAAATCTAACAAAATTTCATTAATAATGAGGATAAACGGATTTAGCAGAATGTGTTGAACCTTACAACACTATTTTATACTGAATTAATCAGAAATAATTCATTTTTTATAGAAGCTTTTAAGTTTTTACCAAATCTCACTTTTGCAAAAGAAAATATCTATCAGTCTCTTTACTTATTCTAAATAGCTTAATTTTTCGTAAATTTGTAAACAATTTATTTAGTTTATGTTGACGAAAGAAAAGGTTCAGGATTTCCTTAAAGAGATAGAAGTTGACGATTTGGTGAATAACCTACAAATCATGGGCAACGATGTATATATTGATATGACGGCACATTCACCAGCAATGCACGAAAAAAAGAAGCTTGAAGCAGCAATGAAGCAGGCTTTTGCAAGTGAATTCGGTGAAGAGATCAATCTGAAACTAAAGATCGTTTCTCCGGAGCCTAGCGAAATTCAGCAGAGCCAGATCAAAGGAAAACAAATTCCGGGAATTCAGAATATTATTGCCATTGCTTCCGGAAAAGGAGGGGTTGGTAAATCTACTGTTGCAGCGAATATGGCGGTAACATTGGCAAAAATGGGCTTTAAAGTAGGATTGTTAGACGCAGATATTTATGGTCCTTCAGTTCCTACGATGTTCGATACAGAAGGCGAAAAACCAATTTCTGTAGAAATTGGCGGAAAGAATCTCATGAAGCCTATTGAAAATTATGGCGTTAAAATGCTTTCGATAGGATATTTTTCAGGAGCCAATCAGGCAGTTGTCTGGAGAGGTCCGATGGCTTCAAAGGCATTGAACCAAATGATCCGCGATGCAGCTTGGGGAGAACTGGATTTCTTACTTATTGATCTTCCTCCGGGAACAGGAGATATTCATTTGTCTATTATTCAGGAAGTTCCTGTAACGGGAGCCGTAATCGTAAGTACTCCTCAACACGTTGCTTTGGCAGACGTAAGAAAAGGGATTGCGATGTTCCAGATGGAAAGCATTAATATTCCGGTTCTTGGATTAATCGAAAACATGGCGTATTTTACACCGGAAGAATTACCAGACAATAAATATTATATCTTTGGACAGCAGGGTGCGCAGTATTTGGCAGATGATCTTGGAATTCCTGTATTGGGAGAAATTCCTTTAATTCAAAGCATCAGAGAAGCAGGAGATGTAGGAAGACCGGCTGCTTTACAGGAAGGATCTAAAATTGCCGAAATCTACACAGCAACTGCCCGAAAAATGGTAGAAAGCCTTGTAGAAAGAAACAAAAACCTTCCGCCTACTGAAGCTGTTAAGATTACAACAATGGCAGGGTGCTCACCAAAAGCAAAATAATGATTTTTCAAATCTGAAAAACAGAACTGAACTGAAAAAAATATGGAAACAAATATAACACACGAAGATACCGTAACAAGAGTTTTGGAGGCTCTGGAAAGCATCCGTCCGTTCCTGAACAAAGATGGCGGTGATATCGAGCTTATCGATGTGAAGGACAATCTGGTTTATGTAAAGCTCTTAGGCAACTGCTCCGGATGTTCATTAAACTTTTCAACCTTAAAATTAGGTGTTGAAAACACGATTAAGCAGTACGCTCCGGAAATAGAGAAAGTACTGAATGTAGAGTAGAAGAGCAGAATATATACTTCATAAGACAGATCTTTTTAAGGTCTGTCTTTTTATTTGGATAAAATTCATCATTATTCAATAATCATAAAAAAAAATTTCGTGAAGTTCGAATTGTTAGAAAAAACATAAATCCTGACACGAAAATATCCCAAAAGAAGGAAATTGTAAAAAAAGTATGATAGTTTAAGAAAGTTAAATTATCTATATATTGCTTTAAGACAGGTTTTTAAATCTATACTTTCTTATTTTTAAGAAAAGTTTAAATAATATTATGAAATTTTTATAGTATTAATTCTACGTGTTCGTGAATATTATATGTCTTATTTTTGTACAAAATTGTTTACAATGCGATATGGGGATGTGTGCTTGTAATATACTTTTATTCTTACATTCTGTTCTGCACCCGTTAAACGAATTTTATATCCTGTCTTGAAAGCCACTTTTTTCGTTTCTGGAATCAATGT
>OGQD01002079.1_pt1 | contig 11616 bp, 10 predicted proteins | sample 1553091 | NCBI WGS metagenome assembly OGQD01 (sample SAMEA2580290, study PRJEB22360) | human gut metagenome | biome: human gut; feature: human-associated habitat; material: faeces | place: Denmark | collected 2008/2010
TTCTGCGGAATTTGCTTGGTAAGAGCAGTATAATTAATAACGGATAATTAAAATCAAATACAAATTACACCACTAAACATATTAATATTATGAAAAATTCAATTTTAGGTATTCTTGCCATCGCTGCGATGGTAGCCTGTAAAAAAAATGAAACTACGAATGTTAACAGTTCTGCAGACAGCACAGCAATGACGGCTCCCGCAGATTCCGGAATGATGAGCAACGATTCTGCTACTGCTGCAGCACCATCCGATGCAGCCACAAAAACATCTCTGAGCGATCAGGATAAAATGTTTGCCGATGCCGCAGCAAAAGGAGGAATGATGGAAGTAATGGTAGGAAAGCTTGCTGCAATGAATGCTGAAAGCGCTGCTGTAAAATCATTGGGAGAAATGATGGTAAAAGACCACAGTAAAGCCAATGACGAGCTAAAAAAATGGGCAATGACGGTAGGATATACTTTACCGACAGCCATGGATGCAGACCAACAGAAAATGTATGACGATCTGAAAGCCAAAAAAGGAAAAGATTTCGATAAAGCTTACACCGACCTTATGGTAAGCGATCATAAAGAAGACATTGCGGTGTTTAAAAAAGAAGCTTCAGCCGGCTCGGAAGCATCACTGAAATCTTTTGCAGGAAATACGCTTCCTACTTTAGAACATCATTTAATGGAAGCTGAAAAAGCAAAATCAGCCGTTAAGTAAATAATTTCTGATACAAAAATTCATAAAGACTATTCTCAGAATCCCTATTGATTAATTTCTGAGAATAGTTTTTTATTTTAAGCTTATAAACTCATTGTAGTTGTCCGCAATTTGTCATTATTAAAAATTCTTTGGGTTCTTTGCTGAATCAAAAGCGGTTGCGAAATTAAAAAACAGTTTGTAGTCAAGAACTCTTTTAAACTTTTCGTTAAAATTAAGCATCATGATTAATAATGGATAAACAAAAATTTTTATCAATGAAAAATATTTGCAGTATGATCCTACTCATAATCATCGGCAGGATTCAATGGTAAATTTGTAGCAAACCACCAAACAATAAATAAAGATGAAGCCGAAACAGATTCCGGGAGTTCCGATACAGAAAAAAGGCGGATTCCACGACACAGAAAGTACGAAACAGTTTGAAATTGTAAAAATAGATTCAAAATTTGCAATTCTGAAAGAACGTTTTTTTGCCATCAACCGATGGAAAGAATACTGTGGTAATGCTTCCGCAGATTTTAAACATTTTGATGCTTCCGGAGATTTTGTAGACCGCTTTCCCCAAAAAGGAGATTTTATAAGAATTAATATTCCCGGTCCCGGAATGCTTCAGGCTGAAGGATATGACTGGGTGGAAATACTACATCTCACGCATACAGATACAGAACGAAGCGAATCTTATATGATGATGTGCAGACCGTCTAAAGAGCCCAACAAGCCGAAAGGTTATATTGAACATTTTTATACCGCTTCGGCAACTTCCAATATGATGATTTCCAAAGAAGAAAGTTTCTTAAAATCAGGAATATACGGAAGAAATGAAAGCCCGAATTTTAAAGTACCTTTCTGGGATAAAATAAGAAATTTTTTAATAGCCTTTGGCGGAATTTTCGGCTTTGGCAAAATGCAGTGGAAGATTCTTGCTGATGGATTACTGGATTTCGAATAACATTATTTATACCTTTGTTTTTTTCAAACCATTTATTTTTCTGTTTAGCTCCTCAGAAGTTTGGGGAATTTTTAGTTTTTGATAATGCATAAAATCTATGTGTTAGTATAGCCTCTTTCCAAGATTTTTAAACCATAATTCCGTAGTTTCTTCGGTAGGAATATTCAGTTTGGTTCTCAAATTATGCTTTCTGTTCCGTACTGTACTTATTGTTCTGAAAGTGTAGGTGGCAATATCTTTTGCATTGAATCCCAGATAAATATAGGCGCAAAGCGTAAGTTCTGAAACTCTTAATTTCGGATCGATTTTCAGAAGCTCATTAATTACTTCGGGATACACTTCCTGAAAGCGGGTAAAAAACTCAGGACTGTTGCTTTTTGCCAACTGAACAATATTTTCGAACGATTCATTTACTTTTTGCTGAAGCTGCAAATTTTCCTCTTCCTTTATGGTAAGTAATGCACTGCTTTCTCGTTTTTTAGAATTATATTTTTTAAGCGTATAAATGTATATGATTATAAATAATACAATGGTAATCATTACAATGACATACAGTGTAGTGTGAGATTTTTGATTTTTAAGATCCTTTTCCCGGATAATTTTCTTTACGGGAAGATCGTAGATTTTTTGTTTTTCTACAGAAAGGCTGTCATGAATTGCAGAGTAGTTTTCAAAATTTTCGGATGCCTTTTTATATTCGTTCATCAGCTTGTAAGCCTGAGCTAATATTTTTTGCGTCTCCATAATATCCTGTGGCTTGTTCAGCTTTTCTGAAATGGAAATAGATTTTTCAAGATAGGAAACCGCTGTTTTGTAATCTCCTTTTTCCAGATAATATCTTCCCCAGTTTCTATCCAGTACAGACCTCTGAAATATGGGCAGCATTTTAGATGAACTGTATTTCTCGCCTGCTTCCAGATAATACCTCGCCGAATCCATGTTTCTATCCAGAGAAATATAATATTTTGCCAGTCGGGACGATGTATACGTTGTAGGTGATGCAAGATGAGCTTTAAGAAGATCGGCATACATATTTTTGTAATCTTTCTGATGCTCATAGATTACAGATCTTAATCCATACAGATATTCCAGATCCTTTTTCCTTTTATTCTTTTGCGCCAGATGTATTGCTTTTTTATAATGGTTCAGTGCCAGTGTATAAAATCCTAAATTGTGATAACATCTTCCGTATTCTCCGTTTATCCGTATCTGGAGTTCATCGTCATTAAGGTTTTCACTTTTGGCTGCGGCAATATCCAGATAGCGCAGACTTTCTTTTGTGTTATAAAGGTTGCTGTAAGTGTTTGCGATGAAAATATATCCTTTCACGGAAGCTTTATCCTCCTTAATAGCTTCATAACCGGAGATTAATTCCTTGCAAAGAACGATTGCCTCTTTAAATTTACCTTCTGCACGGAGAACATTTAATTGGAGATAAAGAGAATCCAGTTGCTCCTTAGATTTTTGTCCAAAAGCAATATTCGAAAAAAATAAAATAAAAAAAATAAATAGTGCTTTCTTCAGATTCATAAAGGTACAATCGCGTTACTAAAATTAATTAAAATTTTAAAATATGATCAATAATAATTTAAAAAATAGACAGATTTAATAATCTGCCTATAAGATATTCCTTTGGGGAACGATTTGATTTCTATTGAACAGCGAAGGCACTGATTACATTTTCTCCCCACATTCCGCCGACATTTTTCAGCCTTCCCGGAAGTCCCGCCGAAGACCTGGTAACACCACCTATAATGATGTAGTACCTTTTGGTGTTGCTGCTGGAATTATTAAGCATTAAGGCTCCGTTTATCATCGCATATTTGGGAACTCCACCCGTTGGAGCCGGACCGTTAAAAATATTTCCTAAAAATTTTGTTTCGTCAAGATCTGCGGTTGGAGCATAAGGACCCGAACCTTTTGCGGAAACTGGTGCGTCCGTTAATGTTACTCTGGTCCAGAACCAGTCGTCTCTTGTAAGAGTGCTTGTTCCGGAAATATTATCATAAGCAAGCAATAAAGATATATTTACCTGCCAGTTTCCGGGAGCCAGATCTATGTATGAAGTTGTGGCGTAGAACCCTGTGGAAAGATCAGCAGAATTAAAATTATAGGAAGAACTGTTCAAAGACAGATCAAAACCATCTGCAATATTTCCTTTATATGATTTCAGGGCAATATATTCCCAGTGCGCGGAACCGTTTTCATCCGATATCAGTGCTTTGTTTTTAGCTTGTCGCCCGTCTGTAAGTCTGAAGCCGTCTATCGGATTACCTGCCGTTCCTCCGGAGTTTATTTCTAATTTTCTGCTGGGTGTGGCAGTCCCTATTCCTACGTTTCCGGAAGATAAAACAATAAAGTCATCTTTTTGCTGCGAAGCAGACGGATCTCCGGTTGAAGGATTATTTTTATTTCCGTCGATGTGGAAAATACCACGCGGATTTTGAGTATTGATTCCTACCTGAGAATAGGCGGGGTTTAAGATGATCATCGAAATAATGACAATTATTTTTTTCATAGGTTATTTGTTTATTAATCTTGTTCTATAGCGTAAGCTGTGATTTTGTTATCCTTCCATATTGCTCCGCCCATATTTTGCAGAATTCCCGGAATATGAAGATTAGAACGGGTAAAACCTCCTGCTAAAAGATAATACCTTTTCATGTTTGCGGAAGGATTGTTGATGATGAGGTTTCCGTTAATCATAGCAAATTTATTTCCTCCGGAAACAGCAGAACCCGGACCCTGAAAAACTTCACTTGCCCATCGGCTGTTATCTACCAGATCAACGGACGGACTTGCCGGATTACTTGTGCCGTTGTCCGAAAGGGTAGTTCTCAGCCAGAACCATTCATCCTGATTCATCGTGGAATTCGCATCTGCAGTATAAGGAATAACGAGATCCATTTTCACCCGCCATTTTCCGGGGGGAAGATCAATGTACGAACCGGTCTGATAAAATCCTGCATTGTAATTGGATGGATTGAATGAAAAGCTGGTACTGCTGATATCAATATTAACTCCCGCTCCCATCACTCCGCGATAAATTTTTTGTGCAGGGTACAAAAGCCAGTGTGCAGAGCCATTGTCATCCGAAACCAGCACTTTTCCTCTTCCTTCTGTACCGTCTTTAAGCATAAAACCGTCTTGGGGTGAAAGCACAGTTCCGCTGCTGATATCCAGTTTTGTTAAAGGCTTTGTGGTTCCAATTCCCAGATTACCGTTGGTAAGAATAGCAACATCATTTTTCTGTTGCGAGGTACTTAAAGCGCTTCCCGATGAAGGATTGTCTTTCCCAGCATCAATATGGAAATTTGCCAGTGGATTAACGGTATTAATTCCTATCTGAGAAGATGCATGGGAATAAATTAAAGCTAAAAAAGAAATACATAATTTTTTCATACAAACTGTTTTTGTGTAATTTTTTTTGATCAGAAATCTGAAGGATAAACAGCAAAAACTTTTTTCAAAACTGAAAAAAGTTTTATGCCGTCTTAGTGTTCATGTGTGTTTTTACCTCCTTTCATTTGGATGCGCAAAGAAAGCGGATGAGGGTGGTAATGTCAAAAAATACAGTTGCCTATCTTGTATCTATTTTTATTAATGTATTGATTTTTAATAATTTAATTTTTAAACGTCTTTACTTTCTGATAATAATGTCTGCGGATAAGCATTTTTTATTTTGTAAAGTTTCTTCCATTTGTAGATGGTGTTTCGGCTTATTTTAAACTTCAGGGAGGTTTCTATATTGCTCATATTGTATTTTTTTTGATGCTCAACAATCTTCCTGATATCCGATTTTTTATATGACCGGTGTTTCTGGTTAAAGTCTTTGTTCTGTTCATTTTTACCGAAAATTATATGGTTAAGATGAATGATATCAAAAGTCGTAAGAGATTTTTTATTGAGTATTTCGCTGCAGTCTTTTCTTTTTTCCGGATATTTTTTATCGAGAATGTCGGAAAAAATGAGTTTATAATTAGGTTTTAATTCTTTTTTCATAAGTAAACTGTTTTTAACGATTATCCTTGGCTTTTTTATTTAAAATTGTAAACAAATTCTTGTACAGATCTAAACAATACATGATCACAATTTTTTCTGATTTATTTAGAGAAGTCGCCTTTCGTTTTCTGGTTTTCATACTTATTAAACCATTTATAGAGCGTGGTCTTTGGGATGCCGTATTTTTCGATAACCTCCGATTTTGTGTACTCGCCGGAATTAATCTGTTCCAGTATAAAATCTATGATTTCTTTGGTATAGATATTTTTACGAAAAGAAGGAAGATGAGACTTCAGTGTTCTTTTTTTTATTAAATCGGATCCGGAGGAAGTGGGAGGGGAGTACAGGATCAGATGCTGGCTGTAAATCCTGAAAAAATCATATTCCAGAAGTTTAGACCATTTCAAAAGGGTTCCGGAATCTATGCTTTCGGAAATCAGCATCTTTTCAATTTCATTTTCTGTCGTATTCATGAAATTGCAAATTCTTGTAAGATCTGTATTCGTCTCGATAATCCTCTGATTGATGAGCGAAGGAGTAGAAGATATGAATATTTTTAAAGTTCAAGTTGTGTTAATTTTTAATTTAATGATCAAAATAAGAGCAACATTTTTAGATAAGAAAAAAAACAGCGATCTATCATGATACTACTTTTTTATAAGTTTTTTATATTCAGTATTTTAAATATTTCATTACCCCGTTACTTGCAAAAAGTCCGCTTTAAGAATTTTTAAAACGGACTTACATTTATGATAAAAAATACGGTATTTCTTCTCAGGGTTTCCAGAACGTCCATTTCTGCCCGTTGAAAATAATAAGACGATGTTTCGATGCATCAGTCGGATGTTTAAGAAATGCCATCATTCCCGGAGACGGATTCTTAATATTGGTAAAATTAGTTACTATTGGCAAAACCAACGCTTTGTTGGGAGAATCCAATACCAGAACACCGTCCGTAGATGTGCCTGAATTTCCGATAATTGCCCTTGCTCCGTTGAAGTCATTTAAAGGTAATGCCTGTGGTGTTTTTACCGTATTTTCTATGGTAGTGGAGTAGCCGGAACGGATGCTTAAATCTGTCCAGCCCGTATTTTCATTTTTTACTTTTACTTTATATTCTGCATTTGAAGAAACATCAAAAATAAAAGTTCCTCCTTTAGAATTATTGGCTCCCGAAGGTACGGTTTCCGTATAAGGAAGAATAATCCCTTTGTCGTTATCTGTCCCAAATTCTAACAGAACAGAAGTACTGCTGACATTTCCTACAGAATTTGCCGATCCTATCCTTACCTGCGAAAAAACTTCTCCGAACATGAAAACGAATAATATAATTGCGGTCTTTTTCATTGTTTAAAATTTAAATTAATAAAAACGATAACAAAAGCAACCGGATAAATCATCATTTAAACGGTTGCAAAAAATGAGTGAATTAAGGACATCCTTGTGTGCTGAAACATTTCCAGCCTTCGCCGGCTCCGGCTCCTGTATAAATTTTCATACATCCTACACCGGCATTTTCATCGGTATCGAAAACCATCATTCCCACAACCGGAATGGCAATCGTAGTTTCAGGGCTTGAATTTCTTGTGATTACAAAACCTTTTGTTTTGGCTTCAAGCGCAGTATACGCTGAATTTCTGATCATCGGCCAGCTTGCATTGCTTCCTCCGGCTCTTCCCAGAATGGTAATCCCCTGCTTTACAGGATAGGTTTGTCCTGCTGCTAAAGTGGGATCTTCATAGCAAACACATCCGTTTATCAGTGCATTCTGAGAACTTCCGATGCTTTGTCCGGTCGTATTGCTGTACCCTGTCGGTAATGATGAAAATTGCGGAAGACCAATATTAATTCCTCCTGTACTTACGCAGGTTGCAGAAGCACAGAGATTTTGGTTTACCGATGTGCTTCCTCCGCCGAGCGATCCTCCTGCAGTTACCAGTTCAGAATTGGCAATATCGGCTCCTCCTTCGCCTGCATCAGAACAGCCGTCTGCATCGGAATCTAAGTCTAGTCTATTGGGAATTCCGTCACTATCAGTATCACAAACCCTATACGCAAATAAAGAATAAGCAACAAGTTCCGCACTATCCATACCGGTACTGGTTACTGTAAAAGAGCTTACTAAAGTGTCACCAATCCCCTTGAGTATCATAAACTGGTCATTAGGACCGGAGGTCGCATTATAAATACCTGTAGCTGTATTATAATTACCCACGTTAGAACCAGTTGCAGGAACTAGGATTCCATTAGGCTGATTTCCGTTAATCTGAAAAGTATAAACAACATTGGGACTCAGATTGTCGGGGTCTAAATCAAAGAAATAAAATCCTATTTCTGATGCTCTTACTGGTGTAGAGAAGGTATAAGTAAAACCAGCATCACCAAATTTAGCTCTTCTTGTTTGTCCACCTTGCTGATTGATCCAGAAATTTACCTGTCCGTCATTCAGATTCTGAACCGTGGATTGAGTAGTTGCTCCGGGCATATTTACCGTTAGATTAGAGGTTGTAAAACCTAACCATGCTCCAGAAGTATTCTGGGCGCGGAAACCCAGACAATCTTCATTAATATCCGGAATACCGTCATTATCATCATCCAAATCGGTACTGTCAGGAATAGAATCTCCATCGCTGTCGGGAGTTACTGTAACAGTAGAAGAATTGTTAGCCAAAACCGGATCTGCCTGTGTGGCTGTTCCGCTGATAGCTGCTGTATTTGAATATATTCCATCTGCTTTTATAGTAGCTGCTATTGTAAGTGTAGCACTGGCTCCGTTTGCCAGATTGCCGATCGTCCAGTTCGGAGCAGTCCATGTTCCTACAGAAGATGTGGCACTTACGAAAGTATAACCGGAAGGTAAAATATCATTTACAACAACATTACTTGCGGAATCCGGACCCACATTGCTTGCGGTAATAGTGAAGGTGACATTACTTCCTACTCCTGCTGCTGGATTATTTACCGTTTTTGTTACCGCTAAATCTGCAATTATTGCCGTTGCTCCAAATTCAGATGTATTTCCGTTTGTATCTATGGCAATAGCAACCAATTTATCTCCCGAAGAAAATGTAGCACCAGATACAAGTGTCAATGTCTGATTGCTAAAAGCATTAACCACTCCGCTGATGCTTCCTAAATACTGGATGCCTTCACCGTGATTGGCTACTCTGGAACACGCACCGCCTGTAATTGCTCCGTTTTGGTCTCCGTCATCTGCAACTTTATAGAACTGAATGGTTTTATTACCTGCAATATCTCCTCCTGCCGTTGATTCGTTCCCATTACAGATGCTTACATATCCTGAAACACTTAGTGTGGTTGAAGAAGTAATGCTGTAGCTTGTAATTACCGGATAATCTAATAATAGGTTAGGCAGATTGGCCGTAGTTGCCCCGTCATTCGGAGAAACACCATCGTTATTTAAATCAATTGGTAAACCGCCATTGTTATAAAATATATTTCTGGAAATTCTGTTTTGGTTTGCGTTTCCAGAAACATTAACTCCTCCTCTCGTAGCTAAGGTAGCGGAGCGTCCGTTATTTGCAATGATATTTGCTTCAATATTGTCTCTTATCCCATCATCATTAGAACCAATGACTGTATTTGCAACAGAGCCTGTTCCGCTTGCACTTAAAAGAATACCCGAACCGCCGTTACCCAATGGAGTTACTCCATCGGCACCTACACCAATATAATTACCCATAATGGTATTGTTATCAGCCACTAAAGAAGCCGAAAGAATATAAACCCCATTTCCGATATTCCCGGAAATAACATTTCTTTCTAAATCATCAAAAACATTATCGCTGTCTGTACCTATTCTGGAATTGATTGTTCTTGAAAAATTACCACCGGCAGCAGCATTAGCTGTAATTGTACCGCCAAATTGTCCATTGGGCAAAGCTATATTTCCTGTGACATCTACACCGATGTAGTTTCCGGCAACCACAATATTTCTGGTTCGCAAAGCAGCATCTGTAGTATTATTCGAAGTAGTTCCGAATCCTCTGCCATAGTTGCCAGAAATTATATTTCTTACATCTGCGGCTACAGCAGCAGTGTGTTTCGTATCATCGAAACCAATCACGATGTTTTCGGATATAAAATTAGAGGCATTCTGTTGGATATATACTCCCGGCCAGCTAACGGTATCGTCTCCATTTAGACCATTGGGTCTGGCTAGCGTTCCCGATTTATCTGTACCAATATAATTACCTGCTATGGCAACATTGGAAACACCTTCTAAGTTGATGCCATATAAACTGCAGCTTGCAATAATATTTCGCTCTAAAGCATCTGATATACCATTACCATCGGTACCGATAATAAAGTTATTCCCAATGATTCTTTGAGCAAATATACCGGCTCCGCTACTCCCAAGAGCAGAACCTATACGGGATGATGTAGTACCATCTGGCAGTAAACCAATATAATTTCCGGAAATTCTTAAATTGTTATAGGTAACCGAAACTGAACCGGGGTTGTTATTTAATGTAATAGCATCACCAGTAGTAACATTTGCAATAACATTCCCTTCAATATTGTCATCAACGCCGTCTCCATTTGTGCCAAAGACAATATTTGACATGGTTGCGCGTGTACCATTAAAGCCTAAATGGATAGCGGTGCTCCTTAACGTTGTTCCTGATGTTGCCGTTCCATTGGCGAATAATCCGAAATAATTTCCCCAAATATGAAAATTGGAGGTTCCGCTGTATATACCAATACAAGGCTGACTGGAGTTTCTGGTATTGTATATTGCCAAACCACTTACAGATGAATTTCCGGCAGAGGATTCAAATTCCAATACTCCCAGTGTTACGAGAGAGAGGTTTCCGGCATTTATTTCAATTAAAATAGTTCTGCTGCCTATTGCTCCTGTACCCGCACCGGGCTGAGAATACCCACGAATATTCACGGGATTTGTAATATTGGGCAAAAAACTGGCAAGAACAATTGTTTTTACACCAGCTCCCGGGATATTAAATGTAATATCGTCTGATGCAGCCGTCGCATTAGCATTAATAATTGCCTGTCTTAGTGATCCTGTACCAGAATCATTTGTATTCGTAACAGGTATAGTCGCTGCTTTCAGGCTGTTAACGGTGCTTAAAAGCAATAACATCAAAAATAGAGCAAAGCTGAATTTTTGATATTTTCTATAAAAAATGGTAAAGAATTTCATTATTTTAAAAATTTTATTTATTGGTTATGATGACCAAAATATTTCATCAGATTGTTTTTTCATTTAAACTGAAAGAGCAGGAGGCGGTCTTACAGAAAAGCATACGTTGGCTGGTTGAGAGAAAAAATGAAAAATTTTTGAATTTAAAATTTTTACTTCACTGTAATCATGATCTTGGTTTACAAGATATTTTGTTACAGCTATGTCTATAACTTTAAAAACCGGCGTAGATGTTACAGCGTAATTGTTTCTCTTAGTTGTTTGAAAGTGATTGTTTGTATTGGGGAAATCTTTAAAATTTACCTCGGTAGATTCTTTCTTTTCTATTTTTTTTCCTGCTGTACTTTTATTTGCCGAATCAAGTTTTCCTGAAATACTTTTGTGTTTTGTTCTTCTTTCCCTGAGACTTTTTTTGCTGTTTTTTTCAGACGAAATTTTAACAGATAATTTATGATCTATCGGAACTTTTGTTATAACTGAGTCGAATAATGATTCTTTTTCTGCATAAATATATGTTCCTTCTGATACGAAAATCTGAGAAGGACAGAACTGAACAAGCAGTAATATAAAAACAGTAAAAACTTTTTTCATTTTAAAAAAGTTTTTTGCAGATGGATAAATAAAACGGGACAATTGGAACTGATTATGTTTTCTGGTTCAAAGGAACGCAAACAAACCTGTTCAAAGACAAAAACAGCCTATCTATTGTGTATCTATTTTATTTTAATATGTGTTAGATACAACACAGGTACTGCCACTAATATGGCTCC
>OGQD01002080.1_pt1 | contig 11616 bp, 8 predicted proteins | sample 1553091 | NCBI WGS metagenome assembly OGQD01 (sample SAMEA2580290, study PRJEB22360) | human gut metagenome | biome: human gut; feature: human-associated habitat; material: faeces | place: Denmark | collected 2008/2010
AATTACAAACACAGATAAACTTTATACGCAAAAGCTAAAAACTCTAACATTTTGTATATATGATGTAGAAAAGCGATAATAAGCGCCATCATTTTAATTAAAAGAGCATTCTTTCAATTAAATATAAGACACAAATTATGTTGAAAAATTTCAAACCTATCAGCTTAATCTTGCTGGCAGGTGCCACTTGTTTCCCAGCAAGTATATTTGCAGAAACAATGCCCTCCAAGCAAGGTATGAACATTTCCCAGCAGAACGGAAAAGTTACAGGTACTGTGGTAGATGATCTAGGGCCTGTTGCCGGAGCATCGGTCGTAGTGAAAGGAACAACCAATGGAAACATTACCGACATGGATGGTAATTTCACATTGGAAGGTGTAAAAAATGGAGACATCATTCAGATCTCTTTCATTGGTTACACAACTCAAGAAATCAAATACACAGGACAATCCACTCTTCAAATCAAATTAGCGGAAGACACTCAAAAACTGGAAGAAGTCGTAGTCGTTGGCTATGGCGTACAAAAGAAGGTAAACCTGACCGGCGCTGTAGGGATTGCAGATAGCGAAATTCTGGAAGATCGTCCGATCGGAAACATTGCACAAGGTTTGCAAGGAGCTATTCCAAACTTGAATATTGATTTCGCCAGTGGTAATCCAAATGCAGCTACTACATTTAATGTACGTGGTGCAACTTCACTGAATGGAGGACAAGCACTATTGTTAGTCGACGGAGTCGAAACATCAGACTTGTCTTTGCTTAACCCACAAGATATCGAAAGCGTATCAGTATTAAAAGATGCTGCCTCTGCTTCTATTTATGGTGCCCGTGCCGCTTTTGGCGTTGTATTGATCACAACTAAAAAAGGGAAAAAAGAACAAAAAGTTCAAATCAACTACAATAACAACTTTTCTTGGTCGATGGCCTCTCGCTTACCGGATGGTGTTTCTTCCGATAAGTGGATTCGTGCCATGAATCAGGCAAACGTGAACAATGGCAGCGGACAGTATTTCAAAGATGAGCACGTTCAGGCTGTAGATGATTTCATTGCGGGGAGAGGTCTTTCTGCATTTTATACAACAGACAATTCAATAACTGCTGCCGGACAATGGGCTTATGCTGGGAACACCGATTGGTTCGACGTAATGTACAAACCGTCATTCATGCAACAACATAATGCAAGTATCAGCGGTGGTTCAGACAAGACGACTTACTACGGCTCTATTGGTTATAAAGGACAAGATGGTATTTTGCAATATGGTACGGATAAATACAAACGTATTAATATGTCTTTCAACTTTTCCACTCAGATTACAAAATGGTTGGAAGTAACTTTCCGTACAAAATATAACCGCAATACAAGTGATTATCCCTACACCAGCAATTTTAATTTAGGAAACATTTTTTACGAAATCTATCGTGGATTCCCAACTATTCCTGTTTACCTGCCAGATGGTAATAATTTTGCTGGTATAGCAGGTAGCAACTTCAACTATAACTTTGCTGGTTTATTAGATGGAGCTGGGCGAGACAAAACCAACTCGGATGACTTTTGGCACACTGCCGCCTTTAATCTGACACCGTTAGCCGGTTTATCAATCAAGGGAGATTATACCGGAAACAAATTCTATCAAGATCAAACCCAGCACGGCAAGATACTGTATCAGACAATGCCAGAAGAAAGTACGTTATCTCCGCTATCCGTTGGTACACCTGGAGGTGTAACAAAAGCTAATTACGGAGATACTTATCAAGCATTGAACTTATGGGCTGACTACAAGAAGTCATTCAATGACAAGCACAATTTAGGTGTAATGGTCGGTTACAACCAAGAAAGCAAAAAGACGACTAAATTAAGCGTAAGCACTAGTAATCTATTTGATAACAATTTCCCTGTCACCGATTTGGCCAGTACTTATAACATGCCAAGTGAAGAAGCAACAATCTGGGCTGTACAGGGTGCGTTCTTCCGTTTGAATTATGATTACATGCAAAAATATTTACTTGAGGTAAATGGTCGCTATGACGGTTCATCCAAATATATGTCTGGTGATCGTTGGGGATTCTTTCCCTCGGTATCAGCAGGTTGGCGTATCTCTGAAGAAAGTTTCTTCGAACCAGCTCGTAATATTTTCGACAACCTAAAAGTCAGAGCTTCATATGGCTCATTAGGCAATCAAGTTACAGATGGCAATTTCCAATATTTAAGTTTCTTGACAAGCGAATCTTTGGCCTATCTGATGAACGGCGGTATCATTAGTGGCTTGAAAGCTCCGACATTGGCTAGTACAAACATCACATGGGAAAAAGTTTACACAACCAATATCGGTTTAGACTGGACTATGCTGAACGGCCGTTTCACTGGATCTTTTGACTATTACATCCGCGATACAAAAGGAATGGTCGTAAACAAAACTTACCCGGCTGTATTAGGGACGACAGGTGGTAAAGAGAACTTGGCAGATATGAGAACCAAAGGTATGGAATTATCTTTAACGTGGAACGATCAGATTAAAGACGTGGCCGGCAGTCCTTTGGATTACTCTATCAGCATCGGCATCTCAGACAACACTTCTGAGATCACGAAATATGATAATCCGACATTAAGTTTGGATGAAACTCATTACCAGGGAAAGAAAATCGGCGAAATTTGGGGATATGTAACAGATGGCTTCATTAAAGATGAAGCTGAAGCCCAAGAAATGGCCAATAAACAGGCTTTCATCAGCACAACTTGGAAACCAGGAGATATTCGTTATGCAGATTTGAACGGTGATGGAAAAATTGACCGTGGAAATAATCGTGTTGGTGATTCGGGCGACAAAAAAGTCATTGGTAATACAACTCCCCGCTACAATTTCAACCTCAACTTGAGTGGTTCATGGAAAGGTTTTGACTTACGTCTGTTCTTCCAAGGTACAATGAAACGCGACGTATGGTTGGACTCTCCTGTATTTTGGGGATACAAGACAGGTATTTGGTGGGCTAACTTAAATGATTACATCATCGATAACTCTTGGAGTGAAACCAATACGAACGCTTACTATCCTATTCCGACTTGGAGTGATAGAAGTAAACAAACACAGACAAAATATCTGCAAAACGGTGCTTTTATCCGTCTGAAAGATGTTACATTAAGCTACACTATTCCTAAAGCGCTCATCAATAAATACGGCATTGGTCAGCTAAAAGTGTTCGTAAGCGGTCAGAATCTTTGGGAAGCTACAGGATTGTACAAATACCTCGATCCGGATGCTGTAGGCAGACGTGACAATAACGGTAACTTGAAAGTTGACGACAACGGTAGTGTTTACCCGTTCACCCGTTCTTATTCATTTGGTATCAACGTAACATTCTAAAAACAGACAAAGTAACATGAAAAAGTCAATTATATTATTTGGTGGTTTATTGTTCCTCACAACCCAAAGTTGTGATGTACTGGATAAAGAGCCATTAGACTCTATCAGTACACAACAATACTTTGCAAATGCCAATGCACAGGCATTAGAGCAATATTGTAATGATTTATATCCCAAATTAATCACCGGACATGGAAATCCGAACGAATATAATTTTGGGATGATGGAAACTGATTTCCAGTCTGATGACCTACTTCCGTGGGACGCAAACTCTGTAGCTTTCAGTCAACACAGCATTTCTACAGCAGACAATGACAATTGGAAATGGGAAAATATTCGTGCTTGTAATGCTTTTATGCAAGATTACGAACTATCCCCGGAAACCGAGGCCGTAAAACATCGTTATGCTGGTGAAATTTTATTCTTCAAGACATTAGATTACTTTAATAAAGTAAAACGCTTTGGCGATGTACCTTGGTATGACAAAGTATTGGTTCCTGGAGACGAAGACCTATACAAAGGCCGCGATTCCCGTATTACCGTTGTAGCAAACATGATAAAAGACATTGATCAAGCGATTGAATGGTTACCCAAAAAAGAAACGACAGGTGTCTACCGCATCAGCAAAGACGCTGCACTTGCATTAAAGGCACGTATATGTTTATTTGAAGGAACTTTCCGCCGTTATCATAATATGGAAGGTGATACCGAATTGCTCAAAGCCGCTTATGAAGCAGCAGGCGAACTGATGAAATCCGAATATGGCTATTCATTGTTCCAAGGTTCAAAACCTGGTAAAGCCTATTATGAATTATTTATCCAAGCAGATTACAACTCCAATCCTGAAATTATTCTGTCGAAGGAATATGATCCGACTGTCGGCAAAGGAAATAACTTAAGCCGCCAAATTGCAGTCGGTGAATCTCCTATCGGTTTGAGTCGTGACGCTGTTGAAGATTATTTGTGTGCAACAACAGGAAAACCAATCTCTATGTGCGGCTGCGAAGGCCACTCTCATCATACTACATTAATCGCCGAACTAAAGAATCGAGATCCGCGTTTACTACAAACAGTACCGACTCCCGAAGCTGGTGAATACACCTATTACCTAGAAGGGAAACGTCCGGATATCGGTAAATATACCAGTGGAAGTGTTAGTACATCTACGGGATATGGTGTTATCAAATATTACAATCCGTCAGAATACACATCATCTCATCATATTGGAACATTAGACGCTCCAATCTTCCGTTATGCAGAGATTCTTCTGATACGTGCAGAAGCAGGAGCCGAACTTGGCCAAGATCCCGAATTAGATAAAACAATCAACGCTTTGCGTGATCGGGTTGGTTTTAATCACCATTTGACAACAAATCCGATTGAAGACCCGAAATTGGTTGCCGAATATCCAACAATCAAAGGCCCGAACGCCAACTTGATCCGCGAAATCCGCCGTGAACGTCGTGTTGAACTAATGGCAGAAGGTTATCGTTACCACGACTTAATGCGTTGGGCCTGCGGTATTCGCCTGAACCAACCGAAATTGGGTATCATTCCAGACAAAGCAACAAGTGAGAATGATTTAAATGGATATAATACAAAAGATTATGAATCCATTAAATCCGGATTAGGTTTCGTAGACGGTGCCATTGATGTTTATACAAAACGAATGACAAATCCTGTTCCAAACTTTATAGATCCCAAGAACTATTTGTTCTCTATTCCGACAAACCAAATCGGATTAAATCCCAATTTAAAACAAAATCCGGGATGGGATTAATTGAAATATTTTGATAATTTTTTTTCAAAAGGTCTGCTCTTCATAACAGAAGGGTGGACCTTCTTGTATTTGAAAAATCCACATTATTTCAATAGCTTTTGATTTTAAGGTCCATCTTCACAACTTCAGCAAACAATTCATATATATCAACTCCCTATAAATACTGAAATACCAAGAATATGAAGTGATTTAAGACTACACAATTCACATAGTTCAAAACAACTATCTAATCAGTTACAAAGAAAGTGAAAGAGGTAAGTGCTACCTTCTTATAAGTCTATTAAATGAGACAGTAATCATACAATATGATTTAAAAAAATACATACAGCTTATTGGCTATCGAGGAAAAGGCACTGACCTACAGAGAGAAGATGTATACCTTATTCCACAAAACAACTATCTTTCTATAAATGGATAATACTTCTTTTCACAGCCAGAAGATATCGAGTTCAAAACATATATGTTTTAAAAACGAAACACCTATGTTTTGAATTCGAAACATAGGTGTTTTGAAATAAGAAATATAAACGATCACATCAATAGTCTTTCTCATTCGCCAGATTCCACATATTCAGAAAAGAGGCTTTCGTTATGTCGACAATCTTATTCCAGTTTATCTTTTCCACATGGTCGCTTGGCATATGATAGTCAGGATGACCATCCGTATGGTACCAGATGACCGGAATATCCAAAAGAGCGAACGAAGCGTTATCGCTCCCCCCTACCGGCTTATCCCACGGACGATAATCAGGAGTCAGATTCAAGCCATATTTCTTGATATCGTTTTTCAACCAATCGCCAAACACAGGATGCGCTTCCGTATAGAAATAAACGACATGCATCGGCTTGGACTCGTCTTTATTACGGCCAATCATGTCGTAATTCAGATACCCCTTCACCTTATCCATCTCCAAGAATGTCTGCACGAAATATTTGGAGCCTAACAAGCCTTTCTCTTCACCATCCCAGAAGGCGAAAATAACGGTTCGCTCCGGTTGAACCCCCGTCGCTAAAAACGCCTTAGCGACCTGCAGGACAGCTGAAACACCCGAAGCATTATCGTCGGCCCCGTTATAGACCCGGTCACCGTCCAGCATCGGGTCAAAGCCGAGATGATCGTAATGGGCGCCAATAATCACATATTCGTTCGGGTTCTTACCCTCGATCTTCCCCAAGATGTTGTTCATCGACAACTTCTGATGAACACCTTGTTTCAACTTCGCGATCGAATCCGGATGAACCTGGAAACGGCCCTTCTTCTGCCGTTCCTTGTTATAAGCCTCAAAAGGTTGGTAATAGGATTCGAACAGAGGTTCGATCCCCATCGTTTTCAAATTAGATACAATATATTCACCGGCAATACGCCCACCACGGAAACCAGCTTCACGCCCTTCCAATGCATCGCTTGCCAGAAAACCGATATAGGCCTCGGCATTTGCCCTGTTAATGACATCCAGCCCTTTCTTTTCAGGCAACTCGGCCCATAGCGTAGCACTTAGTGCAATAGAGGCTAAAAACAATCCCGTTTTTCTCATTTCGATATTGTGTTTTACAGATTATAGTTTTCTACATTATGCAAATATACGGATATTTGTATACATTCGAACTATAATGACAGAACACAAATATGATTTTAGTGTGGTTGTAGACAAGAGCAGGACTGACTTCATTAAAATAAAAAAAGGCCAAACTCCGCTATCTCATAAGCGTCGAATACCTCCCCCTTTTATCTCTCACCAGTCTTTCAAAAGACTACGGTGAAGAGACTACATCTAACAAATTATTTACTGTTTAATACTCAATTTTTAGAGCTTTCGCTCATTTGGCTCACCAATCTGCGAATCTCAGCATTTACTCGCTGGCACATTGAACCATTTCCTACTGACTGATAACGATCAGCCTGATAACGCAACATCGCTAAAGTACGCATACTTTTTTCGTTTTCTCTCATCATCATAATTTTACTCATTTAAGTTCTCCACGCTTGGAGAACGATTAATAATAACTAAACCTAAACTTTCTTTTTCTTTTTGTTTACAGTGCAAAGATAAGTATTTTATTTGAATTTATGCTGTAAAACATATTCAATGTCTACTATTTAACTATATTTAGGTTTTGATTAAATACTTTTCATCTCGATTTATCTAAACGACAGTAGCCAATTCACCTGTAGTCGAGTCGATTACAAATCCGCGGACCGTTATATCTTTTGGGATCAACGGATGTTTTTGTACTTGAGCCACTGTTTCACGAACGGAACCTTCCGGGGTGTCGAACCCACGCAACCACGATTTGAAATCAATGCCGCAGTAACGCATCATATCGATATGCTCCGAAGGGATACCACGCTTCTTCATTACCTCAATCATCTGTTCGCTGTCCATATGCTTGGCACCGCAATCGGTATGACCGACAATCATGACTTCGTTCACACCTAATTCATAAATGGCAACCAACAGACTCCGGATCACACTTCCGAAAGGATGGGAAATAATCGCCCCAGCATTCTTGATGATCTTGACATCCCCGTTCTTTATTCCCAAAGCTGCCGGCAGCAGTTCCGTAAGACGCGTATCCATACAAGACACTATCGCAATTTTCTTATCAGGATATTTATTGGTGATAAACCTCTCGTATCCTTTACTCTTTACAAATTCACGATTAAATTTCAATAACTCGTCTATCATAACTATCTTATATATATGTAACAGTTCAAAATCAAATAATGTTGAAATGTTTCAACGCATTGTATACACCATTCTCGTCGACAGAGGTGGTCACATAACCAGCTGCACTCATCACGTCTTCGGCCGCATTTCCCATAGCAACCCCAATCCCGACATGGCTAAGCATCTGAATATCATTACCACCATCACCAAAGGCCATACATTCGTCCAGACCGATATGGTAATGTTCCAGCATTTTGTCAATCCCGACCCGTTTACTGCTTCCAAGCGGTACGATATCTGTAAAAAGAGGGTTCCACCGCGTGGATTCACAATGCGACAAGACCTTCATAATACGTTTCTCCTGCTCTGCCGTAAAAAAGGCGATCAACTGGTAGACCGTCTTTCCATAAATATCCTCGATCGGACGGATTGGAGGAGCCGGGAAGTTCAACAGATGAAACACATCATTGACCGCCTTATCCGTATAGTTCATAAAAATCTCGTCTTCCTGCACAAAGGCACAAGGGAATTCGCCTTCTTTTTCCTGGTAACGAACCAAGGCTTCGATATCCTTATCGGGAATGCTATGCTTATAAATCACATCGTCCTTTCCGGCAAACACATAGCCACCATTCAAAGTTACATATCCATCGAACTCAAGATCGCCCAGATTGTTAATCGAACGGCGATGACGACCAGTTGCTATAAATACTTTTATCCCCTTCTTCTTCAACAATTCGATCGCATGAAGGGTAGATTTCGGGACTACATGTGTTTTAAAGCTGACCAATGTCCCATCAATATCAAAAAATACTGCTTTAATCATAACCTAAACTCATTACCTTTTAAACCTCAACAAAGGTAAGAATAATTACGGATTTCCAAAGGTCATATAAAATCACTATATTTGAACGCTGAAACATTTTATTTGCAAACATGAAAACACATCTCTACTTATTGACAATACTATTCATATCCGTTCCATCCGTCTTTGCACAAGAGATTGAGAAAGAAACCGTTCCTGGACAAGAACCAACTTTGGTCGAACGACTTACAGGAGGGAAAAAGGTGATTGAAAGCGCAGAAATGAATTTTCAGCTTTTTACTTCGGCAAACGCCAATTTCATCGGTTCCGATTTCGACGGCATGAACTTCAAGCTGAATCGTGTCCGATTGGAAATAAAAGGGAATGTATGGAAAAACCTTTCCTATCATTACCGGCAGTCGTTTAATAAATATTCGGACCCTTATTCGCTGGACAACCTTTCGTCCTCGCTCGAATTGGCTTATGTCAACCTGAAAGTACATGACAAGTTCGGCTTTACGATCGGTAAGCAGTTTGTCAATTTCGGAGGATACGAATATTTTGTCAATTCGATAAAAGTCCGTGAGTTCAGTGAGTTCAACAACCTACTGACCTGCTATCAGGCTGGTATTTCAGGTAACTGGCAGATCAATCCTGACCACGAACTTTGCTTCCAGATCGTGAACAACCGAAGCGGACAGGACAACGAAATCTACCCGACCGGATTGCCCGACAACACACGAGAAGCAAAAGTTCCTTTCATGTATACGGTAAACTGGAACAGCTACTATTTCGACCGCATCCTGCAACTCCGTTATGCCGCTTCCGTAGGACAACAGACACAGAAACGTTATTCTTATTACTTCACCTGCGGCAACACGATCGAGAAAGGACCTCTGCTGACTTATCTGGACATCATGTACACCCGGCAGGGATTGGACCAGCACGGCGTTATCAGCCGTCTGCCAGAGACAGCCCAGACAGCTTGCAATACCGAGTATCTATCGGTCATCGCCGATATCGACTACCGGATTCACCCGCGCTGGAACCTCTATGTGAAAGGTGCTTATGAAACCGGAAAAGTGTACAAGGCGAACGGACCATTTGCCAAAGGCATGTACCGCCGTTCCTGGAATGCACAGAGCAGTCTCGAATTTTTCCCGATCAAGAACAGTGATCTTTTCATCTTTCTCCTTTATACATATCGCGGCGTAAAACTTGAAAAAGCAGCCTTGGATATGGGAGCAGTCGATCCCGACACGCATCGTATTTCGTTAGGGCTGGTCTATTCGATTCCGGTATTCTAAACTTTCTCTTTCAAGGCAGTTTTGCCACCCTCTATTCCCAGAAATGAAATCACAATGAGGGTGTCAAAATACCTTTGCCATGGTCTTTTAGGAACAGATTTACAAGGGATCATTCAAACAAAGCCGATCCAATCAAATTATACCGGAAATTTTTATTATCATAGACCTCCAAGCCTTTAACCTTGACACCGATCAGTGTCGAGCGATATAGGTTCTCCACGTTGAGAACATTGTATTTTCCTTTTGGCAGTTCCATATACTTATCTAAGGGCTGCAAATAGACAACCGTATATACCAACGGGCTGACATAGCCGTTCTGACCGGTTCCTCTGCTCCGTTTCTCGTATTTTTCCGCATCATCCATGCTCACAGGGATAAAGAACGCCTGATCCGGATTAACCGGCATAAAATTGAAACCGTTGAAAGGAATACATTGTTTGGGAGAACTGCCCGAACGTGTCGGATAGGACAATGGATAGCCTTTATGGTCAAAATCATAACCGTTATGGTTATTGTTCACTTTTATGAAATAAGTTTTTGTAAAATCAAAATCGGCCATTCCCTTTTCCAAGCGAGCCTGATATTCGCCTTTCAGTTTACGGAATTTAAACTGATCGCGCCGGCATTCCTGCCCCAATTCTTTATTGACGACACTGATATAATTCAAGACCACCTTGTCGTCTATCGGTAATTTATTGACACGAACACAGCAAATAAACATTTGTTCGAGCGTCATCTCCTCGCATTTTATAACAGGTTCAGGCATATTCACGACGATCTCGCCTTGTTCGATCGCACGATCAATCTCCACGAACAGTTTCTTATCGGGAGCTTTCTCACTTTCCAAGGCAAACACGACAGCTTCGTTCAGGAACATATTCTTATCTTCCGGCCGGATAATCTCACGGATTGTTACCTTGGAGAAAGGCAAATCCTTTCCATTGAACGCCTCATACCGAACCTTTCCATAGGTATCCGTATACGCGTATTTCAAATGGCTATACTTAGTCGAACTCAGATAGAAATCTCCGAGAGTAAGCACATCACCGGTTTTGAATGTATCTCCACTATACGTTTCATACGATTCCTGTGCATAAACAGGGAAAAGAAGGAAAGATAAGCAAAAAAGAAGGCATAAAAAATGTTTCATATTCATTAGATTAGTTAGACCTTTATTTCGTTAAAACGCGATAAAGATAAACTTTTTCCAAAATATATGAAACAAATGATATTACAATAAATAGACATCATTTATATCCAGCTTGAACTGCAGGCCAAGAAATTCAGCTGCTTTCCTGCAAAGTAGCATCCGTCCGGTAAAAATCTCGAAATAGTCCATCACGGCACAAATTTCAGTATTGATCTTTAAATCGAGAGTGATCGTTTTCGAATCCGGCTCCAATATAACATCCGATTTTTCGGCTGCATAATTTACCCGATCATGGATATCGAAATTAATCGTGGAACGGTTACGGACACGGCTGCGACGCACATCCGTCTTATCAGCGATTATCAGAGCAGCTGCAACGGCATTTACAGCAGCAGCCGTCTGTTCGTCATGGTTTCCGATAGCTGTAATAACGGTCGCCACATCTTCAGGCGGCATTCCCATCTTATCCAAAATACGAAAAGCCATCATAGCCCCACTTTGGGCGTGGTCGATGCGGTTCACCACATTGCCTATATCGTGCATGAA
>OGQD01002084.1_pt1 | contig 11610 bp, 11 predicted proteins | sample 1553091 | NCBI WGS metagenome assembly OGQD01 (sample SAMEA2580290, study PRJEB22360) | human gut metagenome | biome: human gut; feature: human-associated habitat; material: faeces | place: Denmark | collected 2008/2010
CAGGTGCTCTTCACTTTCCCACAATTCCACCATGAAAAAAGTTCCTTTGTTATCTTTGTCTTCAATAAGGTCATACTGCAGACATCCCTCTTCTTTTCTGGTTTCTCTTACCAGAATCTGGAAAAGTTCAACTGCTTCCATCAGATAATTCTCATTAAATCTGAAAAGCGCAACTACGTTTATGTTCATTGTTATTTTTTTAGTGGTGTAAATGTAGAATATTTTCAAAACCGAAAAGATATTTCATGCTTTTATTTTTCCACATTTAACAGATTTTATCACTAAAAAACAGATTTGTAAATGGTAATCGAGCTCATCACGATGACCAAAGTTCCGATGATGATAAACATACTTTTCACAGGAAGTTTTGCCGTTAACATTGCAGAAAAAGGAGCGGTAAAAATTCCTCCGATCAGAAGACCGAGAATAATATTCCAGTGCTGAATTCCCAATGTGAAAATAAAAGTAATGGCTGCCGTTAAGGTTAAAATAAATTTTGCCACCGTAGAACTTCCCACTGCAAATCTCGGCGTAAAGGAATTTTTAATTAAAGTTCCTGTTACCAACGGTCCCCATCCTCCTCCTGCAAAGGAATCGATAAAACCTCCGATCACTCCCAAACGCGTTAAATTTGTTTTCCGTTTCAATTTTTTGTCCTGCTTGTTTTTAAAAGCATTGGATAAAATCTGAATTCCCAGATATAATGTGTAGAAAGAAATAATTGTTTTGGTGATTTTTGAATAATATTCTCCGAGATATGTGAGTGAAACCGCCCCGATAACGGCTCCGAAAACCGCAGGAATGGCGAGTCTTTTCACCAGACTTTTGCTTACGTTTTTCAGTCTGATATGACTGATGCTTCCGGCTGCCGTTGTAAAGCTTTCCGCAGAATGAATACTCGCACTCACCGCATGAGGCGGAATTCCGAGGAACAAAAGTGTGGTCGTACAAATTACGCCGTATCCCATTCCCATTGATCCTGCAACGATTTCTGCCAAAACTCCCACCAACATCATCCAATAGAAAATGTAATTGTCTTTGGCTAAAACAGTGAACAGTTCATCCAGATAGCCCAGTTCATACATGGTAAAGGCAACAACCGACAGAAGTGCGATCGTCACAAAAAATACATTTAACCTGAACTGAACTTTTCTTGAAATAACCATTTTTTCTGTTTTCTATCGTTTTAAACCATTACTGAAATATTATACAGCTAAGAAAATTCACTTTAAATCAGCTTACCTTTTTAAATCTTTCTTCAATGGTTCAGATTATATTTAATTTATAAAATCATTACGGCTCCCACCGTTGAATTGCCTGTCTCGTCGATCAATATGGCATTGCCTGTTGCATTGCTTTCTTCAAAGCTGTCGAAAACCAGTGGTGAAGCTGTTTTCAGACGGACTTTTACGACTTCGTTTAATTTTATGCTTTCAGAAACCGGCGTTTTTTCTAAAGTATTAACGTCTATTTTATATTCGATTTCTTTGATAATTGCTTTTAAAAGTTTGCTTTTGTGCTGAATGAAATATTTGTTTCCTTCGTTTAATTCCTTTTTATCCAGCCAGCAGACAACGGCTTCAATTTCATTTTCAACTTTCGGAAGGCTTTCAGTTTTTACTAAAAAATCGCCTCTGCTGATATCAATATCATCTTCAACATGCAGAACTGCGGGCTGATTGGCAAAAACAAATTCCACTTCTTTGCCTCCTGTTTCTATTTTTGAAATTTTAGTCTGAATATTCTGAGGTAGCACCGTAATTTCATCACCTTTCTGATAGATTCCCGAAAGAACTTCTCCTGCGTATCCTCTGTAATCGTGCAGATTCTCCGTTTGCGGACGAATGACATACTGAACCTGAAATCTCGGACTCTGAAAGTTTTGATCTGAATTGATTTCAACCGTTTCGAGGAAATCCAACAGCGTAGAACCTTCATACCAAGTCATATTTTCTGATCTTTCAACAATATTGTCGCCATGAAATGCCGAAATCGGGAAATAATTTACATTTTTTAACCCTAGTTTTTCTGCAACCGATTCATACTGAGCTTTTATATCCTTAAAAACTTCTTCAGAATACTCAACGAGATCCATTTTATTGATGGCGACCACCACATTTTTCATCTTCAATAAAGACGCAATAATGGAGTGTCTTCTTGTTTGCTCAATCACGCCCTGTCTTGCATCAATCAGAATAACAATAAGTTGCGAATTGGAAGCTCCCGTAATCATATTTCTTGTATACTGAATATGTCCCGGTGCATCGGCAATAATAAATTTTCTTTTCGGCGTCGAAAAGTAGCGGTACGCAACATCGATGGTAATTCCCTGCTCTCTTTCTGCTCTTAAACCATCCGTTAAAATAGCAAGGTCTACTCCGTTTTCGTTTTTATTTTTTGACTGTTTTTCGAGTGCTTCAAGCTGATCGATCAATATATTTTTACTGTCGTACAGAAGTCTTCCGATCAGGGTACTTTTCCCGTCGTCTACGCTTCCTGCCGTTATAAATCTTAATATGTCCACGTTTGTTTTATTAATTATGAGTAATTGAGTGAGGTTGAGACTTAGGTTGAGACTTAGGTTGAGGTTAAGGTTTAGGCTAAGACTAAAGGCTTACTACAAAACTTCTGGCTTACATCTTTCATCCTAAATATAAAAGTTGAGATTCAGGATAAGACTGAAAACTTACTACAAAACGTCCATCTTCCAACTTCCAGCCTCCAACTTCCAACCTCCAACATCCAGCCTCCATCTTCCAGCCTAAAAATAGCCTCCTTTCTTCCGGTCTTCCATCGCGGCTTCCGTCACTTTATCGTCGATTCGGGTTTCGCCGCGCTCGGAAATTCTGGATGCGGTGATTTCACTCACTACCTCATCCAAGGTTTCGGCAGCGCTTTCTACTGCGGCGGTACAGGTCATGTCTCCGACGGTTCTGTAACGTACTTTTTTACTGACAATCGTATCATTTTCATCAATCTGAATAAAATCCGATACTGCAATTAACTGTCCTTCATATTCAATCACCTCACGTTCATGTGCGAAGTAAATGGATGGCAACTGGATATTTTCTTTTTTAATATAATTCCAGACATCAAATTCCGTCCAGTTCGAAATCGGGAAAACTCTTACGTTTTCACCTTTGTTGATTCTTCCGTTGTAGATGTTCCACAATTCGGGACGCTGCAGCTTCGGATCCCATTGTCCGAATTCATCACGCACAGAGAAAAAACGTTCTTTGGCTCTGGCTTTTTCTTCATCTCTTCTCGCTCCGCCAATACAGGCATCGAATCCGAATTCTTCAATAGTGTCTAATAAAGTGTGGGTTTGCAGCCAGTTTCTGGAAGCAAATTTTCCTTTCGGTTCGGTTAAATTTTTAGCTTTAATGGTATCTTCCACTTTTCTTACAATCAGTTCCGCGCTGATATTTTCTGCTAAATAATCTCTGAACTGCAGTGCTTCAGGAAAATTATGTCCTGTATCGATATGAACCAACGGAAAAGGAATTTTCATCGGAGCAAAAGCTTTTTTTGCCAGATGAACCAAAGTGATAGAATCTTTTCCGCCACTGAAAAGCAGCGCAGGTTTTTCAAACTGAGCGGCAATTTCCCTCATGATGTAGATACTTTCTGCTTCCAACTGCTCCAGATAATCTAACGTATGTGTCGTCATTTTTTATTTTTTTGAATTAATGAGAATGCAGACCGCACTCTTTCTGTGAACTTTCCCACCACCATCGTCCGGCGCGCGGATTTTCTCCTTCTTCGATTGCTCTTGTACAGGGTTGGCAACCGACACTGATGAATCCTTTTTTATGTAAAGACAATTCCTGAACTTTATTTTCTTTCAGATAATCTAAAACATTCTGGTAATTCCAGTGAATTAAGGGATTATATTTGTATAGTTTCCGGTCTTCGTCCCATTCGAGAACCGGCATATTTTCTCTGTTTTCAGACTGTTCGGAACGCAATCCTGTAATCCAGACTTTTGCATTTTCCAACGCGCGGTTTAAAGGTTTAACCTTACGGATAAAACAGCATTCTTTTCTGTTTTCTATGGAATGATAAAATGCGTTGATTCCTTTTTCATTCACATATTTTTCCACGTCTGAACTTTCCGGAAAATAGACTTCGGTTTTGGTTTTGTATCGGGAATTATTTTGGGAAAGCAACTCGTAATGCTCGTAAAAAAGTCTTCCTGTATCAAGCGTGAACACTTTTACCGGCAGATGATTTTTGAAAATCATATCTGTAATTACCTGATCTTCCTGACCGAGTGAGGTGGAAAAAACAACCCCTTCAGAAATTTTTGAAGAAATAAATTTCAGTCCCTCTTCTGCGGAAAGCTGTTTCAGTAACTCTGCATCTTCTTTTGAAATCATATTTTGTTCATTTGAAGTAATGCAAATATCAGATAAAATTATTATCCTACCAAAAAAGTAGACTAATTATTTTAAAAAAAAGGATCTGATTAATCCACCAAATCCATTAACGTTCTCTTCTCCAGAATATTCAGCGAAGCGTCGCGAACTTCGATCAATACATCGTGAAGACCGCAATGATCTTCACTGCAGTCGTCGCATTTTTCGTAAAAATTTAAACTTACACAAGGAAGCAGTGCGATGGGTCCGTTCACAAGACGAATAATTTTCGCCAGCTTTACATTTTCCGGATTTTCTTTGAAGAAATAGCCTCCTCCTTTTCCTTTTTTGCTATCTAGAATGTCTGCTTTTTTAAGCTCAAGCAGGATATTTTCCAGAAACTTTAAAGGAATTTTCTTGTGTTCGGCAATTTCGGAAATAAGAATGGGACCGTCATTTCTCTTTTCTACAAGATATGACAGTGCCTTGAAAGCGTATTGAGATTTTTTAGACAGCATTACTACAAAAATAAGAAAATTGTTTGATATGTATAATATTGAGAATGAAAGTTAGAAGATGGAGGCTGGAAGTTTTCAGGGACCGCATAACTTCCCTCTTCTCGCTTCCTTCTTCCATGCAAAATCCCTAAATTTGCCTCATGTTCAGTAAACAGGAAGCACAGCAGTTAAAGAAAGAGTTTTGGACGGCTTTCGGAAAGTCTTTTCCAAGAAAATGGATTTTGTACGATACCAAAATCAAGGATATGTCGTTTAAATTTTATGCGGATAAGAAAAAAGCGGAAGTTTCTCTGGATATCGAAATGAAGGATGAAGTTTTCAGAGACGCGTACTACAACAAAATCTGGTCACTGGAAGATATTCTGAAGGATTTTATCGGCGATTTTCACAAGGAAGAATTTTATACGCTGGAAAACGGAAAGGTTATCAGCCGGATCTGGGTTGAAAAGCACGGCATTTCTGTTTTCAATAAAAATACATGGCAGGAAGCCTTTGAATTTTTTGTTGAAAAAATGGATGGTTTCGAGCGGTTTTATTATGAATATGAGGATTTTATAAAGGATGTTTAGTGAATAGTTCCTAAAGATTACAAAAAAGCATTTTATGAAAATAAGATATTGTTGGAGGTGCAGAATGGATGTTCCCATGCTTGATGAAGAAGAGGGAAAAATCGCTTCGAAATTATTAGCTGAAGGATTTCAGGAATTTAAAACAGCCAGAAAAACGCTTTTAAATGAAAATTTCAAAAAACTGCTGGATTATTACAATAATTTAACTGGTTTTGAAGAAACAAATCCTAATGCCATCATGCATCATTTCATTGATATGTATGGTCCTGACTGTGAAAAATGCGGAAAACCTTACCGGACGGAAAGCGCTACATTCTGTCCGAAATGCGGTAACAAAAGAAAAATTTAAGGACTTTTATCAATTTGATTTTTTTTAATGCAAAGATTATTTTTATCAGTATAATTTTGAGAAGGCAAAGCAAATGAAATTTGCTGCACGAAGCCTGAAAACAGATCTTATTAAGTTTAAATTAGCTTATTTTGATTCTGAAATGCGGTAACAAAAGAAAAATTTAAGGACTTTTATCAATTTGATTTTTTCAACGCAAAGATTATTTTCATCAGTATAATTTTGAGAAGACAAAGGCAAATAAAATTTGACTCGCGAAGCTTGAAAACAGATCTTATTTAATTTAAAATTAGCTATTTAGATCCTGAAATGCGGTAACAAAAGAAAAATTTAAGGACTTTTATCAATTTGATTTTTTTTTAGCGCAAAGATTATTTTTATCAGTATAATTTTGAGAAGGCAAAGGCAAATGAAATTTGCTGTTCGAAGCTTAAAAATAGATTTCAAGGCTAGTTTTGTGTCAAGGTGAATCGTGAATTTTTAATTCAAATCAGGATCGGAAGTCGCTTAAATATTTTTAAACTTGTGATTAAACTAATTTCAGAATTAACCGCAAAAGATGCAAAAGATAATGATAAAGCGAATTTCAAGAATAATCAAAGCGCTTAAAAGAATAAAAATCAAAGATTTTTAAAAACTATTGTGATCTTCTTATTTATAATCACAACTTTAAATAGACGTTTAGTTCATCTTTTGCGGCTTTTGCGGTTAAATAAAAAGTTTAAACAGATTTTTATGTAAAATTCAACCTTCTGTTCTTATATTTTTCTGTATTTTGGTCAAAATAAAAATAACAGAATAAATTTTCAGCAAAATAAAAACTAATAATTAAAACAAAATGTCAGAAAATAAAATATTTTTCGCAGACGCAGCAGATCCTGAAATGTCTAAAGCTTATAAAAAAGCGCAGGAAACTTTTAAATATTTCTGGAGAGAGCAATCTTGGGAATACAGAAGAATTATTCCGGCACTGAGCGTTTCATGTGTGAAAGTGGCTTTTTCTCAGGAAGATCCTTCTTCAGACTCACCTATTGTAGAACATATGTGGATCAATGACATCAATTTCGATGGCGATCTTATCAAAGGATATCTCATCAACCAACCGAATAAACTTACGAATGTTGAAGTCGGAGATTATGTGGAAATTCCTGTAAACGAAATCAGCGACTGGCTTTTTGCAATGCCGCAACGCGCAAAAAAAACGAAAGGACTTTCAAAACTGTTTTCATCTTCTTCAGAGTCTCTTCCTCCGAAAGCTTATGGCGGATTTACAATTCAGAAAATGCGTTCAGATATGTCTCCGGCGGAAAGAAAAGCACACGATAATGCGTGGCAAATGGATTTCGGAGATTTTAATGATATTGAAATCGTTTATGAACAGAAAGAGCATCCTGAAAATCTTGTGGAGCATCCGATGAGCAGAAATATGAAGGAAGAGCTGGTAAAATTCGTCAGCGAAAATCCGGATGAGATTACAGGTCAGGATATAAACGGCTACTCTATGCTTCATGCGGAAACAATTGCCGGAAATCTAAGTTCTGTGGAAGTGATTCTTGCAGCAGGAGGGGATAAAAATTTAAAGACAAAATCCGGAAAAACAGCTTTGGACTTTGCCCGACAACTGAATTGGGAACATATTATTCCTGTTTTGGAAGATTGATTTTATCTTAATTATTATACGGAAAGAGAGACTTAAAAGTTTCTCTTTTTTGTTTTTATATCATTCACGATCTGAATACATTCTTTCCCGATTCGGCTACATTTCCCACTGCACAACTTTCCATCTTTGTACCATCAATTAAAAACAATAAAACATTTAAAAATGGAAACAAAAAAAGTATGGTTCGTAACGGGAGCTTCAAAAGGTTTAGGATTTGAGCTGGTTAAAAAATTATTATCCGAAGGATTTCAGGTGGCTGCAACAAGCCGTACTGTAAATTCTTTAATTTCAGCTTTCGGAGAGGCTTCGGAAAACTTTCTGCCCTTAAGTGTAAATATTACGGACAATAATGATGTAAAATCTGCCATTGCAAAAACCACAGAGCATTTCGGACAGATTAACGTTGTGGTTAATAATGCAGGATACGGACAGATCGGAACGCTGGAAGAACTTACGGATGAGGAAGCAAGGGAAAATTATGCGGTGAATGTTTTCGGAACTTTAAACGTCATCAGAAATGCAATGCCTTATCTTCGTGAGCAGAAATCGGGAAATATTTTCAATATTTCGTCCATCGGAGGTTTTTCGGGAAATTTTCCGGGTTGGGGAATTTACTGCTCTACTAAATTTGCAGTAGCAGGATTTACAGAAGCTTTGGCTGAAGAAGCGAAAGATTTCGGAATTCATGCGACGGTAGTTTATCCTGGATATTTCCGTACAGATTTTTTGGCTAAAGATTCGGTGAAAACTCCGGCAAATCCTATTCAGGCTTATGAAGCGGCAAGAAGTTCGGAACAGGCACATCTTGACGAAATCAACGGAAATCAGCCGAATGATCCTGTAAAAGCAGCAGATGTTCTGATTCAGTTGAGCAAAGAGGAAAATCCGCCGGTTCATTTCCTTTTAGGCGTAGGAACTATGGAATTTCTTACCAATAAACTAGATGCGATTACAGGGGATGCAAGGAAATGGGAGGTTTTATCAAATTCTACTGGAATTTAGAATTGATTTACTTCTTTTGTCTTGAAACAAAAGAACCAAAAATTCAAGACTTAGATCCTGAATGCTAAAAATTAATACGTAATCCTAAAATTCCCAAAACTCGCGCGAATCAAAAGTTGTTCTTCGGTTATGGATTATACTCGCGCTCAGACAGTGGAAATTTTTTAACGGATTACGTTTTAATTTTCTTAACGCTTCAGGCTCTTATGTCGGAAAAGCCATCTGATATAGACCTGATATAGACATTTTTGATTTATATGTCAGGTAATGTAAAGTATGAACGTTTATCAAATTCTACAGCAATTTAGGATTGATTTACTTCTTTTGTTTCAAGACAAAAGAAGTAAATCAATTCAAGACTTAGATCCTGAATGCTAAAAATTAATACGTAATCCTAAAATTCCCAAAACTCGCGCGAATCAAAAGTTGTTCTTCGGTTATGGATTATACTCGCGCTCAGACAGTGGAAATTTTTTAACGGATTACGTTTTAATTTTCTTAACGCTTCAGGCTCTTATGTCGCAATAAAAGAACATGTATTTCATAAAAAATCATTAAAAACAATTAACTTCGCTCTTATGAAAGAGACCTTCCGTTTTCATTCGATCTCCGATTTTCATGCTTTCTGTAATCTGCCGAGTCCGGATCATCCGCTGATCAGCTTGATTGATTACAGCAAAGTCCGCTATCCTGTAAATGATACGGAACTGAAATGGACCCAGAATTTTTATTCGGTGGGACTGAAAAGGAATGTCAATGCGAAATTCAATTACGGTCAGCAGGAATATGATTTTGATTCGGGCGTGCTGTGTTTTGTTTCGCCGATGCAGTTTCTAAGAATTGAGATGAAGCCAGATGTTGAGTTTGAACCGACCGGATATCTTTTGCTGATTCATCCTGATTTTCTTTGGGGAACTTCGCTCATCAAAAAAATGAAATCCTACGAATTTTTCAGTTACCAGATCAATGAAGCGCTTTTTCTATCGGATAAGGAAGAAAAAATTATTGTGGATCTGTTTAAAAATATTGAAAAGGAGTACCAGACAAATATTGATAAATTCACGCAGGAGCTTATTGTTGCGCAACTGGAATTATTTTTAATCTATTCTGAACGTTTTTACGAAAGACAGTTTTTGACCAGAAAAAAATCGAGTCACGAATTGCTGGATAAATTTGAGGAAGTTCTTTCGCAGTATTTTAACAGCGGAAATCTTCTCGAACACGGTATTCCTTCTGTGAAAACCATCGCCGAACAACTGAATATTTCACCCAATTATCTGGGAAGTTTATTACGCATCCATACGCAGCAGAACACGCAGCAACACATACAGAATAAGCTGATTGCTCTCGCAAAGGAACGTCTGAGTACAACGAATTTATCGGTAAGTGAAATTGCGTATGAACTGGGTTTTGAACATCCGCAGTCGTTCAGTAAGTTATTTAAGCAGAAGACGAATCAGTCTCCTGGGGAGTTTAGGAGGTTGTTTAATTAGAATATAGAAATACTTTAAAGTTTTTATTTCTATTTTATATATTTGTAAAAAACGAAATAACTATGGATATAATTTTTAGAGGACCAAAATACAAATCTATAACTCCTTTTGAATGGAAAAATATTCCAAATTTTGCAATTATAACAGGTCCTAATGGAAGTGGAAAATCTCAATTACTTGAACTTATTTATAATAGTATCATAAATAAGACCGGAACTTTTGAACGTGTTGAAATCAACGAAAAAATAAACTCTAATGAAATTACATACTTAAGAGGTGAATGGGACTTACAAAATACCTCGGAGGTAAATCTATCTAAAATTCAAATGAGTTTAGATCAACAATTTAAAAACTTAAAAAGCAATTTAAATGCAGGAATTATATTAAATGAAGCTGATGCAAGAAGGCAAGCTTTAATTAGTTATATCTTAATTAAAACAGGAAAAAAAACTATTAATGAATTGACAGTAGATGAGTTTTCTAAATATATACCCGAGATATTCATTGAACAAGAAAATCAACTAAGCCAAAAAATTGGGGAACTTTTTTATAACTATCGTCTTTCAGAAATTGAAAAATTAGCAGAAGGCTTAACTCCAGAAGAGATAATCCAATCTTTAGGACAAAAGCCATGGATCATACTAAGAGAAATTATTAACGAATCTAAACTTCCATTTGAAATTAACGATCCCTCAAAACATGGATTTAAAGATAGCTTTCAACTAAAATTAAGAAATACTATTCTAAATGAAGAAGTAAATTTTTCTGACTTGTCTTCTGGAGAAAAGGTTTTAATCTCGTTGATGTTTTATCTATACAATTCTCAAGAAAAAAATATATTTCCTAAATTTTTATTGATGGATGAACCTGATGCACATTTACATCCTTCAATGTCACAGCAGTTTCTGAATGTAGTAAAAAATGTTCTTGTTGATAAATATAATGTTAAAGTGATAATGACCACGCATTCTCCGTCTACAGTTATACTTGCCCCATCTGAATCTATCTATGAAATGTCTAGATCAGAACCTCGTATAAAACTATCTCATTCAAAAAACCATTCTGTATCTCTTTTAACAGCAGGATTAGTTTATGTTGGTGAAGGAACTAAGTATTTTTTAGTTGAGGATGTTGAGGATGTAAATTTTTATTCATACATATACAATCAATTGACTTCAAATAATCAAATCAATGCAGATATACCATTAGTATTTATTCCGGCTTCAACAAAGGATAAATCTGGAGGGAAAGATGTAGTACAAAATTGGGTTAAAAAGCTTCAAGAATCAGGTTTAGTAAATGTTGTAAATGGATTAATTGATGAGGATAGTGGGAACATTGTTTCTAATGGAGTATTCAAAATAGATAGATACAGTATTGAAAATTATGTCGCTGATCCTTTGATAGTTTTTGCAACATTACTTGATAAAGAAAAAGCTCCTAATATTGATGGAATAAATTTAAATATTGGAGAAGAATATAAAATTAAAACTTATCCAAATCAATTACTACAGAAAATTATTGATGAAATTATTAGCTTAGCTAAGCCTAAATTAACAACCATATTTCCTAATTTTAATTCTTCTGATGAAGAGATAATAGAAATCGAATTAATTACTGGACAAAAAGTTTTCTATCCTAAATGGCTTTTAAAAAGAAGA
>OGQD01002088.1_pt1 | contig 11584 bp, 6 predicted proteins | sample 1553091 | NCBI WGS metagenome assembly OGQD01 (sample SAMEA2580290, study PRJEB22360) | human gut metagenome | biome: human gut; feature: human-associated habitat; material: faeces | place: Denmark | collected 2008/2010
AGGCATTCTGGCCCCCCCCGGCTCGCCGCTGCCGATGTCGGTGGCCAGGATGGAAAGCGGCAACGGCAATGTCTCGATCCGCCGCTCCAGGCGCTCGGCGCCGATCAGGCGATTGAAGAAGAGCTTGATCTTCTGTCCCGACACCATGCCCGACTGATAACGCACGCCATCCGGCCCGATCCCGGTTTCCGTGCCGGCCAGGTAGCGGCGCTGAATCTGCCGGTTGCGCTGGCTCAGTTCGGCCGATTCCGGGCTGTCGATGAAGATGTCGCGCCAATCCACCGCCTCCAGATTGGCCCGCATTTCCTGCGGCGTCAGCCCCGCCGACCACGCGCCGGCTACCAGGGCACCCATGCTGGTGGCGGCCACGCAGGCGATGGGAATGCGTTCTTCCTGCAGGACTTCCAGCACCCCGATATGCGCCGCGCCGCGCGCGCCGCCACCACCCAGCACCAGGCCGATGCGCGGCGCGGCCAGCGCGGGGAAAACGAAGGCTGAAAAAATGAGGCAAAGGCAGATTTTTTCCAGGCGCAGGGAAAGCTGCAAAGGCATGGGGTGGGCTTGAATGAAGTGGGTCGAGGTAGGTCGAGGCGGGGGGTGCAGGCTGCGGATATTAACCCGGCAGCAGGAAATTCCATGCTGGCGGGCGCAGTACAATACGCTTTTCATCTTGCATGATTCCAGGAGCGCCCCGATGCGTCTGCCCCGTTTACTCACCGCCGCGCTCGCTGCCCTGGGCGGTTTTTTTCTGCCGGCCTGCGATGGGGTCAATCTGCCGGAAATCAAGCCGGGCATCACCGCGCAGAGCGAAGTCCAAAGCCGCATGGGTGAGCCCGGTTTCGTGCACCGTGATGCCGACGGCAGCGTGACCTGGGAGTACAGCCGCCAGCCTGCCGGGCGCGCCTGCTACATGATTCGTTTCGATAGTCAGGGCATCGTCAGCGACGTGGCGCAGGTGTTGAGTCCGCCGTATTTCGCGCGCGCCACGCCAGGGTTGACGCAGGCGGAAATCCGCCGCCTGCTGGGGCAACCGGCGCGCAAGCAGGTGTTCGAGAATCTCGGCGAGGAAGTCTGGGAATGGCGGGTGGAGGGCGAAAACCCGCTGGATGACAGCTATTTCAACGTTTATTTCAAGCTCGACGATGCGCGCGTGAAGAAAAGCGGAATGCGGATCGAACATAAGGGCTGAAGCGCATACTGGCCGGGTAACACAAAGCCTGAGGTGGCAATTGCACAGCCCGGTTATCATCGCCCTTCCTGTGTTACCGGTAGCCCTGATTGAAACTGTTTTTCTCCCAGATACTGCGCCGCTTGCGCCGCCAGGACATCGATCCGCACCAGCGCCTGCACAAGGCGCTGAACGATTTCCGCAATCCCGACGCCGAGCCCCTGGGGTTGTGCCGCCGCCTGGTGGCCGCCTTGCGCCCGGAAGATGGCGATTCCGTGGCCTGCAGCGAGCGTTACGAAAGCATGCTGGTCTGTCTGGAAAACGACGCCGAGTTACTCGCGGGTTTTCGCCAGCATCTGCTCAATTTCATCGCCAGCCGGCGCGCGCTGAGTTTTCTCACCGATAGCGGCATCCTGCCCGGCACCGGGTTTTTTTCCGAGTGGTGGCACATCCTGGGCAGCCGTCTGTTGCCGGAAGTGCCGGATGAGCGCCGCCTAATCGATTCCCTGCACCTCATTTTCGACCGGCGCGACGACTGGGAATGGCTGGAAGCCATTCCGGGCAGTCTGTCGCAGCGTTTCTGGAGTTTGCTGACGCTACCCGAGATGGTGCAGGACATCAGCCAGCGCGGTTTCATCCAGCAGGTGCTGGATGCGGTGCTGCTGTTGGCGCATCGGGTGAGCGGTCTGGGCGTGGAAAGCGAGCTGATGCGCGCTTCTCCCAACCCGGATCAGGACGTGCCGCGTTTCATTGCCTTGTCGACCGAGGCGCAGGCCTTCGTCGATGCGTTTCGCGCCGGCCTGGAAGGCGAGCCGGAGGCTTTCGACGATGGCAGCCAACTGCTGGTGATCGTCGATCAGTGCCAGGACACCTTGAAGCGCATCCGCAAGCGGGCGCTGACGGTGGGGACCAGTCTGCGCCTGTCTTATTTCCTGACCCGCTGCGAGCAGAGCTTGCAGCGCATCGCCGAACTGGCGGAAATCCTGACGGCGCGGCTGCGCGGCGTATCGCAGACGGAGCGTCTCAGCCGCTGGGGCGCTTTTGCCCGCGCTGCCTTCCTCGCGGAAAACCGCCGCCTGAGCCTGCGCCGTTACTGGCAGCAGCTATCCGGCGTGCTGGCGGTGCGGGTGACGGAAAACGCGGCACAATCGGGCGAACATTACATCTGCGAGGATGCGGCCGATTACCGCAAGATGTGGCGGGCGGCGGCCAGCGCGGGCGTCATCATCGCCCTGATGGCCTTCATCAAGATTCAGGCGGGCGGCCTGCACGCGCCCTTGCTGATTGAGGCTTTCCTGTTCAGCATGATCTACGGGCTGGGTTTCGTGCTGATCTACCTGCTCGATTTCACCGTCGCCACCAAGCAGCCGGCCATGACGGCGCAGACGCTGGCGGGCCTCCTGGGCGACCTGAAACCCACGCGCAGCGCCGAACTGGAGCGCATCGCCGATGTGGCGGCGGCGGTGAGCCGCAGCCAACTGGCGGCGATTGCGGGGAACGTGATGGTGGCCTTGCCGGTGGCGCTGATCGTCGGCTTCGTCCTGACGCTGTGGTGGACGGACCCGGCCATCACGCAGGACAAGGCGGAGCACCTGCTGGCGGACCTCGATCCGCTTTCCTGGGCCGTGCCGCATGCGGCGATTGCCGGTTTCTACCTCTTCCTCTCCGGTCTCATCAACGGTTATTTCGACAATCAGGCCGCCTATGCCAACATCGGTGAGCGCATCGGCCGCCTGCGCTGGCTGCAACTGCTGCTTGGCAAACAGCGCGCAGCGCGTTGCGGCGCCTATGTGGGCGACCACCTGGGCGGCATCATGGGGAATTTTCTGTTCGGCTGCATGCTCGGTTCCACCGGCGTCATCGGCAAGATGCTGGGGCTGCCGCTGGACATCCGCCACATCGCCTTTGCTTCGGCCAACGTCGGCTACGCGGTGACGGGCTACGAATTCCGGCTCGCCTGGCAGGCGATTCTGCTCGCCATGCTGGGCGTTGCCCTGATCGGTCTGACCAATCTGGCGGTGAGTTTTGCCCTGGCGCTGCGCATGGCCTTGCGTGCCCGGCAGATCGAGTTTTCGCACTGGGGGCCGCTGCTCGGGGTCGTGTGGCAGCGTTTTCGCAGCCAGCCGCGCAGTTTCTTCATGCCGCCGCGCACTGCGACGGGGGCGGCTGATCCCCCGCCGTCCTGATGCGCTGGCTGGCCATCTGCCTGTGTTGCGGTGCCGCCGGCGCGCAGGCCGAGTTGCGCCTGGATGTGCCGGCAGAGCTTGCGGCCCGCCTGAAACCGCATCTGAATGCCGAAAGCGGCGAGCGCCGCTTGCGCGAGGCGAGCACGGACATTCTGGCTACCGAAGGCTATTTTTCGCCGCAGATTCATGTCGAGGCGCAGGCCGAGCCGCCGGCGGGCGATCTGCTGCTCAGGGTAGACCCCGGCCCGCGCACGCACGTCACCGTGGTCGAGGTCGATATTGCCGGGCCAGTCTTGCCGGAGCGGCGCGCGGCGCTCCTGAAGGACTGGCTGCTGCCGGTGGGAAAACCTTTCCGGCAGGCGGACTGGAACGATGCCAAGAACCAGATCCTGAACGATTTGCTGGCCGAGGAGCACGCGGGGGCCCGCTTGCTCGACAGCTTGGCCGACATCGACCCCGAAACGCAGAGCGCCGCCCTGCACGTCAGCTACGATGCCGGCCCGCGCTATCGTTACGGCGAACTGGAAATCGACGGTCTGCACCGTTTCCGTCCGGACCTGATCGCGCGCTACAACCGCGAGCTGCGCCCGGGCAAACCGTACCGGGCGGAGGAAGTGCAAGCGCTGGTGCATGCGCTGCAGGGCAGTCCCTATTTTTCCAGCGTGCGCGGTCAGCTCGATCTGGAACACGCCGTGCGCGAGGATGAAGCCGGGACGCTCCAGGCACCGGTGCGCCTGAGCGTGCGGGAGCAGCCCGTGCACCGCGCCCGTTTCGGCGCGGGAGCGAGTTCCAACACCGGTGCGCGGGTGGAGGCGAGCTACGGCAACATCGATTTCCTGCGCCGCGCCTGGCAACTCGATACGGGCCTGCGTTGGGAAGAAAAGCGGCAAACCTTCTACAGCGACGTTTTCCTGCCGCCTACCCGGGATGGCGAGCGTTACGGCGCGGGCTTCGTGGCGGAGCAGAGCGACATCGAGCAACTGCGCATCCAGCGTCAGGCCTTCGGCGTGCAGCGCATCGAGCAGCGTGGCCGGCTGGAAGAGCGTTTGTCGCTCAGTTGGCAGCATGAAAGGCGTCAGCCGGGAAATGGCGAATGGACGACCAGCCGGGCGCTGGTGCCCAATGTCACCTGGATCTGGCGCAATCTCGATCAGACGCTCGATCCACGGCGCGGCCTGGTGCTGCAACTGAGCGTGGGCGGCGGCGGCAAGGCGCTGCTGTCCGACCAGAATTTCCTGCGCCTCTATGGCCGCAGCCAGTTCTATTTGCCTATCGGCGCGCGCGACACCTTGAGCCTGCGCGCCGAACTGGGGCGTACTTTTGCCGATTCGCGCCAGCACGTGCCGCAGGATTATCTCTTTCGCACCGGCGGCACCGGCAGCGTGCGCGGTTATTCCTATCAGAGCCTGGGCATCAGGGAAGGCAAGGCCACGGTGGGCGGGCGCTATCTCGCCACTGCCAGCATCGAATACACGCACTGGCTGAACGCCAGTTGGGGGATTGCTGCTTTTGTCGATGCGGGCGATGCCGTCGATGCGCTGGACGACGCCCGTCTGGCCGTCGGCTACGGCTTGGGCGCGCGCTGGCGCAGCCCGGCGGGGCCGATCGGCGTCGACCTCGCCTACGGCGAACGCAGCCGCGAGATGCAATTACATTTTTCTCTGGCGATTCCATTTTGAAACCGATTCTGCGCCGCTTCCTTCTTGCCTGCCTTGCCAGTCTTTTCCTGCTGGCCGGTTTTTCTGCCTGGCTGCTGGGTACACAGAGCGGTTTGCAGCACAGCCTGGGCTGGTTGCAGACCTGGAGCGGCGGCAAGCTGCAGTTTGCAGCGGCGAACGGACGCGGGCTGGGGCCGCTGCGGCTGGATGAAATCGTCTGGCAGGAAGCGGATGCGGCCTACCGCGCTCGCGATCTGCAACTGGATTGGCAACCGGCTGCCTTGTTTACCCTGGGGCGGCGGGCGGTGCGGATCGACGCGCTGACGGTCGGCGAAATCAGGCTGGAGACTGGCCCCGGTAACGATAGTCCGGCTGCGCTGCCGCAAACGCTGGCGCTGCCGGTGGCGTTTTCCGTGGCGCAGTTGCAGGTGGGGCACTTGCAGATCGACGCGCTGCCGCCGGTGAACGATGTGGCGGCGGTTTTACGCAGCGATGGCGACACGCATCGTCTGGAAAAGCTGGGTTTCAACGTCGCCGGCGTGCGCGTTCAGGCGGCGGGCGAGCTTGGGGGGGAAGCGCCATTTGCCTTGCAGGCGCAGGCGCGCATCGACGGGCAGATCGAAGGGCGCCCGCTGGCGTTGGCGATCGACGCGGCGGGCAGCCTGGAGCAACTGGCCCTGGAACTCAAACCGGAAAGCGGTATGCGCGGCAGGGCGGCGCTGACGCTGACGCCTTTTGCCGCGCTCCCATTTGCCGACGCCGAACTGGATCTGTCGGCCATCGACCTTGCCGATTGGGCCGAAGGCTTACCCCAGGCCCAACTCGCCTTGCGGGCCAGTTTCAGGCCCGAAGGCGGTGCCGAAACGCCCGGCGTCAGCGGCGATTTCGTGTTGACGAATCGTCTGCCCGGCGCGCTCGATCAGAACAGGCTGCCTTTCACGCATTTCAGCGGCGCGCTGCGCTGGCGCGATGGCAAGCTGGCGTTTCCGGCTTTGCAATTGCGCTTGCCCGAATCTGGTGAAATCAGCGGCGAGGGGCGCTGGCTGGGCGAACTGAACCCGGCGGGCGACGCCCGGCTCGAACTGCAACTGGCGGTGCGAAAACTCGATGCCAGAACGCTGCTGACAAGCCTGGAAAAAACCCGGCTCGATGGTCAGGTACGCGCGCTGCTGGGCGCGGAAAAACAAACGCTGACTGCCGATCTGCGCGATGCGCGCTTTACCCTGGCGGCGAATCTTGCGCATGCGGGGGGCGAGGTCGATGTTTCCCGACTGCTGCTGCAGGCCAACGGCGCGGGACTGAACGCCAGCGGGCGGCTGCGGCTCGACGGCGCGCGCGATTTCTCGATACAGGCCGAACTCAAGGATTTCAACCCGCGCGCCTTCGCCGATCTGCCGGCGGCGCGCATCAACGCCCAGGCCAAGGCGAGCGGCAGCCTGGGCGACGCGCCGCCGGTGGGTGCCAGTGTGGATGCCGAATTCACGCTGCACGACAGCCACTACCGTCAGGCGGCGCTGGCGGGCAGCGGCAATGTCCGCCTTGCCTGGCCGCGTGTTTCTGCTGCCGATTTATGGTTAAGCCTGGGTGAAAACCGGCTCGCCGCGCGCGGCGCTTTCGGGCGCAGCGGCGATCGCCTGCAACTCACCCTGGATGCGCCGCGACTGTCCGATTTGGGCGCAGAAGGCAGCGCGCACGGGCAGTTCGAATTGGCGGGCAGCCTGGAGGCGCTGCGTTTGCGAGGTGGGTTGCAGTCGCCGCGCCTGGGCTGGCCGGGGCTGTTTCTGGCGCGCGAGTTGCAGTTGCAGGCCGATGTCAGTGAGGGCGCGGGCGGCAAGGTCGGGAGCGCGCCGTTGGCGATCGATTTTTCGCTCGCCCGGCTCGATCTGCCGACGCAGCCAAGCCTCGCCGAAAAACTGGCGCTCAGGATCAGCGGCAGCCGCCAGCAGCATGATCTGAATTTCGTCGGCCAGATAGCGGGCGGTGAGCGGCTGGAAATCGGGGCCAACGGCAGCCTGACGAGCCAGCCGACATTCGCCTGGCAGGGGGCGCTGACGCAATTGCAGCTGACGAGCCGCAACAGCTCCCGCAATGCCCGCCTGCAGGCACCGGCCAGCCTGCGCATCAGCCGTGACGCCTGGCAACTGGCCGACTTGCATCTTGCTGGCGCGCCGCTCGACTGGCAGGCCCGGCTGTCGGCACAGGTGCGCGCGGCGCGCCTGAACCTCACGCTAAAGGCCGACGGCACGCGCTTCGGCACGCTGGCTGCGCGCCTCGCGGCCAGCATGGACGGCGCCTGGGCGCTGGCGCAGCAGCAGCCGTGGCAGGGCGAAGTGGAACTCGAGGCAGCGGACTTGGGCTGGCTGGGCGAATTCATCGGCGAGGGCAGACAGACGGGGGGGAGTCTGCGCGGCCAGCTGCGTCTGGCGGGCAGCCCCGGCGCGCCGCAACTGCGCGGCGACCTGAGCGGGCGGGATTTGCGCCTTGCCCTCGCTGATAACGGCCTGCAACTGCAGGATGGCGAATTGCGCGCGAGCGTTCGTAACGAAGTGCTGCACGTGGAAACGCTGCATTTCACCAGCGTGCCGCGCGCGCTGCCGCGCGCCCTGAAACGATCCCTGGGCGAAGCCGCTGCCCGCCACGAAATGCCCGGCAAATTGAGCGCCAGCGGCGAATTGCGGCTGGATAAACAGGCGGCGGGCGGCGTGGCGCAGATCGCTGTCAAGCTGGATCGCGTCGGCGTCTGGCAACTGCCGGAGCAGTGGGTCAGCCTTTCCGGCGAAAGCCAGTTGAGCTGGCAGCAGGATCACCTGGGCGCTAGCGGCGCGCTGACGATCGATGCGGGGTACTGGCAGCTGGCCCCTGCGGGGGCGCCCTCGCTCTCGGACGATGTCGTGGTACGCCGGCCCGCGCAGGCAGCGCCGCAGACTCTGCGGCCCAGGCTCGATCTCGATCTGGGCGTGGATTTCGGGCGCAATTTCCTGTTCGAGGGCGCCGGCTTGAGCAGCCGCCTGGCGGGGAATATCCGCCTCACTGCCCAAGGGCGCGACCTGCCGCGCGCGCAGGGCAGCATCCGTACCCGCGACGGACGGTTTGCGGCCTACGGTCAGGCGCTGGAAATCGAGCGCGGCATCCTCAATTTCCAGGGTTTGCCCGACAACCCGGCGCTCGACGTGCGCGCCATGCGCCGGGGGCTGGCGGTGGAAGCCGGGGTCGAGGTATCCGGCACGGCGCAGAAGCCGCGCATCCGCCTGGTTTCCGAGCCCGAGTTGCCGGATGCCGAAAAGCTGACCTGGCTGATTCTGGGCCACGGCCCGGAAAACGTCGGCAGCGGCGATGCCAGCGTCCTGTTTGCCGCCGCCGGCGATCTGCTCGGCAACGGTTCCGGCAATCTGGTCGGCCAGTTGAAGGATACTTTCGGCATCGACGAATTCGGCGTGCACCAGGGCAAACTTGGCGGCGGCGCGCGCTCGGCCGGCAGCCGCATCGTCAGCAGCGGCAGCACCGAGAGCGGCAGTGTCGACCAGCAGATACTGAGCGTCGGCAAACGCCTCTCCAGCCGCGCGACGCTGACTTACGAGCAATCGCTGGGCACCGCCGAGAGCATCGCCAAACTGAGCTTTGCGCTGACCCGGCAAATCACCCTGGTCGGGCGCGTGGGCAGCGACAATGCCGTTGATGTCTTCTACGGCCTGAGCTGGGGACGTCCGCCGCGCGAGGGCAGAAACAAGGCGGGCGCACCGTCGGATGCGCCCACGCCGTGAACTCCGTTGCAGCAGGAGGCTTCAGCGCCGCTGCTTGCCTCCCTTGGCCGGGGCTTTGCCGGCATTGCCTTTCAGTGCTGCAACCTGGCGGCTGAAGGCCGGGGTGTTGCGCACGCTCTGGCTTTCCAGGGCGTCGAACTTGTCGCCCATGGCTTGCGCCAGACGCTCCAGGCGGTCGCTGGCACCGGGATGGGTGGAGAACAGCAGGTCGAAACCGGCCTGCCCGGCGCTGCTGGCGTACATCTGCAGGACGCGCGGCAGGCCGAAGGGATCGTAGCCGGCGCGGGTTGCCAGGACGACGCCCATGCGGTCGGCCTGGTATTCGTCGTCCTTGTCCAGCCCGGAGCTGTAGACGCCGCGCCCGAGATTGACCAGCGCGGTGTACTGCCCCTTGCCCTGGCTCTGCGCGGCGGTGTTGGCGAGATTGCCCAGCGCGGCGGCGCGGTCTTTCTTGACCATGGTCTGTACGTAGTGGCCCATCAGCACATGGCTGATCTCGTGTGCGATGACGCCGGCGAGTTCGGCCTCGTCCTGCAGGCGCACCAGGAGGCCGCGCGTGATGAACACATAGCCTGCCGGGGCGGCAAAGGCATTGACGTTGGGCGTTTCGAGAACGCCGAAACGCCACTGGATGTCGCTGCGGTCGGTTTGCTGCGCCACCCATTGTCCGATCTGGTTCACGTAGCGCTGCAGGCCATCGTTCCTCACCAGCGGCGCGGCACCCAGCAGGAGGGCGGCAGATTCGTCGCCCATCTGCTGTTCTTCCTGCGCGCTGACGCTCTGGCTGAAGCTGCGCGCGACGGTGCCGCCCTGTTCGAGGGCGGACTGGATCTGCTCCGGTTTACAGGCCGTCAGGGTCAGCGATGCGCAGGCCAGGGCGAGAAGGGTGCCGGCGGTTTTCATTCGTTTCAACATGCTAGGGCTCCTTAATTGCGCGTGCCGTCGGTCGGGTCGAGATAGGCCATGCTGCGTTTTTGCAGGCGACCGTTCTTGGCGTGCTGTTCCGCACCCTGGCGATTGCTGGCGTATTGCGCCAAGCGCTTCACTTCCTGCGGGTTGGGCGCGGCCTGGGCCAGATCGTCCTTGCTGATCCCCTTGGCGCCGGTGGTTGCCGTGGCGCCGGTGCTGCCGGTGCGGGCCACGTTGCCCAGCGTCCCCAGGCTGCTCAGGGCGTTGCCGCTGCTGGCGCTGTCCGGGCGCACGTAGAGCAGCCGCACCCAGCCGGTTTGCCCCTGCGGGCTTTTGACCTGCGACCAGCCGCCCTCATTGCCGAGGATGTCGACCTTGGTCTGTTCGGGCAGATTGGCGACGGTGGCGGCATCGACGAAAGGCTTGGCCTTCAGGTCGGCGGCGCGGGTGAGGGTGCCGGGCGCGGCCAGGGCCGAGACACTCAGGCTGGCGGCGCAGAGGAAGGAAGATAGATGCACGATTTTCATGCAGGGCTCCTTGGTTCAAACAAACGGACGGGGCGCTCGCGCCCCTTGACGGAAAATTCACCGCGGTCGATGAAGGTGAAACGTTCGGCATCCTCGGCCATGCAGGCGTCGCGGGTGCTTGCGGAAACCAGTACGCGGGCCACGCCCTTGGTCAGGCCTTCGATGCGGCTGGCCAGATTGACCGTGTCGCCGATGGCAGTGTAATCGAGACGCCGCGCTGCGCCGAGAAAACCGACCACGGCCGGGCCGCTGTGCACGCCGATGCCGACGTCGAAATCCGCGCCCGCGGCGCCCAGTTCCTCACGAAAGGCGATCAACCGCTCCTGCAGTGCCAGAGCCGCTGCGACCGCCTGGCTGGCATGCTGTGGCGTGGCGACCGGCGCGCCCCAGAAGGCCATGATCGCGTCGCCGATGAATTTGTCCAGCGTGCCTTCGTGAGTGAACACGATTTCGGTCTGCGCCGCAAAGTAACGGTTGAGCAGGCGCACGACGTCTTCCGGCGTGCGGGTTTCGGACAAGCTGGTGAAACCGCGTATGTCGGAGAACAGGACGGTGATTTCCTGGCGCTGGCCTTCCTGCGCCACCGCCAGGGCGTCGCCGCTGACCAGGGAATCCACCACGCGCGGATCGACGAAACGGCCAAACAGCTGCAAGGCGTATTCGCGCTGGCGGCGTTCGCGGAAATACGCTTCCAGCGCGCAGGCAGCATAGAAGAGCCACAGCGTCAGCAGAGTGGAGAAAGGCAGCCACAGGCGGTTGTGCGACAGCAGCAGATAGGCGGCGAAGAGGGCGAGGAGCGTCAGCAGGAAGAGGAGGCCGCCTTGCAGCGCGGGACTGGTCTGGCGGCGGGTGGCGAATGCCATCAGGCTGAGAAAGAGCGCTCCGAGGGCGGGAGCCAGCGCATCCGGCAATGGGCGCAGGTAATCCTGAGAGAGCAGGTTGGCCAGCGCCGTGGCGAGGATTTCCGGGCCGGGGGTCGCTACACCCAGGGGCGTCGGGCGCAAATCGTGCAGGCCGGGGGCAGCGGCACCGATGATGACGATCTTGTCGCGCAAATCGGGCAATCCGCCGGGATTTTCCTGCAGGCTGGCGAGGAAGAGGCTGGCATAGGAATGGTGGGCAAAGGGTTGACCGTAGAAATGCAGCGGCAGGCTCGTTTGTTGCGGGACCGCCAGTCCCAGATCGGTGGCCACGCGCGCGGGCAGCGAGGGCAGTGTCCAGCCGGCGTGCGGGAAATCAAGCCAGTAACGCCGGCCCAGGCCGTCGCTGTCAGCCAGAAAATTGATCAGGCCGGTGCGCCAGAGGTCCGGGGAGAGGGCTTTGGGGGCCAGCAGCGGCAGGCCGGCGGCGGGGTCGGCTTGCGGGCCGGGGCGGA
>OGQD01002089.1_pt1 | contig 11582 bp, 12 predicted proteins | sample 1553091 | NCBI WGS metagenome assembly OGQD01 (sample SAMEA2580290, study PRJEB22360) | human gut metagenome | biome: human gut; feature: human-associated habitat; material: faeces | place: Denmark | collected 2008/2010
ATTGCATTTCAATAAACAGGAGGTGTAAGTTCAAATGGCAAGAATAGCAGGAGTTGACCTACCAAAGGAAAAAAGAGTTGAAATAGGTCTAACATATATATACGGAGTTGGTTTATCTACTTCTCAAAAGATATTAGCTACTACTGGAATCAATCCAGATACTAGAATCAAGGATCTTACTGAGGATGAAGTAAATGAAATCAGAAACTATGTAAACAAGAACTTAATGGTTGAAGGTGACTTAAGAAGAGAAGTTGCCATGAACATTAAGAGATTAAAGGAAATCGGATGCTACAGAGGAATCCGTCATAGAAAGGGACTTCCATGCAGAGGTCAGAAGACAAAGACTAATGCAAGAACATGTAAGGGTCCTAAGAAGACTGTAGCTAATAAGAAGAAATAATTGAATTGTTAAACTCACAGGAGGTTAGTTATCATGGCTCAGAAAGTTACAAAAAAAGTGACAAAGAAGCGTGTTAAGAAGAACGTTGAAAGAGGACAGGCACATATTCAGTCATCTTTCAATAATACAATAGTTACATTAACAGATGCAGAAGGAAATGCTTTATCATGGGCATCTGCAGGTGGACTCGGATTCAGAGGATCTAAGAAGTCTACTCCTTATGCAGCACAGATGGCAGCTGAGACAGCAACAAAGGCTGCATTAATCCATGGATTAAAGTCTGTAGACGTTATGGTTAAGGGACCAGGTTCAGGTAGAGAAGCAGCTATCAGAGCACTTTCAGCAGCTGGTCTTGAAGTTACAAGTATCAAGGATGTTACTCCAGTTCCACATAATGGATGCCGTCCACCAAAGCGTAGAAGAGTTTAATTTAGGGAGGTAAGATTACAATGGCAGTTAATAGAACACCTGTCCTCAAGAGATGTAGATCTCTTGAAATGGATCCTGTATATTTAGGAATAGATAAGAAATCTAGAAGAAAGGCAAAGAACGCTGGTAGAAAGGTTAGCGAGTATGGAATGCAGCTTCGTGAGAAGCAGAAGGCTAAGTTCATCTACGGCGTTCTTGAGAAGCAATTCCGCGGCTATTATCAGAAGGCTCTTAAGCTCGAGGGCATTACTGGTGATAACCTGATGGCTCTTCTCGAGACTCGTCTCGACAACGTCGTCTTCCGTCTCGGCTTTGCTCGTACGCGTAAAGAGGCTCGCCAGACCGTCCGTCATGGTCACATCACGGTTAATGGTCAGCGCGTAGACATTCCTTCTTATCGCGTGAAGGCCGGAGATGTTATTGCTGTGGCTCCTAAGGCCAAGGATCTGCTTCCCATCAAGGAGGCTCTCATTTCTTCTGAGCACATGACTGTTCCTGCATGGCTCGAGATCGATATTGAGAAGCTTCAGGGCAAGGTCCTTCAGGTCCCATCTCGTGACCAGATCGATCTTGATATCGACGCACAGCTGATCGTCGAGCTTTACTCCAAGTAGTAAGCCCAGTTGGAGGTACTCAATGTCCGAATTCATTCGACCCACCGTCTCGGTCGAGGATGTACGCGATAACGTTTCCCGCGTTACCGTCGAGCCGCTTGAGAGGGGCTATGGCGATACGCTGGGTAACTCTCTGCGTCGTGTGCTTCTTTCCTCGCTCGAAGGTGCCGCTGTTGAAGCTATTAGGATCGACGGAGTGCAGCACGAGTTCTCAACTGTCGATGGCGTCTACGAGGACGTTACCGATATTGTGCTTAACGTTAAAGAGCTTGTTTTTAAGGCTATGGGCACCGGCGATGAGGCTGTAGCAAGCGTTAATATCGATGGTCCTTGCACCGTTTGCGGTGGAGATTTCGATGTTCCTGCTGAGTTTGTCCTTATTAACCCCGATCAGGTTGTTTGCACGCTTGGGGAGGGTCATCACCTCACCATGTCTCTGCGTATTGGTACTGGTCGTGGCTATGTTTCCGGTGATGACAACAAGCGCGATGATGATCCTATTGGCATCATTCACATCGATTCTCGTTTTTCGCCGGTTCGTCGTTGCGCAAAGGCTGTTGAGCCTTGCCGCGTTGGTCAGCACACCGACTACGACCGTCTCGTTCTTGAGGTTGAGACCGATGGTTCTGTAACCCCTCGTGAGACAGTAGTCGAGGCTGCTAATATCATTAACCAGCACATGAATGCATTCATGACTCTGGCTGATGAGTCCGAAGAGCCCGAGGAGCAGTCGATTTTTGCTGCTGTCGAAACTGATGACAACACCGAGCTTGATAAGCAGATCGAGGATCTTGATTTGTCTGTCCGCTCTTATAACTGCTTAAAGCGTGCAGGCATTCACTCAGTACGTCAGCTTGTTGAGTTCTCTGAGAACGATCTTCTCAACATCCGCAACTTCGGCGTTAAGTCCATCGAGGAAGTTAAGGACAAGCTCGAGTCGATGGGTCTGGGCCTCAAGGCTTAGGGCCACGCCACGTAACCGCATAGGAGTAAGACTATGAGACACAATAAGAAGCGCGGCATGAAGCTTGGCACCGACGCGAGCCATACCAAGGCTATGAAGAAGAGCCTTGTAGCGTCCTTGCTTGCTAATGACCGCATTAAGACAACAACCCCTCGTGCCAAGGCAATTCGCACCGACGTTGATCGTGTTATTACCTGGGCTAAGCGTGGCGATCTTCATTCTCGTCGCCTCGCTATTGCAAAGGTTGGCGATGCACAGCTCGTAAGCGAGATTTTCTCCAAGGCTGAGCAGGGTCTTTGGGATGGTCGTGATGGCGGCTATACCCGTATTTTCAAGCTTGGCAACCGTAAGGGCGATGGTGCTGAGATTTCAATCATCGAGATTGTGAATGAGCCCGTTGCTGCTAAGAAGCCTGCTGGTAAGACCGAGGTTAAAAAGGTTGCTGCTCCTGCAGAGGAGAAGGCCGAAGAGGCTACCGAGGAAGTCTCTGAGGAAGAGACTGCTGAGGAGCAGGCCGAGTAAACGTTGTTTTACGAGAACTGCTAAGGGGTCACGGGGAGTATTCCCGGACCCCTTTTTTGTATACAAAGCACTTAAGGCAGCAAGCGTCTTATCGATATGAGCGAGAGGGGGAGAAGCATGCTTGAAGTTCGCAATATTTCGTATAGCTATCGGCACGATGCTCGGCCAGTTTTATCTGACGTGTCTTTTCAGATACAACAAGGCGAGCATGTAGCGATTTTAGGTGCAAACGGAGCTGGTAAATCGACGTTAGTACGCATGTTGAATGGATCTCTTGCTCCCACACAAGGCCGTGTGTTCCTCGATGGTGAGTCGGTTTCTTCTTTTGAGCTTGCGCAAGCTGTTGGCTTGGTTCGTCAAGATCCGCGAAGTCAGATTGTTTCAGCTTCACTCACAGAAGAGGTGGCTTTTGGACCAAGGAATCTGGGTCTTAGCCAGAAGGAAATACAGCAACGTGTTGCAGAGGCTCTCGAGCTTTGTGAGCTTGATGGTTTAGTTGACCATGGGACAACTGAATTAAGTGGTGGTCAGCAACAACGCTTAGCGCTTGCCGGTGTGCTTGCCATGCACCCATCCTATCTCGTTCTTGATGAGGCGCTCTCGCAGCTTGATAGTCAGTCGCGTCAGGACCTTTCGAAAATCATTGCTTCTTTAGTCAAACAAGGTGTTGGGATTATCTCAATTACTCATCGCTTTGAAGAGTTGCAAGGTGTGGATAGAGTGCTCGTTCTCAGCCATGGAGAATTGGTTTGGGAAGGTGTCCCTCAAACCCTTCTTTCTAACTCTCAACAATGGAAGCTAGCTGGTGTTACCTGTGATGGCCTTGATGAGGCACTGCCAGTTATAAGTGAGGCACTCTCAAACAAAGACAATCTTTGGGATATTGCTGACGTGGCCTTAGGTATTGTTCATCAGAAGCTTGTTAGTGAAGTACTTGAACATCTCCCACATCCTCCCACGATGCCATATGCATCGGGAGATAAGAAACAGGGTTTGTTAGAAGCCGAGCACATTTGTGCATCCTACGGCAAAACTGTTGCTCTGCGTGATATTTCGGCGTGCTTTGAACCTGGAACAATAACGGTAATTGGTGGGGCTTCCGGATCGGGAAAGTCAACACTTGCTCGTATCCTTGCAGGTGTTGCTCAGCCTGATAGTGGTGAGGCGCGTTTGGGTGGGAAAGCGGTGTATCCGGCCTCTGTTGGACTTGCGTTTCAGCGCCCAGAAGATCAGCTCTTCTCAGACACCGTTCTTGACGACATTGCATTTGGACCAAAATCACTGGGAAAAAGTGAGGAAGAAGCACTTTGTTGTGCACGCAAAGCCTGTGCGCAATTGGACATTCCTGAGTCATTGTTTGGGCGGCATCCGCTCGCGCTTTCGGGCGGTCAGCGACGTTTGGTTGCACTGGCAGGACTAGTAGCTCTCGATACCGAGGCTTATGTGTTGGATGAGCCGACAGCTGGCTTAGATGCAGTATCGTCTGCGCATCTCCATGATCTTGTGTGCAAACTTGCTCAATCAGGGAAGAGTATTGTGGTGGTGAGTCACGATTTAGGAGAATGGCTCGCTCTTGCTCAGAAGGTGTATCTCCTCAAAGAGGGTTGTATTGTATGGTCGGGAACAACCCATGCAGCAATAGATAATCCAGACACATTTTTGCATGCTTCTCTTGCACTGCCAGCCTGGATTGCCCTAACAGAAAAGCTGAGGGAGTGTGAAAAGTGAAAGCGCTTCCTCTGGGTTCCTACATATCACGACAGACTCCCTTGCATTCATTGGATGCACGCATAAAGCTCATTTTGCTACTCGGTGTAACCATTGCTCTTTTTATCTGCCATACGTGGTACGGCTTCGGCTGTGCCGGGGCAGTTTTGATCTGCTTGATAGCAATATCTGGTGTAAGTGCTCAAAGTGTGGTGCGTGCTCTCCGTCCGGCAGCTGTGGTCTTGGTATTGAGTTTGCTCGGCAATGCTTTTGTGCTCTCCCAGGCAGACATCGCATTCGCAGGCATGGCGGGATTGAGTTTCTCTGGCCTTACTCGCGGACTCACCGCTGTTATGCGCATCATTATTTTGGTCGGTTATTCGTTAGTAATATGTTCTACAACAACATCAACAGCTCTTGCGGAAGCGGTATCGTCACTCCTTAAACCATTGAAGCTGCTGGGAGTTCCTGTTGACGATTTATCAATGATTCTCATGGTTGCTCTGCGTTTTATACCGCTCGTTGCTGAAGAGCTCGATCGTATTGCAACTGCACAACGTGCACGAGGAGCTAAGCTGTCTGATGCCAGTATTATTGAGCGTCTTCGTGCATGGACAACCGTGTTTGTGCCGCTCATCGTTTCGCTTTTCCGCAGATCGGATGAACTTGCGAGTGCCATGCGAGACAGATGTTGGGGTGCGGGTACTCGCACGAGCTATGAAACAAAACTTAAGCCTCGAGATATTGTTACTCTTCTGTGCGGAATGGCTCTTTGTGCTGTTGTAGCCGTCCTTTAGCTTAAAAAGAGGGTTAACCCAGATCTGATGTGAACAAATCCGGATTAACCCAAGAAAAGGTTGAAGCTCGTATTGAGGCGGAGCAAGTTGTATTAGAGGTTCATAACCGCTTGCTGTTTGGCTACTGCATCAAGAATATCTGCTTCATTTTTCAGTTCATGAAGAATCACGAAGTCATCGTTTTGTGTGGCAAGAGTATTGAGAGCGTCTTTTATCCGCTCAATGTCGAGAGCGCCATTTGTTCCCATAGGAACATGGGAGTCATAATCTCTGAGTACGATGTTGACACCATACTCTTCCATATCTTCCCATGAAGGAAGAGCATCGAGTTCAGAGCTCCATGGCTCAACGAGACGTCCCCGCACGAAATAGGCAGTTTCTTTTGCCACACAATCTGAAAGATGTACGGCTCCAACATGATGTATAGTGCGCGGATCGAGAAGGTTCTCTATAACCCATGCAGTACAAAGGCCCTGAGCATCAAGGTTACGTGCCTCAATACGGCGCATAGCGTCGGTCTTTTCATCTTCAGGAAGCATAAACATGCCTAAACCTGTTTGTTTATCAACGCCTGTGGCGTGAAGCAGATGGTTAATCTCCCAGGCGAGACATACTTTATTGTGTGGATCGTAGAGTTGATCAAGAACGAATGCGGCATCAGGTGCATCTTGCATGCCATATTCAAGACCATAACCTGCGTTTTCGAGCTCAATACGCGGAGAATTTTCAGTGAGCAGGTTACGCGCATCAAGCTCATTGAGAAGGCGCTGGATCATATACACCATGGCTTGGCGGATATCTGAGACAGGGATCTTAAAATCCCATCTACCGTCAATAGGGGCATAGTCAATGAGATGGAATGTATAAGCCTGAGCATCAAGTTTACAAGCGAGTTCGTACTCTTGGCACCACCGATCGTAAAGATGCGCTCCCGTGAGATCGCCATAATAATCGCGAACTGCCTCTTCACCTCCCATTGCTTCTACAGCAAAAGCAAATCTATTCTGGGTGAGAAGTGCTGTTGGCCATGCCCAGTAGGAGCAATGTAAGCGCTTAACCTTAAGTGCCGCTAATCTCTCTGCTAGGGCTTCCAACTCCTCTGGGGAATTGAAAAGTGAGAGCGTGCGAGCATGCACTTCGTCCATGAAGACTTCAGTTCCTTTTAAATGACAGGTATCGAGTGACTGAGCCACGGCTTCAGGCTGGTTGAGAAGATCGCCACAAATCATTGTGTACTGCGGAATTTGCTGTATGGTCATAGCACAATCCTTTCTATAGCTGCAATTCTTTATCTGAGGGCATTACTCGCTGAGTAAGGTTTGGGCATAGTCGGTGTCTTTATCAGTAACTGCAGGATATGGTCCATATTGCAAAAGATTGAAAGCTGCAGAAATGTTGGCGGCTCGTGCCACGGCATATAAGTCGAATCCTTCGCAGAGGCCATACAGTGCTGCTGCAGTAGAGGCGTTACCACAGCCGGTGGGATCAACAATTGGGCCTACCGTAAGACTGGGAGCAAAAGCAGCGTCATCTTTGGTGATCATATAGGAGCCTTTAGACCCAACCCTTAAGAAACAAGGCTTTTCCAATGCCTGAATAGCTTTGATGGCTGCTTGTTCGTCAGATACTCCAAACAGAGCTTTGGCTTCAGGAAGGTTAATTGAGTAATAATCTGTGAGGCCAATTGTTTCAAAAACACCTTCGTGACGCGCGGGATCCATCGTGGCTGAAGTTGGAATCTCCCACATTATTTTTGCGTGTGAAGCCTTGCGAACAAGAGCAACCTCTTGCCAAAAATCACTTTGCTCACGGCTCTCAATATAGATCCCTAAGGTATCGGGATCACATGCTCTTGCTACTTGTTCTGCAGTAATAACATCGAGAGCATCGAGTTTCGCTTCGTCTTCTTCACCATATATTGAGGTTTCACTGTGGATGCCCTCATCACCGTAGATCAGTTTGGTGTGCCACGTATGGGGAAGGAGACGACTCAGTTTGTCGGTAGAAATACCGTTCGCGGTGAACCAGCTACCGTAGAACGATTCGAAGTCATCTCCAACGTTGCTTACATAACCGCAGCTAGATGTCCATATTCTAATTCCTGCCACACAGAAGACAGAACCACCCAGTAAAGGTCCGCGTTCAGTGCCGTCAGCGCAGACAACTTCGTTAACGATAGATGGTCCACAGACAATGTATTTCATGTAGTTCTCCTCTCTGATGAGGTACGAACGTTATTCTCCAAACTTGAATTACTTGTATCTAAATGTATTCAAATTACAAATAACTAATACAAGAGGAAACATAGGTTGAAGTAAAAACAACCTATTTAACAGGCATTAAGCAAACTATAACAGAGCTAGCGCAAAGAAGAGTGTAAAAAAGTTGTATTACCCTATATCTAAATTGAACGGGAGGAAACAGGCAGAAATATAAAAACTGATAGCTAGATGAAAGCGGGGTAAGACATGAGCAATCAAGAGTCATTGGGCAAAAAAGTTGGCTTGGGAGGTGCTATAGCGCTTTCGGTTGGCACGACCATTGGCGCAGGTATCTTTACTTCTATCAGTGAAATATCTGCAGCTGCAGGTTGTGCCCTTATGACCGTATTGGCGTTCCTCATAGGCGGCGCAATTATGATTCCGCAGAACTTGGTTCTTGCAGAGATGGCAACTGCTTTTACCGATGAAGACGGCGGTCATTATCTCTTTATCAAGCGAGCTGGTTGGCGCAAGCTGGCATTCCTTTGCGGATGGGCGTCGTTTTGGGGTAACGATATTACCTCGGTAGCTGTAGTAGCCCTGGCAAGTGCACAGTACATTGCATTCCTTGTGCCAATGTCTGATCTCACGATTAAGTTTGTTGCCATTGCCATTGTTGTTGTCTGCATGATTATCAACTTGGTTTCTGTTGAAGGAACCAGCAAGTTTCAGGCAGTCATTACTGCAATTAAAATGCTGCCATTTGTTTTGCTCATTGGTGTGGGACTGTTCTACCTCAAGGGTGAGTTTGTTACTGCCGCTCCTGCTGCGGGAGCCCCTGTTGGTATTGCAGCGCTTCTTGCGGGTATCTCTGCAACCAGCTGGTCGTATGATGGCATGGGTGCCGTCACCTATATGACCGGCGAAATAAAGGATCCAAAACGCACGATGCCGCGTGCACTTATTGGCTCTATTCTCTTCATCATTGTGCTCTATACGCTGCTTTCGTTTGTAGTTACAGGATTACTGCCCTTTGAACAAATATCTACTTCAACGGCTCCGCTCGCCGACGCAGCAGCTAACCTTCCAGTAATAGGCGCTGCAGCTGGTGTGTTTACTGCAATTGCGGGTGCATTTGTGACGTTTGCCGCAGTGAACGGTACCGTTATGTTCCAGCCGAGACTTGAGTTTCAGATGGCACGCGACGGGATGTTCTTCAAGCCATTTGGCAAGATTTCTAAGTATGGAACACCATGGTTCTCTATTACTGCGCAGTGCTTGCTTGCATGCATCTTTCTCTTTTTGAGCGATATCACCACACTGCTCGGTTATTTCACACTGGTTCTTCTGCTAAAGAACACCCTTACCTTTGCAACGATGTTTGCCCATCATCGTCATGATGATTACAAGCCTATGTGGAAGTGCCCCGCTTGGAAACTCATGACAATCCTTGCCATTGCTTCATCAATGATCTTGGTGGTTTCAACCTTTATGTGGGCTCCTTTTGAAGGTCTCGCTGCGGGTGTTGTGGCGGTAGTTACTGGCATGCCTGCATACTACTTCTGGACCAAACATAATGGCCTGTCGGATGAATCTTCCCAGGCAGAGTCGTAGTGAAGAGCTGTCTGGGCACAACAAGCCTGCTGTTGTGCCCAGACAAGATGCTAAGCTGTATCTTGCTGTATTACCGTTGGACAGGAGCCTCTTATGACCCTCGATCATTCGAGCCCAAAAGCGCTCTATCTGCAGCTCTATGACACACTTACGGATTCTATTCGCAGGGGAGCCTTTAATCCTGGGGATGCATTTCCCTCGGAGAGTGAACTTGTAGAAACCTATCACGTCAGCCGTGTAACGGTGAGAAAAGCTCTTGCGTTGATGGTCCAGGATGGAGCGCTGATCAGAAGAAAGGGAAGAGGCACCTTCGTGGCTTCACCAGCGTTTGTGGAAAGCCCACGAGCAAATGGTAGTTTCACGCTCTCATGCAAAGAGCGTGGCGTGAGACCAGATACAAAACTTGTGTCACGAAAAGTGGTATGGGCATCAAGGTCGGTTGCCACACAGCTTAACCTCAAAGAAGGTGAATCGGTTATCTGCGCGGAGCGTCTGCGTCTTATTAATGATGTTCCCGCAATTATTGAGACTGATTATTTTCCACAGGAAATGGCATTTCTTATGGAAGCCAATCTTGTAGACGATCCTATCCTCGAGGTTATTTTCGAGGGCACCGGAAGGATGGGTCATCGCCATTTCGATACGTTTGAGGTTCGATTTTCGGGGCCAACAGCATCAAGGCTTTTGTCAGTTCCCGAGCGCAGTGCATTGCTCGGTGTGAATATGACGGTTTATGACGAGCAGGATGCACCGCTGTATTACAACGAACAGCTGGTGCGAAGTGATATCTACAAATACGCAATGGGGAACTAGCTTCCCATATACTTGTGAGAGGAGAACATGATGCGGGATTTTCTCGGCATGTTCGATGAACGCAAGCCAATCATTGGCATGATTCACTGCAAGGGTACAGATCGTGAAGATACCCTTGCTCGTGCTAAGCGTGAGATTGATATATACGTCCAAGGTGGGCTGGATGGCTGCATTGTGGAGACCTATTTTGGCACGCTTTCAAATGTTGTTGATGTGCTGTCCTACCTTAAAGAAGCCCATCTACCCCTCGTCTACGGTGTTAACGTGCTCAATGTTGACGCTATGGGTTTTGAAATGGCCAGGCGTTATGACTGCGCTTTTGTACAGCTTGACTCGGTTGTAGGACATGTAAAACCACGCGATGAAGAATCACTGGCAGCCTTTCTTGAGATGGAACGTAAAAGCTGCAATGCGGCCGTTATGGGTGGTGTGCGTTTTAAATACCAGCCAGTTCTCTCCGAGAATACCGAAGAAGAAGACCTTCATATTGCTATGGGTCGTTGCGATGCTGTTGCTGTTACTCAGAATGCAACGGGACAAGAAACTTCAATGGAGAAGATCGAGCGGTTCCGAGGGGCACTCGGCGATTTTCCTCTCTTTGTTACCGCCGGTGTAACTGCAGAGCATGCGGCCACACAACTTTCAGTGTGCGATGGAGCGGTGGTAGGAAGCTACCTCAAAGATACCTATACCGATAGCGGAGATGTATCTCCAGAGCATGTTGACAAACTCATGGATGCAGTTCGTGCGTTTCGTGCAGAGCTCTAGGAGGCACGTATGAAAACTGTCTCTCATGAGCGCGTCTTCTTCGTTGGGGACGTGGCAACTGATGAATACTATCAGGCGCCGTATTTTCCCTCCATCAAGGAGAAAATAATTGTTCATGCTCTTAAACCTCAGATGGGTGGCATGATTGCAAACGCAGCCTGTGTTTTTGCTTCCTATGGGGTGCCAGCACAGTTTATGACAGCGCTCAAACCGAGTGAAAACTCTCGCAATCTGTGTGCCGGTCTTGAGCGTGCAGGACTGGACACCACTCATATGGTTTGGGACGAATCTCTCCCAGAGTCCAAAACCATTGTTATTCTCGCCGAAGATGAACACACGGTATTTATTCCAACGATGGGTATTACACGAATAGATATACCTGCAGAAACTTTGGAAGCTTTACGCGATGCTGACTACGTGTATTCAAATTTCTGGGAAATTGCACCTTTGGCTGCGGGAGATTTGAGTGGACTCGATCTGTTGCTCGACCTCAAGGCTCATGGAACAAAGATCTGGTGCGATTTAGATGTTGCCGAGTTGGGTCCTGGACATCAGCGGCTTCTGAGCGCCCTCGACGTTGTATTTGTTAACGAAGTGGGTGAGAAAAACCTTGCAAACCATCTTGGTGGCGATCCTATCACTGCCCTTCATGAGCTTGGTGTGCGTATGGTAGTGGTGACGCGCGCAGAGCAGGGGGCAAGCGTATATATGGCTAACCATGTGCCACTGGAGGTTGAAGGTTGGCCAGTT
>OGQD01002090.1_pt1 | contig 11573 bp, 13 predicted proteins | sample 1553091 | NCBI WGS metagenome assembly OGQD01 (sample SAMEA2580290, study PRJEB22360) | human gut metagenome | biome: human gut; feature: human-associated habitat; material: faeces | place: Denmark | collected 2008/2010
TCGACGCCGAACTCCTTGAGCTTGATCTCCAGCAGGCGCGACATGGCCTCCAGGGACTCGGGCGAGAAGCTCTTCTGCTTCTTCTCGGCCACGTCGAGGATGGAAATCGGCGGCAGAGTTCCGGCCAGCGCACTGCCCTCCTCGAACAGTTGTACCTGTTTTTCCTTGAGCACGCGCTTGCTCGGCTCGGCGGCCTTGGGCGGCGGAGGCGGCGCGATGACCGGTGCGGTGCGGGTCTCGCGCTCGACCATGTGCTTGGTCAGGGTCTCCTCGCGCTCGATCAGGCGCTCCTTGACCTTGGCCTGCTCGCGGCGATCCGGCACCACCGGCGCGGCCACCTCGGCGACCCGCTCGTCTACCTCGCGCAACTGGGCGACCAGCTGCTTGCGCTGCAGGCGGGCCTCCCACCAGCGGGTGATCAGGCTGTGCACCAGTTCGATCAGGTCGAGGGTGATCTTGCCGGTCAGGTCCATCACCTTGAACCAGGACAGGTCGGCGAACACCGTCAGGCCGAACAGGAACAGCGCCAGGAACAGCAACGTGCTGCCCTGCACGTTGAGCGCGCCCAGGGCCAGCTGGCCGAGGCTCTCGCCCAGCGCACCGCCGGCCGAGGCGGGCATGCCGGCTGCGGAATGGAAGTGGATGTAGGCCAGCACGGCACCGGACAGGATCAGGAATACCAGACCGATCAACCGCCAGGAGAACAGCCAGCCGCTCCATTGCCAGGGCTGGTGACGGTTGCGGAACACCTGCCAGGTCTTCACCGCCAGCAGCAGGGGGAACAGGTAGGCGAAATAGCCCAGGGCCATGAACAGGATGTCGGCGAACCAGGCGCCAGCGCGGCCGGCGGCGTTCTGCACCTGCTGGGTGCTGCTGGTGTGGCTCCAGCCCGGGTCGTTCTGGTTGTAGGTCAGTAACGCCATCCAGAGAATCAGGCAGAGCGCGCCGAGCGCGATCAGCGCCCCTTCCTTGAGGCGGTATTGCAATTGCTGACGCCAGGCCGGCGCCTGGGCTGCTGTACTGGAATTCTTCAAAACGCTGTCATTCCTGCGCTCAAGGCGCGACTGACGGATCGATGGGCACGCAAAGCAGCGACCATTGTACAAATTTACAGGTATCGCGCCAGGCCGCCGGGCCGTTTTGCCGGCTCATCCTGCTTCGGTGTAGCATACCTGGCTATCCCTCACGTGCGGCTCAATTGGAGCATGCATTCTCTTTCGTGACAAAGGCTTATGGGGTCTTTTTATGAGCGAAGTCAAGCACTCACGCCTGATCATCCTGGGCTCCGGCCCGGCTGGCTACACCGCCGCCGTCTATGCCGCCCGCGCCAACCTCAAGCCCGTCGTCATCACCGGCATCCAGCCCGGCGGCCAGCTGACCACCACCACCGAGGTCGACAACTGGCCGGGTGACGTCCACGGCCTGACCGGCCCGGCGCTGATGCAGCGCATGCAGGAGCATGCCGAGCGCTTCGAGACCGAGATCGTCTTCGACCACATCCACACCGCCGAGCTGCAGAGCAAGCCCTTCACCCTCAAGGGCGACAGCGGCACCTACACCTGCGACGCTCTGATCATCGCCACTGGCGCCAGCGCCCAGTACATCGGCCTGCCCTCCGAGGAGGCCTTCGCCGGCAAGGGCGTCTCCGCCTGCGCCACCTGCGACGGTTTCTTCTACCGCAACCAGGTGGTCTGCGTGGTCGGCGGCGGCAACACCGCCGTCGAGGAAGCCCTGTACCTGTCCAACATCGCCAAGGAAGTGCACCTGATCCATCGCCGCGACAAGCTGCGCTCGGAGAAGATCCTGCAGGACAAGCTGTTCGAGAAGGCCGCCAACGGCAACATCCGCCTGCACTGGAACAACACCCTGGACGAAGTGCTGGGCGACAACACCGGCGTCACCGGCGTGCGCCTGAAGAGCACCCTCGACGGCAGCACCAGCGAACTGCAGCTGGCCGGCGTGTTCATCGCCATCGGCCACAAGCCGAACACCGACCTGTTCAAGGGCCAGCTGGAAATGCGCGACGGCTATCTGATCGTCCAGGGCGGCAGCGAAGGCAATGCCACCGCCACCAGCATCGAGGGCGTGTTCGCCGCCGGTGACGTGGCCGACCACGTGTACCGCCAGGCCATCACCTCGGCCGGCGCCGGCTGCATGGCCGCGCTGGATGCCGAGAAGTATCTCGACGCCTGAGCCCACCGGGAGGGCGGCCAACACCCGCCCTCCCCTGCCCGATGCTGACCTGGCTGCAGCGAGACTCGCTGGACTTCCCACCGCTGGAAAAGGCCCTGCGCGAGCCCGACGGCCTGCTGGCGGCCGGCGGCGACCTGTCCGCGGAACGCCTGATCGCCGCCTACCGGCACGGCTGCTTCCCCTGGTTCTCCGAGGGCCAGCCCCTGCTCTGGTGGTCGCCGGACCCGCGCACCGTGCTGTTTCCCGAGGAATTCCACCTGTCCCGCAGCCTGGCCAAGCTGATCCGCCAGCAGCGCTATCGGGTGACCTTCGACCAGGATTTCGCCGCCGTCATCGCGGGCTGCGCCGGGCCACGCGACTACGCGGACGGTACCTGGATTACCACTTCGATGCGCGACGCCTACCTGGACCTGCATGAACGGGGCCTCGCCCACTCGGTCGAGGTCTGGCTGGGAGAGGAACTGGTCGGCGGCCTCTACGGTCTGGCCATGGGCAGGCTGTTCTTCGGCGAATCCATGTTCAGTCGCGCCGACAACGCCTCCAAGGTCGGCTTCGCCACCCTGGTCGGCCAGTTGCGTGACTGGGGTTTCGTGCTGATCGACTGCCAGATGCCGACCCGGCACCTGCACAGCTTCGGCGCGCGCCCCATCGCCCGCCGGGATTTCGCCGCCTATCTGGAGCGCTACCTGGGCCAGCCCGGCGCGAGTCACTGGCAGCGCTGAACCGGGGGCTGTGGTAGGCACCATTGGCCTGACATACACTGTCCCCTGGGATCTTCCCGAGGATCGACCATGACCGAACTGGCTCGCCTCAAGTTCTACGCCACCCAGCCACACCCGTGCAGCTACCTGCCCGAAGAACAGGCGACCACCCTGTTCCTCGATCCCAGCCAGCCCATGGACGTGCAGGTCTACGCCGAACTCTCGGAAATGGGCTTCCGCCGCAGCGGCGACCATCTCTACCGCCCGCACTGCCAGCGCTGCACCGCCTGCGTACCGGCGCGCATACCCGCAGACCAGTTCATCCCCAACCGCCAGCAGAAGCGTATCCTCAAACGCAACGCCGACATCCGGGTGCAGGCCGTTCGTCCGGAGTTCAACGAGGAGTATTACGCGCTCTACGTACGCTACATCGAGCAGCGCCACGCGGACGGCGATATGTACCCGCCGAGCCGCGACCAGTTCAGCACGTTCCTAGTCCGCGACCTGCCCTTCGCCCGCTTCTACGAGTTCCGCCTGGCCGAACGGCTGGTGGCGGTGGCGGTAGCCGACGTGCTGCCCAACGGACTGTCGGCCGTGTACACCTTCTACGATCCGGACGAGGAACGCCGCAGCCTGGGTCGCTACGCCATTCTCTGGCAGATCGGGGAAACCGCACGTTTGGGCCTGCAGGCGGTCTATCTCGGTTACTGGATCAAGAACTGCCGGAAGATGAGCTACAAGACCCAGTACCGCCCCATCGAGCTTTTCGTCAATCAGCGTTGGGTCGTACTGACCTGAATACGGCGCCTCTGCCCATTTCCCGACTTTCCAGCCACTTGGCGGCCCTTACCCTTTTCGGGCACAATGCACGCCGCTTTTGCCTGGGCGCCCATCGCGCCGGGCCATTCTTTGGATACCGAGGGCTTTACTGCATGTCGAAAGAAGACAGCTTCGAACTGGAAGGTACTGTCGTCGACACCCTGCCCAACACCATGTTCCGTGTGGAGTTGGAAAACGGGCACGTCGTTACCGCGCACATCTCCGGCAAGATGCGCAAGAACTACATCCGCATTCTGACTGGCGACAAGGTCCGTGTCGAACTGACGCCGTACGACCTGAGCAAGGGCCGCATCACCTACCGCGCCCGCTGATTCCGCCAGGCGGAACCCAATAGAAGGTCCGCCAGACAGGGTCAGAATGCAGAACGCCCGGCATTGCCGGGCGTTTTCGTTTGCCTGCTTGCCTCTTAGGCGGGTTCGGCGTCGGCAGTGGTCTCGAACTCGAAGCGCAGCTCACCACCCTCCAGCTCGATGTGCACCACACCACCGTGCTCGGCCAGCTCGCCGAACAGGATCTCCTCGGCCAGCGGCCGCTTGATCTTGTCCTGGATCAGCCGCGCCATCGGCCGCGCGCCCATCTGCACGTCGTAGCCACACTCCGCCAGCCAGCCACGCGCCTCGTCGCTGACAAGCAGTTGCACACGCTTGTCCTCCAGTTGCGCCTGCAGCTCCGTGAGGAACTTGTCGACGATGCTCTTGATGACTTCGTGGGTGAGGCGGCCGAACTGGATGATGGTATCCAGGCGGTTGCGGAACTCCGGTGTGAAGCTCTTCCTGATGACTTCCATGGCGTCGGACGAGTGGTCCTGCTGGGTGAAGCCGATCGACGCCCGCGCGGCGGTTTCCGCACCCGCGTTGGTGGTCATGATCAGGATCACGTTGCGGAAATCCGCCTTGCGCCCGTTGTTGTCGGTCAGGGTGCCGTGGTCCATCACCTGCAGCAGCAGGTTGAACACTTCCGGGTGGGCCTTCTCGATCTCATCCAGCAGCAGCACGCAATGCGGTTGCTTGGTGATCGCCTCGGTCAGCAGGCCGCCCTGGTCGAAGCCGACGTAGCCGGGAGGCGCACCGATCAGGCGCGAGACGGTATGGCGCTCCATGTACTCGGACATGTCGAAGCGCACCAGCTCGATGCCCATGGCCTTGGCCAGCTGGCGCGCCGCCTCGGTCTTGCCGACGCCGGTCGGCCCGGCGAAAAGGAAGGAGCCCACCGGCTTGTCCGGTGCCTTGAGGCCGGCGCGGGACAGCTTGATGGCGGTGGACAGCGAGTCGATCGCCGCATCCTGGCCGAATACCGTCAGTTTGAGGTCGCGCTCCAGATTGCGCAGCAGCTCCTTGTCCGAGCTGCTGACGTGCTTCGGTGGAATCCGCGCGATCTTGGCGACGATGTCCTCGACCTGAGCCACGTCGATGCGCTTGGCCCGTTTGTCTTCCGGCTGCAGGCGCTGATAGGCACCCGCCTCGTCGATCACGTCGATGGCCTTGTCCGGCATGTGGCGGTCGTTGATGTAGCGCGCCGCCAACTCCGCCGCGGCGCGCAGGGCCTCGTCGCTGTATTCGATGTGGTGATGCTGCTCGAAACGGGTCTTGAGTCCCTTGAGGATGCCCACCGTGTCCTCGACGGACGGTTCGGTGACGTCCACCTTCTGGAAACGCCTCGCCAGGGCACGATCCTTCTCGAAGATACCGCGGAACTCCTGGAAGGTGGTGGAGCCGATGCAGCGGATCTCGCCCGAAGACAACAGCGGCTTGAGCAGGTTGGAGGCATCCATCACGCCACCCGAGGCCGCGCCGGCACCGATGATGGTGTGGATCTCGTCGATGAACAGGATGGCGTGCGGGCGCTTGCGCAGCTCGTTGAGCAATGCCTTGAAGCGCTTCTCGAAATCGCCGCGGTACTTGGTGCCCGCCAGCAGAGCGCCGAGGTCGAGGGAATACACCACGCTCTCGGAAAGCAGATCGGGGACCTGACCGTCGACGATGCGCTTGGCCAGCCCTTCGGCGATGGCGGTCTTGCCGACACCAGCCTCGCCCACCAGCAATGGGTTGTTCTTGCGACGGCGCGCCAGGATCTGCGCCACGCGCTCGACCTCGTGCTCGCGACCGACCAGCGGGTCGATCCGACCGAGACGGGACAGTTCGTTGAGGTTGCTGGCATAGGCATCGAGCGGATTGCTCGAGGCCGAAGACTCGCCGCCTTCGTCGTCCTGCATCTCCTGCTCGTTTTCGTGATGATCGGCATGGCCCGGCACCTTGGAGATGCCGTGGGCGATGTAGTTGACCACGTCGATGCGGGCGACGCTCTGCTGCTTGAGCAGGAACACCGCCTGGCTCTCCTGCTCGCTGAAAATGGCCACCAGCACGTTGGCGCCGGTGACTTCGCGCTTGCCCGAACTCTGCACATGGAACACCGCACGCTGCAGCACGCGCTGGAAGCCCAGGGTCGGCTGGGTCTCGCGCTCTTCGTCGTGCTGCGGGATCAGGGGCGTGGTGGAGTCGATGAACTCCTGCAGATCATGCCGGAGCTTGTCCAGATTGGCGCCGCAGGCGCGCAGCACGGTGGCGGCCGCCTCGTTGTCCAGCAGGGCAAGAAGGAGGTGCTCGACCGTCATGAATTCATGGCGCTTGGCACGTGCCTCCTTGAAGGCCAGATTGAGGGTGACTTCCAGCTCTCGATTCAACATAGCTTCACCTCTTCCCCAAGCGGGACGGCGTCAACCGTCCTTTTCTATCTCACAGAGTAGCGGATGCTGGCTTTCCCGGGCGTACTGGTTGACCTGCATCGCCTTGGTCTCCGCGATATCGCGGGTGAACAACCCGCATACTGCCTTTCCTTCGGTATGGACAGTAAGCATGACCTTGGTGGCCATCTCTCGGTTCATACCGAAGAACACTTCCAGTACTTCGACAACGAAATCCATCGGAGTGTAATCGTCGTTGAACATCAGCACCTTGTACATGGGTGGGGCCTGCAGCGCCGGTTTCGACTCCTGCACGGCCAGGCCGTTCGAATCGTCCTCGTATTCGTCGGGTCGATCCTGATGGGATGTTAGTTGAATCTGGCTGCGTGGATGCATGCTGAACTAAAGGTGTCGCGACCGGTCGGAGAGTGGAGCCAGGGGGAGTATGACCGGCTTCTCAGCCGGCCGACCTGGCACCTTGACTAAAGGCAAAACGGTGTTACAAACAGTCAATACCCATGCGGGTATCGGGGTTCCGCGGCTAGCGCCCAAACGGCTGAAGTCGGACGTGGAGCTGAAGTGGATGATACTCCAGTGATGGAGTCCTTTGCAGAGGGATGTCAGCATGCTCAGCGGTAAGGTCAAGTGGTTCAACAACGCCAAGGGCTACGGGTTCATCGTGGCCGACGGCCGAGATGAGGACCTGTTCGCCCATTATTCGGCTATCCAGATGGACGGCTACAAGACGCTCAAGGCCGGCCAGGCGGTCAATTTCGATATTCTGCAGGGCCCGAAGGGGCTGCATGCCGTGAATATCAGTTCGATTCTGGCGCCCGGTGAATCCCCGGCCACCGTCAGCTCGCCGCAAAGCACCCCGGTAGAAGCCTGAAACAAGGCGACCGCCCAGCCCCATCGCCGGCCAGCGATGGGGTTTCGGGCCCCTGCACAACGCCCCCGTCTTCCTGTTGCGCCCTGGCAACACGGTGACATGGCCTCCGGCGCCGATATCTCCCCTCCTTCGCAGACTTCTCGGGCATCAGCTCGCGAAATACCCGGCAATAACCTCTGATCGGCGTCAATTGTCGAAAACAGTGCACGTCCGTACACTTCGCCACCCTCTTCCTCCCGGTGGCTGTCTCGATGCTTTTCCTCGCTCGCATGTTGTTGATGGGGCTGCACTTCGTGCTGGCCGGCGTACTGGGCCTGCTGCTCGGCCTGTGCCGACCGTTCAACCCGGACAACAGCCGTCTCTGCGCGCGCCTGTATTCACTGCCGGCCCTGTGCATGCTGCGACTCAAGCTCAAGACGGAAGTGAAAAGCCTGTTCGGCCAGGACCGCCCATGCGTGGTGATCGCCAACCACCAGTCCAACTACGACCTCTACGTCCTCGGCCGCGTCGTGCCGCCGCGCACCGTCAGCATCGGCAAGAAGAGCCTGAAGTGGATCCCGTTCTTCGGCCAGCTCTACTGGCTCGCCGGCAACGTGCTGATCGACCGGGGCAACGGCCGCAAGGCCAAGCGGGCCATGATGGAAACCACCGAGACGCTACAGAAGCGCGACACCTCCATCTGGGTCTTTCCCGAGGGCACCCGTAACCAGGGCGATGGCCTGTTGCCGTTCAAGAAAGGCGCTTTCCAGATGGCCATCGCCGCCGGAGTGCCGATCATCCCGGTATGCGTCAGCACCTATGCCGGCCGCCTGAAGCTCAACAGCTGGAGCAGCGGCAAGGTGCTGATCCGCTCGCTGCCGGCCATTCCCACCCTGGGCCTGACCCTGGAGGATCTGCCGAACCTGATGGAGCGCTGCCAGCAACTGATGCGCGAGTGCATCGAGCAACTGGACCAGCAGCTGGCCCGCGCCTGACCGCGCCTCTGCAGCGACCAGGCGGCTGGGTTAAGCTGCCTCATCGCCATGCAGAGGACTATCCATGGGTCAGGTCGTTGCCGCAGCCGCCTATACCAAGGGCAAGAAAGTCGCCGATATCGCCATCGAAGAAGGCCGCCAGTGGGCCTCCAGGCCCGGCCATTTCGTCTGGATCGGCCTGCGCGACCCCGACAGCGCCCAGCTCACCGCACTCCAGCAGCAGTTCGACCTGCACGAGCTGGCCATGGAGGACGCGCTCGCCCAGCACACCCGGCCCAAGCTGGAAACTTTCGGCGACGCGCTGTTCATGGTGCTCTACTCGCCGATCCAGCGCGAAGGCCGCATCGAGTTCGTCGAGACCCAACTGTTCGCCGGCAAGGGCTATGTGATCAGCGCCCGCTACGGCGACTCCGCGCCCTACTCCACCGTGCGCCAGCGCTGCGAAGCGCGCCCGCTGCTGCTGGAGCATGGCGAGGACTTCGTGCTCTACGCCCTGCTCAGCTTCGTGATCGAGAACTACCGTCCCCTGCTCGACAGCGCCCACGCGGAGCTGGAAGACATCGAGCAGACGGTGCTGAACTGCCCGCTGGAGCAGGCCGACGTGGAGCGCATCCACGGCCTGCGGCGCAACCTGCTGCGCCTGCGCCGCCAGGTGGCGCCGCTGTCGGAGATCTGCCAGGAGCTGCAGCAGCTCGACTTCCCTTTCATCGACAAGCACATGCGGCCGTACTTCCGCGACATCGCGATTCACGTCAACCGGCTGATGGAAGACCTCACCGGCCTGCGCGAGATGGCCGACCACGCCATCGAGATCGGCCTGCTGCTGGAGTCCTCGCGGCAGAGCCTGACCCAGCGCAAGTTCGCCGCCTGGGCGGCGATCCTGGCGTTCCCGACGGCGGTGGCGGGCATCTACGGCATGAACTTCCAGTACATGCCGGAGCTGACCTGGCACTACGGCTACTTCGGTGTGCTCGGCTTCGTCGGCCTCGGCTGCGCCGGCCTGTTCGCCAATTTCAAGCGGATGGGCTGGCTGTAGCAGTCAAACGGCCCCGGCCGCCTTTCCCTGGGCGACGAAGCGCATCATCCACTCGGCCACGGCGGTGCCCTGGTGGTCGTGGGCCAGGCTCTCCACCGCCTTGCGGTAGGCCGGCTCGCCGATGCAGTGCTGGCGGATGTCCAGCAGCGCGCGGGAGTAGTCGTGGATGAACTCCGGATGGCCCTGGAAGCACAGCACCTGGTCCTCGATGCAATAGGCGGCCACCGGGCAGAACTCGCTGGAGGCCAGTAGCGTCGCCTTTTCCGGCAGCGCGGTGACCTGGTCTTGGTGGCTGATGAGCAGTGTCAGCTGCTCCAGGGCAGGACTCATCCACGGCACCTGCTGCTTCAGTTCGTAATGGTGGATGCCCACGCCCCAACCCTGGGTGGCCCGCTCGGCACGCCCGCCCAGCAACAGCGCCAGCAACTGATGACCGAAGCAGATGCCGAGCAGCTTGTCGCCGCTCTCGTAGCGCTGCAGCAGGTAGGTCTTGAGGACGCCTATCCACGGGTCGCTGCCGAAGGAATCCGCCTTGCTGCCGGTCACCAGATAGGCGTCGTAGCGCTCCCCGTCGGCCGGGTAGTCGCCCTGTACCACATTGAACACTTCGAAGGTCGCCGCCAGCGGCTGCTTGGCGAACAACCGCTCGAACATGCGGCCGTAGCCCTGGTATTGGTCGATCAGTTCGGGGCGGAGTACATCGGTTTCCAGAATGCAGATACGCAGTGACATGGAGCGGATCACCTGAGACGGCAGGGAGGGAGGAGGAAGCGGCTAGCGTGCATCGAAGCGCCCCTGGAACGCAACAGCCACGGGACCTCGCCGGACCGGCAACATCACCGCCTTCGATACCTACCATGCCCACCATTCACTTCTGTCGATGAAACGGCTCGGCAAAGATGCAAGCGTTCCCGATCACCTCAACAGGAGAGATTCATGAGCAGCTTCGCCGCCATCGCCAGCCTGATCGCCGCCTCCGCCTTCCGCAGCGTGCCGGTCACCCCACAACAGCCGCAACAGGCCCATCCCCGCCAACAAGCCACTGGCGATTAGCCCGAGGGAGGAACCGTCATGTCCATCACCGAAGCCTTCGAGAACACCAGCAGCTACGGCGTCACCTACGTCAGCCTCGGCGACACCGGCCTGCAGTTCGAGTCCGAAGCCACCATCCACCTGGACGATGGCAGCCTGCTGACCCTGCGCATGCCCACCCGGCAGCATGAGAAAATGGCCATACACGACGTGATCTGCCTGCAGAACGGTCTCTGCCTGGCGGCCTAAACGGGCTTGCCCATCACGGCGCCAGGAGTCGGCCCGCCAGCTCGTCACCGAGATGGCGGACCAGGATTCGCCGCCAAGAGCCGTCCGCCTGCATGTCCGCGAATGCCTGCTGCATCTGCCCGGCCAGCGATGGGGCGTCCCTGAGCACCGGGCTGCCGGCGATAAAGCTGCGGTTCGTGCTCACCGGCAAGCCGGAGATCAGCGCGCGCTCGTCGTAGCCGAGCTGCCGCCACAGGTAGCGCACGCGCAGGTCTATCTCGTACCAGGCCAGCACCCGGCCGCTGTGCAGCATGCGCGCGGCCTGCTCGGGGTCCGTCACTTCCACCACCGACTGCCCTTCGTGCCGCAGGGACAATGCTTCCTGGGCCCTGGGCGTGCCGCCCATCACCACCAGCGGCCCCGCTTCCAGTGCCTCGGCAAGGGTATCGAAGCGCTGGCGCTTGCTCGCCAGCACGTAGGAAGTGGGCAGCACGCCCAGCAGCCAGACGAAGCCCGCTTCACGCTCCGCCGTGCGCCCCAGGTTGAGCACGATACCGCGCGGATCGTTGGCCACCGCCAGCTGCACCCGCTTCCAGGGCACGCTATGGAAGCGGCATTCACGCTGCAGACGCCGGCACAGCTCGCTCATCAGGTCGCCGTACACGCCACGGTCGGCGGGATCGTCATCGGCGAACGGCATCTGCCCCTGGCCGATATAGACATTGAGCGCTTCGTCGGCCGCGGCAAAGGTGGCGGACGCCAGCAGGCCTGCCAGCAACACCGTTCTGATCGCCTTTCGCGTGCTCACGCGCTGCTGCACTCCTACCGACGCTTGCCGGCACGATGACAGAAAGCCCCCGAAAAGCAAAACCGGCCACGTGGGCCGGTTCGCTCGTTGCCAGGTGCGATCAGAAGCGCTCGCCCGTGGCCGCCTTCTCCAGCAGCAGGGCCGGCGGCAGGAAGCGCTCGCCGTACTGCTCGGCCAGGTACTGGGCGCGGG
>OGQD01002099.1_pt1 | contig 11530 bp, 10 predicted proteins | sample 1553091 | NCBI WGS metagenome assembly OGQD01 (sample SAMEA2580290, study PRJEB22360) | human gut metagenome | biome: human gut; feature: human-associated habitat; material: faeces | place: Denmark | collected 2008/2010
ATTATTTCACAGTAATTTAATTGAACTCAAACTGATTATATTTTATAATTATTACATATGGGCGATAAGCAATATTTATGGTATTTATCATTTACAGAATGGGGCTGTAAAATTACAAATTATATATGACAAGGAGAAGAGGCATGAACATTTTATTTTTTCTTACACCTAAGAGCGATGTAGCATATATTGAGGACAGTTTTTCACTCAGACAGATACTTGAGAAGATGGAGATACACAGATATTCTGCAATACCGATACTATCCAACACCGGTGAATATGTCGGCACCATAACGGAGGGCGACATTCTCTGGTACTGCAAGCGCAATTCGATGAACGCGCTCAAAACCGCAGAGAGCATCTTCCTTAATGATATTCCAAAGAAATTCGAGTACGCCTCCGTATCCATCAGTTCCAACATGGAGGATCTCATAGCCAGAGCCATGGTCCAGAATTTTGTTCCGGTGGTTGACGATCAGAACAAGTTCATCGGCATAGTTACACGAAAGGATATCATCGGTTACTGCTATAAGAAACTTAAGACCAGCGAATCATAAAAAACACCCGGATATGTAAGCATTTCGCCTGCACATCCGGGTATTTTAATGTAATTCAATATATCTTAATCCCTAATTTAATATCTAATTGAGATCTCCCGTTCTGTTGACGGCGCTCACGAGTGCATGTACAGATGCGTCTATGATATCGTTCTTTATTCCTGCGCCCCATGTAACCTTACCATCGACAGTCTCGACTCCGACATAGGCAACTGCCTGTGAGTTTGAGCCAGTCTGGAGTGAATGCTCCTCGTAGCATACGACCTTGAACTGTATGTCAAAGTGCTTCTTTATAGCGTTGCTCACGGCATCCAGACGTCCATTTCCCTTGCCGTGGTAAACCTTCTTCACACCGTTCTTCAGAATAGTTATCTCTGTGGATATTCCATCTCCCTGTACGAAGTGATTCTCAAGCATCTTGATAGGGCCATCTATATTGACATATGTATTCTGGAATATATCCAATACTTCCTTTGGACTGAGCTCCTTGTGCTCCTTATCTGACACATCCTTTACTGTGTAGCCCAGATCCTCTCTGAACTTTGCAGGAAGGTCAAAGCCGTACTTTGTCTGGAGGATGAATCCAATTCCACCCTTTCCTGACTGGCTGTTTATTCTAATAACATCGCCATCATACTTTCTTCCGATATCCTCAGGGTTAAGCGGCAGATATGGACAGGTCCACATTCCGTCACCTTGCTCTTTTCTGAACTTCATTCCCTTGGCAATGGCATCCTGATGTGAGCCTGAGAATGCGGCAAATACAAGCTTTCCTGTATATGGTGAACGCTCGTAAACCTTCATTCCTGTAACTCTCTCATACATCTCTGTGAGCGATGGTATATCGCTGAGATCTATCTCAGGGTCAACTCCATGGGTGAACATGTTCATGCAGAGTGTGATCACGTCCACATTTCCTGTTCTCTCACCATTTCCAAATAATGTTCCCTCTATTCTGTCTGCGCCGGCAAGGATACCAAGCTCTGCATCTGCCACTCCACAGCCTCTGTCATTATGAGGATGAAGTGACAGGATAATATTCTCCCTGTCGTGGAGGTTCTTGCTCATATACTCTATCTGGCTTGCGTAAACATGCGGAAGTGACATCTCGACTGTTGCAGGGAGGTTGATTATAACCTTTCTGTCCGGTGTCGGCTTCCATACATCGATAACTGCGTTGCAGACCTCAAGTGCATAGTCAACCTCTGTTCCGGTGAAGCTCTCCGGTGAATACTCAAAACGATATGGAACGCCGTACTCATCAGCCATCTTGTTGAGCAACTCTGCTCCATCCACTGCTATCTTAAGTATCTCTTCCTTTGACTTTCTGAACACCTGCTGTCTCTGGGCAAATGATGTTGAATTGTACAGATGTACGATCACGTTCTTTGCACCCTCTATAGCCTTAAATGTCTTCTCTATGATATGTGGTCTTGCCTGTGTAAGTACCTGTATCGTGACATCATCAGGTATGAGATCCTGCTCTATAAGTGTTCGGCAGAACTCGTACTCAGTCTCGGACGCTGCAGGAAATCCGATCTCTATCTCCTTGAAACCGATCCTGACAAGCTCCTTGAAAAATTCCAGCTTCTCATCAAGGCTCATAGGTACGATCAGGGCCTGATTACCGTCTCTCAGATCCACGCTGCACCAGATAGGTGCTTTGTCAATATACTCCTTGTTTACCCAGTCTGTGCACTGTACCGGCGGCATGTAATAGCCACGCTTGTAATTCTGATAATTCTTCATTGATATAACCTCCTACTTAAGCAAAAAAAAACTCACATCTCCTAATCACTATAGAGACGTAAGTTACGCGGTACCACTCTATTTCATACAATAATGTATGCTCTCATCGCAGATACAGATGAACGATATACTTACCGCCGTCTTATACCCTCCTGCTGTAACGGTCAGGCTCCGTCCCTTCCTACTTCACACGATCATCTGACGTGCCATTCAGCGGGCTGCTCCAAGGCGAGTTCAAACCCTATCGATCACCGCCTCACACCAACCGGCGGTTCTCTGAACATCTCCAGAATTCTACTGCTCCTCTTCATCGCATTATCTAGGCTGACTCTAACACATACAAGTGTCAGATGTCAACCCCTTTTAGCTATAATCCTATATATATTAACAGTTCTACCAGACAATAAATCTCTTGTTCTTGAGAGATCTTCCGCCTGCTGTAAGCATCAGTATACCCACTACAAGACCAGTAACTATCGTTATAACCCCAAGTGCTATGTTGAGTGCTCCAACCTGCTTCATAGTCTTATATGCTTTCTCCATACTCATATGCTCCTTTCTATAAGTCTTTATCAATTCTCAGATATAGTAAGTATATCATGTGATATTGCTTCTTACAACTTAAAACTTGAATTAGTTTATTTTACTTTGCACCCCGCCCGTGATAAAATAACTGTGTTTCGGATCATTATATTTGTATACAAAAAGGAGTATCAATATGCCAGCAATAACAAATGACTGGGCTGAATATCTTAAGCCTGAATATAAGAAACCTTACTATAAAAAGCTGTTTGATTTTGTGGGACAGGCATACGCAACGGAAACTGTCTACCCACCAGCCGATGATATATTCAACGCATTTCACACAACGCCGTTATCCCATGTAAAATGTGTGATAATCGGTCAGGATCCATATCATGAGCCAGGGCAGGCACACGGTCTGAGTTTCAGTGTGAAACCAGGTGTCACCATACCACCATCGCTCGTCAACATATATCAGGAGCTTCACGATGATCTGGGATGTAAGATCCCCAATAACGGATATCTTGAGAAGTGGGCCGACCAGGGAGTCCTCATGCTCAATGCCGTGCTGACCGTTCAGGCTCACAGAGCCGGTTCCCATCAGGGAAAGGGCTGGGAACATTTTACCGATGCAGCGATCAGGATCCTGAACGAGCAGGACAGACCTATCGTGTTCATCCTGTGGGGTGCATACGCCCAGAAGAAGGCCGCATTCCTGAACAACCCACACCACCTGATCCTGAAGTCCGCACACCCAAGTCCACTGTCTGTATACAGGGGCTTCTGGGGAAGCAAGCCGTTCAGCAAGACCAACGATTTCCTGGTTGCAAACGGAGTCGAGCCTATCGACTGGCAGATCGAGGACATTTGATTTTGGAGGACTGTACACATGGAGATTTATATTGTAAGACACGGTGAAACCGTATGGAATAAAAAGAAGCTGCTTCAGGGCCGGACTGACATTGAGCTCAGCGACAAAGGACGAGAGCTCGCCAGGATCACAGGAGAAAATCTGAGAGACACACACTTTGATATGGTGTTTTCCAGTCCGCTTAAGAGGGCTTACGAGACAGCCAGCCTCATTGTCGGCGGCAGGGACATTCCAATTGTGAAGAATGACCTCATAAAGGAAATGTGCTTTGGTGACTGGGAAGGGCAGAATATGTCAGAACTTCTGGCAGACGGAGGTCAGGATTTTCAGTATTTCTTCAAGCATCCTGAGCTCTATCACCCGGTTGGAAACGGTGAATCATTTGAGGAACTCTGCCAGCGGGCGGCCAGATTCATGACTGAGTATGTGGAGCCACTCTCCTCAAAATATTCAAGGATCATGATCGTTGCCCACGGTGCGATAAACAAAGCAATGATGATGCATGTAAAAAAGCATCCGCTCGAGGATTTCTGGTCAGGCGGGCTGCAGCAGAACTGCAACGTGATAATGCTTGACTACTCAGACAACGTATATACGATCATCGACGAGACAAAAATTTTCTATTAGACAGTATAATAAAAACAAAGAGCACTGTCCCGGCTTCATCCATGATACAACCTATCATGAATGTTTCAGGTTCAGTGCTCTCTGCACTTCCAGTATCTGCTCTTCTATCTTATCTGCGAGCATATATATCTGTTCATTATATCTTCCGTCTATTCTCCGCATAGCCTCGGGAAGGGGATTGAGAATGTCTGTATACGACTGCTTTATCTTCTTCTGTATCCACCTCACATCAGGCATGTAAACTATCGTTCTGAGATTGTGAAGCCTGTCCGCAAGCTTCACGATCACCGTCTGGTACGAACCCTGGGAAAATAACCTCCTGGCATATACGGAAAACGGTTCCCCCTGTATCCTAGTCAGAAGTCTTACCTGTTCGCGTATGTCCGCGCCAAATGCACTCTCTATATCGTCAAGTGTACATTCTGTATCTTCAACCGTGTCGTGAAGGAGTGCAGTTATGAGGATATCCTCGTCGGTTATCCCGCACTCTTCTCTCAGGATATTGTATACGCCAAGTATATGCTCATCATAATAAGGCTTCATACCGCCATTTCCCCGGCGCATCTGCCCTTCATGAAATGCTTTTGCCATATCCATAGCCTGCTGTATGCGTTCTGAAACCTGTACATCCGGTCCAACCATATCATCAACGCCTTTTCCCAGTGTCATGTCAGCCATCTTCTTATCCCTTTCAGTACATCCCAAACTACACAAAGTATAACATAGCAGCCTTGAATAATCTATCCATTTTTTATATACTTAACAAATGTGCTTCTATTAAATTTTACATTTACAATGAAATATTTTTTACTTTGCACATCACACTTTACAAAAGGAGTATATACATGGACATAATCAAGAAAATTGCTCAGGAGATAGGCTGTCGCGACAGCCAGGTTGAAGCAGCGGTAAAACTCATCGATGATGGCAACACAATTCCATTCATCGCCAGATATAGAAAGGAAGCCACCGGCTCCCTCAACGACGAACAGCTTCGTCTTCTTCACGAAAGACTTGTATACCTTAGAAATCTCGAGGACAAAAAGGCTCAGGTCATCGCAAGTATAGAGGAGCAGGGAAAACTTACAGATCAGCTCAGGACGGACATTGAGAAGGCCGAGACCATGGTTCTGGTCGACGATCTCTACAGACCATACAGGCCTAAGCGAAAGACAAGGGCAACCATCGCCAAGGACAAAGGGCTGGAGGGGCTTGCAAACATCATCATGCTGCAGATGACCAGAACTCCGATAGTCAAGGAAGCTGAAGCTTATGTGTCTGAGGAGAAGGGCGTTGCAGACACCAGCGAAGCCATCGCAGGCGCAATGGACATAATCGCTGAAAATATATCTGACACCGCCGATTACAGGACTCACATAAGAGACCTCACCACCAGACACGGTGTGCTGAGAACAACAGCAAAGGACCCGGAGGCTGAATCCGTATACGAGATGTACTACGACTTCTCCACCCCTGTATCCAAGATGACCGGATACAGAACCCTCGCCGTTAACCGCGGTGAAAAGGAAAAGTTCATCACAGTAAAGATCGAGGCACCGGTCAACGACATAATATCATATCTGAAAAAACAGATCATCGTCAGAGACAATCCTGAGACCGAACAGATACTTTCAGACGCGATCGCAGACAGCTACGACAGGCTCATAGCCCCTGCCATCGAGAGGGAGATCAGAAACGCCCTCACAGAGACCGCTGAGGACGGTGCCATCAAGGTATTTGCATCGAATCTGCAGCAGCTCCTCATGCAGCCTCCTATCGCAGGACAGACCGTGCTCGGCTGGGATCCGGCGTTCAGAACCGGCTGTAAGCTCGCAGTTGTGGATCCGACCCGGAAGGGTCTTCCTCGGTTGGATCCGACCGGAAAGGTTCTCGACACCGTTGTCATATTCCCAACGGCACCTCAGAAGAAGGTTGCAGAGGCTAAAAATACTGTGAATGCTCTAATAAAGAAGTACGGCATAACTCTCATATCCGTGGGAAATGGTACGGCATCCAGAGAGTCAGAGATGGTGATCGCCGAGCTCATCAGTGAACTTGACACACCTGTACAGTACGTGATAACCAACGAGGCAGGAGCTTCTGTCTACTCCGCCAGCAAGCTTGCAACCGAGGAATTCCCTCATTTTGATGTTGGTCAGAGAAGTGCGGCTTCCATCGCCAGGAGAGTACAGGATCCTCTGGCAGAGCTGGTCAAGATCGATCCAAAGGCTATCGGAGTCGGTCAGTATCAGCACGATATGAACCAGAAGAAGCTGACAGAAGCCCTGGACGCAGTTGTTGAGGATTCTGTAAATAAAGTCGGCGTCGACCTCAATACCGCTTCTGCCCCACTTATGGAGCACATTTCCGGAATAAACAAGACGCTGGCCAAGAATATCGTGGATTACAGAGAGGCAAATGGACGCTTCAAAACCAGAAAGGAACTCCTCAAGGTTGCCAAGCTCGGACCTAAGGCATTTGAACAGTGCGCAGGTTTCATGAGGATAAGCGGCGGCTCAAATCCTCTGGATGCCACATCTGTACATCCTGAGAGTTACGATATAGCCACTGCCCTGCTGAGCCACATCGGCTACACAACCGATGACATTGCATCCGGCAGGCTCAAGGATCTTTCAAAAGCCGCCGGCAACATCAAAAAGCTAGCTGAGGAGCTGGGAACAGGAACGATAACTCTCAACGACATCATAAAGGAGCTTGAAAAGCCTGCCCGTGATCCCCGTGACGAGATGCCAAAGCCGATCCTCAGAGGAGATGTCCTTGAGATGAAGGATCTGACAGAGGGAATGATACTCAAGGGAACCGTCAGAAACGTGATCGACTTCGGTGCATTTGTGGATATAGGTGTTCATCAGGACGGACTTGTCCACATCTCAGAGATGTCCGACAAATTCATAAAGCACCCTCTTGACGTGGTGAGCGTCGGCGACATTGTCCAGGTAAAGGTCATCGGCATAGACCTCGCCAAGAAACGCATACAGCTCTCCATGAAGGGTATTTAACACACGACAAAATACAGTAACATATTTAAGCCTCCAGCATAGTTTATACAGAGAAAACTTATGTATGGAGGCTTTTATAGTGGAACAAAACAGAAACTACTGCCGTAACGGCCAGAATCGGTGCTACTATAACCAGGGAACCTCTGTTAAATACACCGCCTCATCCGGCTCCAAGCCACGCTCCTGTGACTCCGGCACTGCCACTTCAGTGAGAACCGACAGGCCGCTCGGAATGGCTTATATCCCTGAACAGTTCTTTGAAAATCTGTACGATGCAAAATGCGGACTGATGGAGGGCACCATGTTCAAGGATCTCAATCTGATATTCTGCGGGGTAAGGGGGAAATAGCCATGAATAAAATGAACAAAAAACAGCTTCTGCACTTTATCACAGAGGTCTCTTTTGCACTTGACGATATTGCGCTCTATCTCGACCTTCATCCCGACTGCACCAAGGCACTTTCGAGCTATGACAACTATCAGAGCATGCGCACCCAGGCTATAAATGATTACGTGAACATGTATGGGCCGCTGAACAAATATCAGGTCACTGACAACAACTATTTCAACTGGGTCAATGACCCTTGGCCATGGGAAGGAGAGTGTAACTGCTAATGTGGGTTTATGAGAAAAGATTACAATTTCCTATAAATATAAAGGAAACCAACGCAAAGCTGGCTCAGGACATAATCAGTCAATACGGCGGTCCGGACGGTGAAATGAGTGCCTCGATGAGATACCTGTCGCAGAGATATTCCATGCCTGACAAGAAGGTCAAGGCGGCTCTGACCGACATCGGAACCGAGGAACTTGCCCATCTCGAGATGGTTGCGACCATCATTTACCAGCTCACAAGGGATCTGAGCATCGAGGAGATCAAGGCATCGGGCTTTGACAAATATTATATCGACCACACCATCGGCATCTGGCCCCAGGCGGCAGGAGGAATTCCATTTAACGCCTGCGAATTCCAGTGCAAGGGCGACGCGATAACAGATCTTTTTGAGGATATGGCCGCTGAGCAGAAAGCCAGGTCGACCTACGACAACATTCTCAGACTGTGCAAGGATCACCCGGACGTATATGAGCCTATCAAATTCCTGCGCGAGAGGGAGGTCGTGCACTTCCAGAGATTTGGCGAATGCCTTGAGGCTGTAAAAGATACCCTCGATCACAAGAATTTCTATGCATTCAACCCTTCATTTGACACCAAGGCACCTTGTTTAAAGAATAATTGAAAATTAGAAATATCGGTGGTAAAATGATGTCACTTTTAACAAGAGAAGAGGCGGTGTTATGTCAGAAAAACAGATCAACCACTCACAGAGATTCGGAATCATACTGGTTCTGTCATGCGGAATCATGTGGGGCATAAGCGGAGTCCTTGGACAATACGTGTTCCAGTCGTCAGATGTAAATGCCACACAGCTTTCCATAATCAGACAGTTTATATCCGGTGTCGTACTGCTTGTCATCGCCGCCGTAAAGGGAGATAAAAGGGCTTTGACCATATGGTCAAAGCCTAAAAGTGTCATATCTATGCTGTTCTTTGCACTCTCAGGTGTCATGGGCGTGCAGTTCACATACTTCGCTTCCATCGAACATTCCAACGCCGCAACCGGCACAGTGATCCAGTTCACATACATAATCATGCTGCTGTTGTACACAACAATATTCATGCACAAGAGACCTCATATATATGAAGCCGCCTCAGTCGTATGTGCATTTGCAGGTATCTTTCTGATCGCCACACACGGCAGCCTGAATTCCCTTGCCATATCCAGGCCGGCGCTCATATGGGGACTCACCTCAGCGGTATGTTTCACTATATACTGCCTTTATCCTCAGAAGCTCTACAATGAATATGGTCTGGTAAATATCATAGGCTGGTCATCACTCATAGCCTCCATTTTCCTTGCGCTGGTCACGAAAACATTCTCACTGCCTCACATGGATGGAAGGATAATTGCAGCCTCACTTGCGGTAGCCATTGTGGGCTCCCTCATCCCATTTACAATATACGGTCTCGGCATCAGCATCCTCGGAAGCGTGAAGGCGAGTCTTTTTGTCACAGTCGAGCCCGTGTCAAGTGCCCTGCTGACGTGGATCTTTCTGGGAACCCAGTTCACCCGTATGGATCTGATCGGTTTTCTCCTGATTCTTGGATCCATACAGGTTGTTGCCATAATGACATTTCACAATGAAAAACACATAGTAAAAGCTGAACAGACCCATCTGTCATGATGAAAGTCCATCCAGTTCATCTATCGCACATCTCATAACCCGGATCTCCTGAAGCTTTTCATCAAGAAGCTTCTCCCGGTGTGTGAGTTTTTCGTATATATCTCTTCTTCGTCCGTCAAGGCTTTGCAGCCCGGTTCTGCGGCTGTGTATCTCATCCCGCTGTGCACAGAGCTTATCAAGTTCCGCCCTGCTTTCCTCAAGCTCCGCTGTCAATCTCTTTCTTCCACTCTTCTTCCTGAGTCCCCAGTATTTTGACAACGCATATCCAATATAGTATGCAAGTCCCGCAGCTCCGACAGCAAAGAGCATCGCATACACAAGTCGTCCGTCCGGGAGAATATTATCACCCCGTGCGACCAATGCATACATTATAACTATCGACAATATTCCAAGTACCATGAGCGGTACAAGTGCTGTTCTTACTCCAGTCCTTATCCAACTTCGTCTGTACTCCTTAGGAAGCTCCTCCAGATGACGTCTGAGCGTCGTGATCTCAAGTTCGCTTTTCCGCTCCTGTGCCCATACCGAGTTAAGCTCACCCAGAACATCAGAGCTGACCTCGTAGTCATTTCGCAGGCTCATATATTCCCTGACCGCAGCGTCCGCCTCGTATGTCTGACATTTCATCCTGAGTATCTGTCTGACCTGTCTCAGTGTATCGTGATAAAGCTCCCTGCCCATTTTTCTGCCCGATCTTGCATACAGCCCCGACACCTCTATCATCATGTCGACCGCAAGTTTTATTCCGTCTCTGATTTCAAGATCGGCAACATTCAGTTTATCGAGCAATCTGCCAAATTCTGTATTTTTGTTGGCTCTGGCGTATTCACTGTAGTCGGATCGTTCAAATCTCTCACCTTCCACCGCCAGGATTCTGTAATCCTTCAGCATGGATGATATATCAAAGTTCTTCTCACAGCCTGTCATACGGTTCAGGCATATGGAATATATATTGTCACGTCCCTCAAGCTCCAGGATACCCAGAATGGCCTCCGTCAGAGCACCGTCCCTTGTATCGTTATCCACCGGATAATCAATTCTTTTATATTCTCTGACCGCAGCAGGCACAAACTTAGTCGAAACCACTCCGTCAGACATTTCCCCATAGATATATCCATGTGCGCCTGTTGACTCTCTCGACACAGCCTCCGGACTTCCAGAATAATAAGCCTTGCCCGGAATCTTCATCTGATACTTCTGGCGGCCGCCAAACGCAATGTAATTAAATCCACTGGCACGCAGCCTGTTCCAGTCAACCGGCATCCGTCTCCGGTCACCCCCACATGCGATCAGCACATTACATACCGCTTCATCCTGCGGTTCTGCATCATCCACCACCCTGGCATCCATCTTCCTGTCAAAATAGCTCACGCCGTATATATCAACGTCCTTGTCCGGAAAATGAATATGATCCAGTGCCATGGTCGCCTGCTCATCCCTGACCGCTGTGTACCCCATATCTCCAGTCTGTTTGTCTCCAATCTGTCTTATTCCAGGGCTTCCGATCACACACACACGGGATTTGAAACCATAGTCAAGAAGCGGCGCATCACTTCCCAGATTATCCTGAAATCCAGCAGCATATATGACCACTGTATGCTTTAAGCTTCCAAATATCTCATCAAGCCATACAAGCTCTTCCTCAGATGGCTGATGGTCAAACAGATTGCCTGCAACCAGAAGAAAATCCACGTCAAGCTCCCCGGCACGTGCCACCACAGCCTCAAATGTCATGTATATTTCGTTTTTCCTCTCGCCGCTCCATACACACTCCCTGTCAGGCAGCGCGCCGAGCAGCACATCGGATATATGTATAAACGTTATCTTTTTCATCAATCTGTATATTCCAATCCCAAGCATGAAAATGCATTATAATCCGTATTTGTTATGTGTGAGCATGACGCACGCCCCACATTTACATACTCTTTTATAATTATATT
>OGQD01002100.1_pt1 | contig 11525 bp, 5 predicted proteins | sample 1553091 | NCBI WGS metagenome assembly OGQD01 (sample SAMEA2580290, study PRJEB22360) | human gut metagenome | biome: human gut; feature: human-associated habitat; material: faeces | place: Denmark | collected 2008/2010
ATGAGAAGATGACATTGAATTTTCTGGAGTGCGATATAATTTTGAAATGTTAAAATAATTTGAATTCATACATTCTCCTGAAGTTATATTTAAAGATATATTAACACAGATAAATGGAAAAATAAATGGATTAAAAAACGGAAAATTTTAGAGCAAAATAAGTGCAATATATACATTTTGCACAAAAAACATGTTGAAATATTGCTGTAATTAACAAATGGTTAAAAAATCAAGCCAAAATTATATGTAAAAACAATATAAGAAACAAAAAAAGCGGTAGCAAAACACATTACATAAATGTATTATGATAGCAAAAGCGGAAAACTACCGCGAAAGACACAGTCGTGTGCAAATATATTTAAGGAGGATAATTATGAAGTTTATGAAAAAGCGTAAGATCAGAAGAATTGCATCATTATTCATGGCAGTTCTTATGGTTGCAGCTCTCATGCCAGGCAGTATTACTAATACTAAAGCCGATGATAAGACCGCTGAATCTGGGGTCGTAGTAGACGCTGGTACATGGGAGAATAACGAAAGAACAACAACCTGGGATTTTTCAAAATACTCAGGAAGCAGTTCACTTACTTTAGCAGAAGGTGATGAGGTTGGCAGAATAAAGGTTGCTGCCGGTAAAGCATATGTTAAGACTGGTGGAGCAGGATTATCAGCTCAGAAAACAAAGGATGCTGTTATTGCTGTTCCTGTTGACCCAACAGCAACATCAGCTACACTTACTTTAAAGTTTTCTAGTAACAACAATAACAGATATGTTTATGTTGGTGACAAGAGTGGAGAGAATGCAGTCATCTGTCTGAATACAGCAGGTAGAGAGGAACTTCCTAATGCAGTTAATATCAATGGTGATAAAGAAGCTACTGTAACAGTTTCATCAGCAGCTTTTGAGGATGGTTATATTTTACTTACACCAGATACACTTGCAAGCGGTGATTCAGGTGAGATGAAGATTAAGAATTTAAAATTAGTAGAATCAAAAGATAACGGAGACAGAACATGGAACTTCAGAAAAGGTTCTGAATTAATGGGTTCTAACGGAAAGCTCATTCAGGGAACTACAGGTGAAGTTAATGGCTTAGTTATTGATGCTACAACTGGTAAGTTTGATTCTACAAGAAGTGACTGGGCACAGTTTAACACAGGAGCTGTTGTTAAGATTCCGGTTAAGGGTTCATGTGAAATCACAATTGGATCATATAAAGAGAAGCAGGCTACAATTGAAGGAACAGAAGTCGGCACTACAGAATTCAAGTATCAATACTCAGGTGCAGCAGGATATGTAGATTTAGTTGCAACAGCTGATGGATATATTGGAAGCATTGAAGTAAAGCATATTGCAGAGCCAGAAGCTAATGTAGAAAACTTTACATTTGTTATGGACGAGCATGCTGTAGATGGTGTTGTTAAGACTGGTGAGTACAAGTTCGGAGACAGCACACTTACATTAGGTGGACAGACAGTAGGCGGAGTTATTACTCAGTATACAGTAAAGCCAGATAAGAAGGTTACAATTAATGGTGTTGAACATGATGCTTATACATCAGGTAAGAGACATGCTGATGCCAATAATATTCCTAATCTTCCAGGAGAGGGTGATGGATGTTTAGCTACATTTACACCAGCAGCTAAGGGTATGATGACAGTTTATTATAACTCAACTTCATTCCTCAGAGTACATACTTTCAATGCTGATGGAACCAAGGAAGGCTATGTTGATTCAGAAACAGGATTAACATCATATTCATTTAAAGTTGTTCCTGGTAAGACATATGTTATGTCAACAACAGGAAAGACTAATAATATGTTCTATGCTGGATACAGCTATGTTGCAGATGAGAAGATTACAGTTCCAGTAACTGTAAATAATATTGATGCAACAATTGGTAGCGGATTAAGGTTATCATTAGTAGATGACCAGTTAGGTGGAGATGAGATATCTCTCAGCACAACAACAAAATCTCTTAAGCTTCTTAAGGGACACACATACAGAGTAAGCTCTAACGATGGCGGTGTTAAGCCACTTGTAGGTGATTCACAGACATTTACAGTAACAGGTGATGCAGTTACAATCACACTTAATAATGTTCCGGATGTTGAACTTACAGGTAAGATTGTAGGTACAGATTCATCTAATGTTACAAAGCTCGTATTTACTAATAATACTAGTGGAACAGTAAATGAAGCAACAATAACAGGAGATTCATACAAGGTTTCTGTAAAGCCTGGTGAATATACAACAAGCGTAGAGACTAAGGATGGATCAACAACATATGACAGAGCATCTGTTAAGGCTGGTGCTGAGAATGTTAATGATGTATATGTAGAGAAGGATGATCCAGCATCTAAGAGAGATTACAGCTATACAAGAGTTCCATCTCTTGCAACAGCAGGTAGTATTGCAGTAGAGAATGGAAAGCCTCACACAGTAGCAAGAGCTGATTCTTCACTTACAATTCCAGTAAAGGGAAAAGCTAAGGTTGCTATTTCTACTTACTATGCATTCAACTTTACAGTTAATGGAGAGAAGTACGATAGTACAGAAACTGATAAGGGCTATACATCAGTTGGTACAACATCTAAGACAGATACATTTGAGATAGTAGTTGAAGGTGATGCTGTTGTTAACTTTGGTGCAACAACATATATTACAGGAATTTCAGTTGTTCCTATGACAGAATTCAAGTCAGAGATTAATGTTCCTGGCGATTATGATACATTAAATGAAGCTTCAGATGCTATTCTTGGTATGCAGAACAGACCAGAAGGCGAAGCAGGCAGAGTAACTATTAACCTTACATCTGATGTATTTGAACAGGTAGTTATGGCTGCACCATATGTAACACTTAAGGGTAATGGACATACAATTTCATGGTATTATGGTGTTGGAACAAAGTATTATTCAATAGATCCAGCAACAGGTCTTTACAATAAGACACTTGCTATGGACAGATACTCATCTGAAGAAGGAAATGGAAGTCTCTGGGGTGGAGTATTCATTGTTAGAGGTAATAATTTTGTTGCAGAGAATACAACATTCTTGAATACATACAACTATTACTTAACAGAGGCTGAGAAGACAGATATTGCAGGTTCAAATCTTTCAGTAGATAGATTAGCAGAAGGCGCAGATGTATCAGATTACAAGTTTAAAGAGAGATCAAATGCTTTCTATATTGAGGCTGATAATATTGAAGTTTTCAACTGTTCAATTCTTTCATCACAGGATACACTTGGTAGAAATGGTTCAGCAAATTATGGATATCACGCATATTTCAACGGTTGTACAATCGGTGGTAATGTAGATTATATCTGTGGTGAGTTTGCAGCTGTATTTGATAACTGTAAGTTACAGTGGAAGACATATAAGAATGATGAGAATAATAATGCAAAGATTGGTTACATTGTTGCACCTAAGACAAGCCCATATGTATTCAGAAACTGTGAGGTTACAACAGATGGAGCACATGGTGATATAGCAGTATTAGGTAAGTATGGTAGAACATGGGGTGCTAACTCTAATGCATCATTTATTGAGTGTGAGACTAATGGATACATTGACTCAGAAGGCTGGGGAGAAATGTCTAATGGAGAGAAGGCTTCAGCAATCTTCAATGAGTACAATAACACAAACAAGGGTGAAGCATTTGTGACAACAGGCTGCACTAAGAGTACATTAGATGCTGTTGTTAATTATATTGATTCAGAAAATGTTTCTGCTGTTGATACAGTTCTTGGTACATGGAAGCCAGTTCATTACAAAGAAGTTATCTCTAAGGATGACGGTTCATCAAAGGGTGATGTAGCAGAAGGTGGAGAAACAGGAAAAGACAATAATGTTAATGGAACAACAGAGTCAACAGGTGAAACTGTAAAGACTGGAGATACAGCTCCAATTGCATTATATGTAGTATTAATGCTTTGTGCATTAGCAGGAATTGTATTTGTTATACATGAAGATAAGAAGAAAAAGAACACTATTGATTAATGCATAATATAAGCCGGATGTATAATAACAGAAGTTGTTATATATCTGGCTTTTCTGATATTTTTTGAATTACATATATGTTGGCAGTGCATTAAAAATTATACAATGTGCTATTTAAGTGTGAAAGTATATTGAGCTTGGGAGGATTAAGACATCATTCCTCTTGCTAATCAGCACTAAATGTTATAAAATGATTAAGATTATGTAGCAGCCGATGCAGTTCGATGTAGTCAGGCTGTTGCCTTTAGGAGGATTATATTATTATGGAAAAGACAATGGAGAAAATTGTTTCTTTAGCTAAGGCAAGAGGATTTGTTTACCCAGGTTCTGAAATCTATGGCGGATTAGCTAATACCTGGGATTATGGTAACCTTGGTGTTGAGTTAAAGAACAATGTTAAGAAGGCATGGTGGCAGAAGTTCGTACAGGAAAGCCCATACAATGTAGGAGTTGACTGTGCAATTCTTATGAACCCTCAGACTTGGGTAGCATCAGGTCATCTTGGTGGATTTTCTGATCCATTAATGGACTGCAAGGAATGTCATGAGAGATTCAGAGCAGATAAACTTATAGAAGACTGGGCAGACGAGAATTCATATGATCTCGGCGGTTCAGTTGATGGATGGACACAGGAGCAGATGAAGAATTTCATCGATGAGAAGAATATCTGCTGTCCTTCATGTGGAAAGCACAATTTCACAGATATAAGACAGTTTAACCTTATGTTTAAGACATTCCAGGGTGTAACTGAGGATGCCAAGAACACTGTATACCTGAGACCGGAGACTGCACAGGGTATATTTGTCAACTTCAAGAATGTACAGAGAACTTCAAGAAGGAAGGTTCCATTTGGAATTGGCCAGATAGGAAAGTCATTTAGAAATGAGATAACACCTGGTAACTTCACATTTAGAACAAGAGAGTTCGAGCAGATGGAGCTTGAGTTCTTCTGCAAGCCGGGTACAGATATGGAGTGGTTTGAGTACTGGAGAAGCTTCTGTATCAACTGGCTCAAGGATCTCGGAATCAAGGATGATGAGATGAGAGCCCGTGACCATTCACCTGAGGAGCTTTGTTTCTACTCCAAGGGAACAACTGATATCGAGTATTTATTCCCATTTGGATGGGGAGAGCTCTGGGGAATCGCTGACAGAACAGATTACGATCTGACACAGCACCAGAATACATCAGGAGAGTCCATGGAGTACTTCGATGACGAGACAAAGGAGAAGTACATTCCATATGTAATCGAGCCATCACTTGGTGCTGACCGTGTTACACTGGCATTCCTGTGTGCTGCATATGACGAGGAGAACATCGGAACAGAGGAGAAGCCAGACATCCGTACAGTCCTTCATTTCCACCCACAGCTTGCACCGGTTAAGATCGGTGTGCTTCCACTTTCCAAGAAGCTCAACGAGGGTGCAGAGAAGATTTATGCAGAGCTTTCAAAGTACTATAACTGTGAGTTCGATGACAGAGGCAACATAGGTAAGAGATATAGAAGACAGGATGAGATAGGAACACCGTTCTGTGTAACATATGATTTCGATTCTGTTGAGGATGGAGCAGTCACAGTTCGTGACAGAGATACCATGGAGCAGGAGAGAGTCAAGATTGAAGATCTGAAGGCTTACTTTGAGAAGAAATTTGAATATTAATTGATGGTGTGACCGGAGATAATACGGGACACTGAATTACAGGAGGCATTAAGATGCATAGTAAAGAGTTATTTTCAGAATACGAGGCAAATGTAAGATCGTACAGTAGAAGTTTCCCAGAGATATTTACAAAGGCCAAGGGAGCCAAGATGTATGACGAGAATGGTAAGGAGTATATAGACTTCTTCGCAGGAGCAGGCGCGCTGAATTATGGTCATAACAATGATTATATAAAGGAGAAGGTTATCGATTACATCCAGAGCGATGGAATCATGCATTCTCTTGACATGATGACAGCACCAAAGGCTGAATTCATCGAGTTCTTCGAGAAAAAGGTCCTTGAGCCTAGAGGACTTGATTACAAGATCATGTTCGCAGGTCCTACAGGAACAAATGCAGTTGAGTCACTCTTAAAGCTTGCACGTAAGGTCAAGAAGAGAGAGATGATCTGGGCGTACATGGGATGCTTCCATGGTATGACACTCGGTTCAATATCACTTACAAGTGATGCTGCAAGCCGTGCAGGAGCAGGTGTTGGACTTGACAACGTATATCACATTCCAGCCCCATACATGTTCCCAGAGCTTGATACGATCAAGTTTATGCAGACACTTCTTGATGACGATCACTCAGGTGTTGAGAAGCCTGCAGCAATCTTTATCGAGACAGTACAGGCAGATGGTGGTGTAAATGTATTCTCAGTAGAGTACCTCAAGGCACTCCGTGAATTCTGTGATAAGAACGATATCCTTATGGTTGTTGATGACGTACAGGTAGGCTGTGCAAGAACAGGTACATTCTTCTCATTTGAGAGAGCAGGAATCAAGCCTGATATGTTCTCACTTTCAAAGTCAATCGGCGGATACCCATTCCCTATGGGACTTGCAATGTTCAAGCCGGAGTATGATCTCTGGAAGCCGGGTGAGCATTCAGGTACATTCCGTGGAATCCAGCTCTCAATGGTAGCTGCAAAGGCAGGACTTGAGTTCATGCTTGACAACAACATCGAGGCAGAAACAAGACGTAAGGGCGAGATAGTTAGAGAGTATCTTGAGAAGAATATAGACGGCGATCCAAATGTAATTGCAACACGTGGTATCGGACTCCTCTGGGGCGTAGAGGTTAAGGACGATGCAACAGCAGGTGCCATCACAGCAAGAGCTTTCAAGAAGGGCCTTGTAATAGAGAGAGCAGGCCGTGACAATGCAGTCATCAAGATCATGCCACCACTTATCATCTCTGATGAGGATCTTATCGCTGGTCTTGATATCCTTAAGGCAGCTATTGACGGCGAGTAAGTTGTAATAAAATGTGCATTGTGACAGCCGCACTTGTGCAGGACTGGTATAATGTGAATATCCACATGAAGCCGATAGGCGACATGATATAAAGTTAAACATAGGCTGCGGAGTTTTCCGCAGCCTATGTTTTTTACGGGATGAATAGGGCTGTGCGGGCAGTTTGCCAATTTGGAAATTTTTGAATACTGGTCAGCGAAGATCAGTTGCCAGTCTGTTTCAGGTCGGCACACAAATATTGCTGTAATTAAGCGTAATATAATGGAATATACATATAATTCAACTATATGTAAAAATGGACTGGTTTATACACAAAATATAGAAAAAAGAGTTTGCTAATGTTGACATATATGTTATAATCAGTCTAGCGCGTGTGGAGACTTCACGGGGACTTCACACCATGAAATATAAAGTTTACGTAGGAGGTAACAAACAAATGGCAAACAAGTGGGTTTATATGTTTAGCGAAGGCGACATGACCATGCGTAATCTTCTCGGTGGTAAGGGTGCAAACCTTGCAGAGATGACAGCAATTGGTCTTCCAGTTCCACAGGGTTTCACAATTACAACAGAGGCTTGTACTCAGTACTATGAGGATGGCCGTAAGATCAATGACGAGATCATGGCTCAGGCTATGGATGGCGTTAAGAAGATGGAGGAGATCAACGGCAAGAAGTTCGGAGATCTTGAGAATCCATTACTTGTATCAGTTCGTTCAGGTGCAAGAGCATCTATGCCAGGTATGATGGATACAATCCTTAACCTTGGTCTTAACGATGACGTTGTTGCTGCTATGATAGCACACAACCCAGATCCAGCATTCGAGCGTTTCGTATACGATTCATACAGACGTTTCATCCAGATGTTCTCAGACGTTGTTATGGAAGTTGGTAAGAAGTACTTCGAGCAGCTCATCGACAAGATGAAGGAAGAGAAGGGTGTTAAGTTCGATGTAGAGCTTACAGCACAGGATCTCAAGACACTTGCTGAGCAGTTCAAGGCAGAGTACAAGAACCAGTTAGGAACAGATTTCCCTTCAGACCCAGTTGAGCAGTTAAAGTTAGCTATCGAGGCTGTATTCCGTTCATGGGATAACCCACGTGCGAACGTATACAGAAGAGACAACGATATCCCTTATTCATGGGGTACAGCAGTTAACGTAATGCCTATGGTATTCGGTAACCTGAACAATGAGTCTGGTACAGGTGTTGCATTTACTCGTGACCCTGCAACAGGTGAGAAGAAGCTTATGGGTGAGTTCCTTATCAATGCACAGGGCGAGGACGTTGTTGCCGGTGTTCGTACACCAATGCCAATCGCTCAGATGGAGCAGGAGTTCCCAGATGCTTATGCAGAGTTCATCAAGGTTTGTGAGACTCTTGAGAATCACTACCATGATATGCAGGATATGGAGTTCACAGTTGAGAACAAGAAGCTTTACATGCTTCAGTGTAGAAATGGTAAGAGAACAGCTCAGGCAGCTCTTCAGATCGCTTGTGACCTTGTTGATGAGGGACATAAGACAGAGGAAGAGGCAGTTGCAATGATCGATCCTCGTAACCTTGATACACTTCTTCACCCACAGTTTGATGCAGCAGCTCTTAAGGCAGCTACACCAATGGGCAAGGGACTTGGCGCTTCACCAGGTGCTGCTTGTGGTAAGATCGTATTCACAGCTGACGATGCTGAGGCATGGGCAGCTAGAGGCGAGAAGGTAGTTCTTGTACGTCTTGAGACATCACCAGAGGATATCACAGGTATGAAGTCAGCACAGGGTATTCTTACAGTTCGTGGTGGTATGACATCACACGCTGCAGTTGTTGCCCGTGGTATGGGTACATGCTGTGTATCAGGTTGTGGCGATATCGTTATGGACGAGGAGAACAAGAAGTTCACACTCGCTGGCAAGGAATTCCATGAGGGAGATTACATCTCAATCGATGGTACAACAGGTAACATTTACGATGGAGTTATCAAGACAGTTGATGCTCAGATCGCAGGAACATTCGGCCGTGTTATGGCATGGGCTGATAAGTATAGAACACTTAAGGTTAGAACAAATGCAGATACACCAGCAGATGCTAAGAAGGCTCGTGAGCTTGGTGCAGAAGGTATCGGTCTTTGCCGTACAGAGCATATGTTCTTTGATCCAGAGAGAATCGCAGCATTCCGTGAGATGATCTGCTCTGATACAGTAGAAGAGAGAGAGGAAGCTCTTAATAAGATCCTTCCATATCAGCAGGGAGACTTCAAGGCTCTTTATGAGGCACTTGAGGGTAACCCAGTTACTATCAGATTCCTGGATCCACCTCTTCATGAGTTCGTTCCAACAGAGGAGGCTGACATTGAGAAGCTTGCTGCTGCTAAGAACAAGAGCGTTGAGGAGATTAAGGCACTTTGCAACTCACTCCATGAGTTCAACCCTATGATGGGTCACAGAGGATGCCGTCTTGCTGTAACATACCCAGAGATCGCTAAGATGCAGACAAAGGCTGTTATCCGTGCAGCAATCGAGGTTCAGAAGGAGCATCCAGATTGGACAGTTGAGCCAGAGATCATGATCCCACTTGTATGTGAGGTTAAGGAGCTTAAGTACGTTAAGAAGGTAGTTGTTGAGACAGCTGACGCTGAGATCGCTGCTGCTGGCGTAGATCTTAAGTATGAGGTTGGTACAATGATCGAGATCCCAAGAGCAGCTCTTACAGCTGATGAGATCGCTAAGGAAGCTGACTTCTTCTGCTTCGGTACAAACGACCTTACACAGATGACATTCGGATTCTCAAGAGATGATGCTGGTAAGTTCTTAAATGCTTACTATGATGCTAAGATCTTCGAGAACGATCCATTTGCTAAGCTTGATCAGACAGGTGTTGGTAAGCTCATGGATATGGCAGTTAAGCTTGGTAAGCCAGTTAATCCAAAGCTTCACATCGGTATCTGTGGTGAGCACGGTGGAGATCCTTCATCAGTTGAGTTCTGCCACAAGATTGGTCTTGATTATGTATCATGTTCACCATTCAGAGTACCTATTGCTAGACTTGCTGCTGCTCAGGCTGCAATCGCTAACAAGTAGGATTCGGACGAACAGAACTTGTAAGTAATTAGCTTAATAAAGACAATATGAGTCCCTGTAATTGCCATGAGGTGGTTACAGGGACTTTTTTGTAAAAAATATGCATATCAAAAAGGAGAAATCAATAGCCGATACTTGATTATATTATGTACTGATGATATTGTGGTCTATGGAAATTAAACATAGGAAGAATATATAATGAATGAAAGAGATGTAGAAATTAGTAAAAGAGAAGCTAAGAAGAAGGAACGTAGGTCGAGAAAGGACAAGCTTGCCATAGAGAAGAGAATACTTCGTCTGTCTTTTATGGGAAGTGTCTTCTTCATACTTGCGGAGGGCGTGATGGCATGGTATACCCATTCACATTCACTTTGGACGGACTGCCTGTTCGACTCTGCAGATCTGGTCATGATAGGACCGTTCATGGTGCTGGTTCCGCTTCTGTATAAACCTGTGACAGAGAAACATCCATATGGCTATGCCCAGGTGGAATCACTTTTCCTCCTTGTGAAGTACAGTGTATTACTTGCACTCACATGTAATCTCATGGTTGAGAATATAAAGCTGTTGTTTCATGGTGGACATGAGGTAGATGCGGGGAGCATAGCGGTATTCGAATTTCTTGTATGTGTATGTTGTGCGGTTATGTATGCGATACTCGGTCATTACAGTAAGAAATATGAGTCTACAACTATCAAAGCGGAGCTGTATATGTGGAAGCTTGACGTAATAAGCAGTATGGGAGTTGCTATAGCATTTGCGGTACAGACTGCTCTGTTGCATACAAAACTGCGTTTTATTACCCCTTATATTGATCCAGCAGTAGCGGTGGTTATGGCACTTCTTCTCATAAAAGAGCCGGTGTGCGAGATATTTCAGAGTATCAAGAATCTTATTCTTTTTGCTCCGGAGGAAGAGACGCTTAGTCAGATACGAGCCATAGTGGATCAGCATATGAAGGATTACCCATATGAGGTCACTTTTCTGGATGTCATCCAGACCGGGCGGAAGCTGTGGGTTGAGGTATATATAGGAAATCAGACGGATGTGATACATATAAGTATCATTCATAAGGTGAGAGACGAGATAAAACAGGAGCTAAGGGATAAGTATGATCAGGTGTATATAGAGGTCATACCAGATTGATAATAAAGCTGTAATACAAAATACAAATGATCAAGGGGATGCAAGGATATTGTTACATTATGAAGTTTTTGAAAGCTCATGTGATACCGATAGATATATAGTTCTGCTTCATGGATTTGGAGGAAACAACAGGGTATGGAAGAATCAGATTCCCTTGCTTCAAAAGAAGTTTAATGTTCTGGCGATAACTTTGCCAAGCCATGGAGACAGTGAACTGAAATTGTCCAAGATGGGAAGTACGCTGGATGTTGTCGTGGGTGAGATAACACAGGTGCTTGATGAGCGGGGGATACAGCGAGCTGTTTTTATGGGAGTATCACTTGGAACTATATTTATCAAATATA
>OGQD01002107.1_pt1 | contig 11480 bp, 11 predicted proteins | sample 1553091 | NCBI WGS metagenome assembly OGQD01 (sample SAMEA2580290, study PRJEB22360) | human gut metagenome | biome: human gut; feature: human-associated habitat; material: faeces | place: Denmark | collected 2008/2010
CGCCCCGCAAACCCGCCACCTCGCCCTACGGCAACACGAAGCAGATGGCCGAAGACATCCTGCACGACTGCTGCGCGGCCTACGAGGGCCTGCACGGCATCGCGCTGCGCTACTTCAACCCCATCGGCGCCCACCCCTCGGCGCTCATCGGCGAACTGCCGCGCGGCGTGCCGCAGAATCTGGTGCCCTACATCACCCAGACGGCCGCCGGACTGCGCGAATGCCTTTCGATCTTCGGCGACGACTACGACACGCCCGACGGCACCTGCCTGCGTGACTACATCGACGTCGTCGACCTGGCCAAAGCCCACGTAGCCGCGGTCGACCGCATGACGCAGCGGCGGATGAAGGAGGCCTACGAGATTTTCAATATCGGCACGGGCACGCCTGTCTCAGTCCTGGAACTGGTGAAGGGCTTCGAACGGGCGAACGGGCTGACGCTCAACTACAAGATCGTCGGGCGACGGGCCGGCGACGTGAAGGCGGTCTGGGCCGACACGCAGCGCGCCAACAAAGAACTGGGCTGGAAGGCCGAACGGCCTCTCGAAGAGACGCTCCGCTCGGCCTGGGCCTGGGAAAAACACGTGCGCGGCATGAACTAACCCTCCCCGATGCAATTCAATCACAGATTCGATATGAAACCTACACTTTTCGTACTGGCCGCAGGCATGGGCTCGCGCTACGGCGGCAGCAAGCAGACCGACGGCGTGGGGCCCCACGGAGAGATACTGATGGAGTACGGTGTGTACGACGCGGTGCGGGCGGGCTTTGACAAGGTCGTGTTCATCATCAAGCCGGATATGCGGGAGCTGATGGAGCGCCTGTGCGGCAATATGGCGTCCCGGCTGCACACGGCGGACGGGCGGCCCGTGGAGGTCCGTTACGCCTATCAGGACGACACGACACTGCCGGCGTGGTATACAAAGCCGGCGGGGGGCGGATGTCGGGCGGACAAAGCCCTTCGGCACGGCCCACGCGGTGCTGTGTACCCGCGATATCGTACACGAGCCCTTCTGCGTCATCAACGCCGACGATTTCTACGGCGCGGACGCTTACCGCACCATATATGCGGAGCTGCAGCGTCTGCCGGAGACGGGCGCGGCCACCATGGTGGGCTATCTGCTGAAGAACACCGTCACTGCCCATGGCACCGTGTCCCGGGGTGTGTGCCATGTGAAGGACGGGTATCTCAGCGACATCCGCGAGACGCTGAAGATCGCCCTGCTGCAGGACGGCGTCATCCGGGACGAGGATACCGGAGCGGTGCTGGACGGCGACACGGTGGTGTCCATGAACTTCTGGGGCTTTGCCCCCTCCGTCTTCGACGCGTTGGAGACGTATTTCCACGACTTCCTCCGCAGCGAGGCGGGGCAGTCGGTGAAGGCCGAGTGCCTGCTGCCCACCATGGTGGGCGACATGCTGGCGGCGGGAGAGCTGCGTGTCAGCGTGCTGAAGTCGGCGGACCGCTGGTTCGGCATGACGTATCATGAGGACCGCGCCCGTGTGGCACGGGAGCTTATCAAACTGCACGAGACGGGGGTATACCCCGAGGAATTGAGGTAACAGAATGGATTACGAAAGAGAACGCCGCCGGCAGAAGCGCTACCGGGAGGCCATGCGGAACCGCATCATCGCCGCCGTGCTGCTGGCCGGCATCATCGTGGGTGCGATATTCATCATCAAGGGCTGCAAAAAGGACGATGCTCCGGCGGACGACGCCCAGAACACGAATCAGCCCGTGGACAATGTAGGCGACACTACGACACCGGATAACGTCATCGTGGATGACGAGCTGCTGACACTGGTGAACCCCTGGAACCCCCTGCCCGATGACTGGACGGTGGACCTGGTGACACTGGATGACGGCCACCGGGTGGACAGCCGCTGCTATGAGGCGTATATGGAGATGATCAACGCCTGCAAGGCGGCGGGCTACAGCCCGGTCAACTGCTCCAGTTACCGCACGCAGGAGACGCAGCAGAGCCTGTACGACAACAAGGTGCAGCGGCTCATCAGCAGCGGCATGAGTGAGGAGGAGGCCAAGGTGGAGGCGGCCAAGGCCGTGGCCATCCCCGGCACCAGCGAGCATCAGCTGGGCCTGGCGGTGGACCTGGTGGACGCCAATATGCAGGACCTGACCTCGGCTCAGGAGAGCACGGAGACCCAGAAGTGGCTCATGGCCAATTCCTGGCGGTACGGCTTCATCCACCGCTACCCCAACGGAAAGACCGATATCACCGGTATCATCTATGAGCCGTGGCACTACCGCTATGTGGGCAAGGCCGCGGCACAGGAGATCTTCAACCGGGATATCACACTGGAGGAGTATCTGGGCAAGACGGAGCATTGATGGATATAAAGGGAGGGGCCGTCCGGCCCCTCCCTTTATACGAAGACATGAAGAAGTTATTTGCAGTTTTTCGCGTTCTTGGCGTTCTTGGTATTGGTGTTTTCCGTGTTGTCGGTGGTGTTGGTGTTCTTGGTGTTTTTGGTGTTCTTCGTGTTATCCATGAGATATACCTCCATTTTCTGTACCCTTTGTACCTCAGGTACAACCATAGTTTCACCGCCGCCGCAGAAAATATGTAAAAAAATTCTGGAAAAAGCCGTTGACAAACACGCCGGGATAGTATAAAATATCCGAGAAAACAAAGAAGGTCGGTGCATCCGCCTCACCTCCAGCAACGGCAAAGAGGTCAACAGCGTCATACAAGCGCCCGAAAGGGCTGTTTGTGTTGTTTCGCGGATGCCCGGAGCGTCCGCGTTTTTATTTTGGATTGGAGGTGCTTCGGTATTAGCAAGGTACAGCATCAACTGAACGAGGAGATCACCGACAAGGAGATCCGACTGATCGGCGAGAATGGCGAGCAGCTGGGCATTGTGTCCGGCGAGGAGGCGCTGCGTACCGCAGAGGAGCAGGGCCTGGATCTGGTAAAGATCTCTCCGCAGGCAACGCCTCCGGTGTGCAAGCTGATGAACTACGGCAAGTACAAGTTCGAGCAGAGCAAGCGCGAGAAGGAAGCCAGAAAGAACCAGCACGTTGTCGAGATCAAGGAGATCCGTATGTCTCCGGGCATCGACGTGGGCGACTTCAACACCAAGCTGAAGAACGCGCAGAAGTTCCTGTCCGACGGCAACCGCGTCAAAGTCTCCGTCCGCTTCCGCGGCCGCGAGATGGCGCACACCGAGATCGGACGCGATCTGCTCAACAAGTTCGCCGAGCTGTGTACCGAGGTGTCCACCCTGGACAAAGCCGCCAAGCTGGAGGGCCGGAATATGTCTATTTTCCTGTCCCCCAAGGTCGGCAAATAAGCATTTCATTCGCAAAGGATCATATTGGAAGGAGAAAACAACTATGCCTAAACTGAAGACCCATAGCGGCGCAAAAAAGCGCTTCAATCTGACGAAGACCGGCAAGGTCAAGAGAGCTCACGCGTTCAAGAGCCACATCCTGACCAAGAAGGACACCAAGCGTGGCCGTCGTCTGCGCAGCACCACCTATGCTGACTGCACCACCGAGGCGACCATCCGCAAGATGATCCCCTACAAATAAGATACGTTTTCGTTAGAATAGGAGGCAATTAGAATATGGCACGTGTTAAAGGCGCAATGATGGCGCGTAAAAGAAGAAACAAGACGCTGAAGCTGGCTAAGGGCTACTGGGGCGCCAAGTCCAAGCATTTCAAGATGGCCAACGAGCAGGTCATGAAGTCTCTGACCTACGCCTATGTGGGCCGCCGTCTGAAGAAGCGTGACTTCCGTCAGCTGTGGATCACCCGTATCTCCGCCGCTGTGAAGCCCAACGGTCTGAACTACTCCACCTTCATGCACGGTCTGAAGGTCGCCGGCATCCAGATCAACCGCAAGATGCTGTCCGAGATGGCCATCAGCGATCCCGTGGCGTTCGCCGCCCTGTGCGAGATCGCCAAGAAGGCGTAAATCTTGTGCACATACAGCGCCCTGTCGAGAGACCGGGCGCTGTTTTTTGCATTTTGCCGCTGGTAAAAGCTTGACATTACTGCTATAATACCCCTGAAAAGATCATGGAAAGGATGAATGACCATGTATTGTATCAGAAAAGTCAACGATGATTACATTTGGGTGGGCGCGGATTGCCGCCGTCTGGCCCTGTTCGAGGGTGTGTTCGGTGTGCCCGACGGCGTCAGCTTCAACAGCTATCTCCTGATGGACGACAAGACTGTCCTGTTCGACACGGTGGACAGCGCCGTGCGTACCACCTTCCGTGAAAATGTGGCCCACGTCCTGAACGGCAAAGCCCCGGACTATCTGGTGGTCCACCACATGGAGCCGGACCACGCCGCCGAGATGGCCGACCTGGCCCGTCAGTACCCGGACATGGGCATCCTGTGCAGTGCCGCTGCCAAGAACATGATCGCCCAGTTCTTCGACGCGGAGCTGGCCGGCCGCGTCACCGTGGTGAAGGAGGGTGACACCCTCTGCACCGGCCGCCATACCCTGCGCTTTATCGCCGCGCCCATGGTCCACTGGCCGGAGGTGATGGTCAGCTATGACAGCACCGACAAGCTCCTCTTTTCCGCCGATGCCTTCGGCAGCTTCGGCGCGCTGAACGGCGCCCTGTTCGCCGATGAGGTGGACTTCGACCGGGAGGTGCTGGACGAGGCACGGCGGTATTATACCAACATCGTGGGCAAGTACGGCGCACAGGTCCAGGCGGTGCTGCAAAAGGCCGCCGGACTGGATATCCGTATGCTGCTGCCGCTCCACGGCCATGTCTGGCGGCAGGACCTGGGCTATATCCTGAGCAAATACGACCTGTGGAGCCGTTGGGAGCCGGAGGTCCGCGGCGTGATGATCGCCTACGCTTCCGTGTACGGCAACACGGAGAACGCCGCCAATATCCTGGCCTGCCGTCTGGTGGAGCAGGGGGTAAAGGTGAAGATGTACGATGTGTCCGTGACCCACAGCTCCTATGTGGTGTCCGACGCCTTCAAGTACAGTCACCTGGTGTTTGCCGCACCCACCTATAACGGCGGCGTGTTTATCACCATGGACGAGGTCCTGCGGGACATCGCCTCCCACGGCCTGCAGAACCGCGGCTTTGCCCTGCTGGAAAACGGCACCTGGGCGCCGGTCACCGCCCGGCAGATGGCCGCCCTGCTGGAGCCCCTGAAGGGCTGGCGGCAGGTGGGGGAGAGCGTGACCGTCCGTTCCGCCGCCCACGCGCCCCAGCTGGCGGCCATCGAGGGCCTGGCCGCCGCCCTGATTGCGGATATTTCCGGGGAAAAGCAGTAAAAAACTGCGGAAAACGGGCAAAAACTTCTTGCATTATGCTGTGCCGCGTGGTATTATATTGCGGTAAATCCGCACAGCTTCAGACTTTCGGTCGGTGCCGCAAGGTTGGCCGGAGGGCGGAAGAGGCTGGAGGTACAAACTAAAATAAAAGGAGAAACAAACCAACATGGCAAATCAGAACGTCGTATCCATGAAGTCCCTGCTGGAGGCAGGCGTCCACTTCGGTCACCAGACCCGCCGCTGGAACCCCAAGATGGCTCCCTATATCTACACGGAGCGCAACGGCATCTATATCATCGACCTGCAGAAGACCGTGAAGAAGCTGGAGGAGGCCTATGCCTTCGTGCGTCAGCTGTCCGAGAACGGCCAGACCCTGCTGTTCGTGGGTACCAAGAAGCAGGCCCAGGAGGCCATCAAGGACGAGGCTGCCCGCTGCGGCCAGTACTATGTCAACGCCCGCTGGCTGGGCGGCATGATGACCAACTTCAAGACCATGCGTACCCGTATCGACCGTCTGAACCAGCTGAAGACCATGCAGGCTGACGGTACCTTCGATATGCTGCCCAAGAAGGAAGTCATCAAGCACCTGGGCGAGATCGAGAAGCTGGAGAAGTACCTGGGCGGCGTGAAGGAAATGAAGAAGCTGCCCGGCGCCCTGTTCATCGTGGACACCCGCAAGGAGCGCAACGCCATCGCCGAGGCGCACCGTCTGGGTATCCCCGTTGTGGCCATCGCCGATACCAACTGCGATCCCGATGAGATCGATTACCCCATCCCCGGCAACGACGACGCCATCCGCGCCATCAAGCTGATCGCCTCCGTTATGGCCAACGCCATGATCGAGGGCCGTCAGGGCGAGCAGGTGGAGGAGGCCGCCGAGGCCAAGGACGCCGAGTAAGCCAACTCGATAGATACCGCGTAACGCACGGGGCAGGGAAGTGTCCCTGCCCCTTTTAATTCAACTTTTACAGGAGGAAATACAAATGGCTTTTACTGCTGCTGATGTGAAGACCCTGCGCGAGATGACCAGCGTGGGTATGATGGACTGCAAGAAGGCGCTTGTCGAGTGCGACGGCGATATGGACAAGGCTGTCGAGTGGCTGCGCGAGAAGGGCCTGGCCAAGGCCGCCAAGAAGGCCGGCCGCATCGCCGCCGAGGGTATGTCCTATGCCCTGACCGAGAACGGCGTGGGCGTCGTGGTCGAGGTCAACTGCGAGACCGACTTCTGCGCCAAGAGCGACCTGTTCGTGGCCTTTGTGAAGGCCGCGCTGGCGTATGCGGAGAAGAAGTAATCACCCTCTGAAAAGATAAAAAGGAAGACAGTTTAATGGATAAAAAATCAATCATAGGCATCGTACTTATCGGGATTCTGTTTTTCGGTTTCACGATTTACAGTTCCCGGCAGCAACAGAAATATCAGGAGGAGCTGGCCGCTTATCAGGCGGCCCATCCCGAATTGACGCAGCCCGTCGTCCCCGATTCGTCGGCCGTGGCCGCAGCGCCGGTCGTGGAGTCGCTCGGTGGGGCGACGCCCGATTCGACTCGTCTGGCACGCGAAGTGGCCGTGCTGGGTGATTTCCTCGCCGCGGCCAAGAACGCTGCGCCGCAGGAGATCGTCGTAGAGAACGACGTGATGAAGGTGCGCTTTTCGACCGGAGGAGGCATCGTGCGCTCCGTGACGCTCAAAGACTATACCCGTTACGGCCGTCAGGGCGAACGCAACGAACCGATCGAGATGTTCGTCCCCGAAAGCGCGAAGTTCGATCTGTCGTTTTTCATCAAAAACGGCCTGAACAACGTGAAGGTCAATACGTCGGAATATACCTTCACGGCCGATCCGGTCGTCCGTACCGACACGGCGCAGATCGTCCGTATGCGGCTGCCCGTCGCCGAGGGCGCGGCGTTGGAATACCGCTACGTGGTCTACGACGAGGCGACGCCCTCGCGCGACTATCTGGTCGACTACACGGTGCGTCTGGTCGGGATGGCCCCCTACATGGCCAACCAGAGCAGCATCGGCATCGCGTGGAGCAACACCTCCTACCGGAACGAGCGCGGTTTCAAGAACGAGAACATGTACACGACGGTCGCCTACCGCGTTCCGGGCGAAGGGTCGATCGACGACCTGTCGATGAGCGAGGGGGCCAAGGAGGAGAAGATCTCTTCGTCGGTGGAGTGGATCGCCTTCAAGCAGCAGTTCTTCTCGTCGGTGCTCATCGCCCGCGACGACTTCCTCTACGCCGACGTGGCGTACGATACCGCATCGCCCGATTCGGGGCTTATCAAGGCTTTTTCGGCCGCGATGGCCGTACCCTATACGGCCCAGACCGAACAGTACGACTTCTCGTTCTACTTCGGTCCCAACAAGTACGCCGTGTTGAAGAAGATCGACGACGCGCAGGGCCAATCGCTGCTGCTCGACCGGCTGATCCCCATGGGCTGGGGCATTATCGGGTGGGTGAGCCGCTGGCTGGTGATCCCCGTCTTCGATTTCCTGCGGCAGTATATTCCGAGCTTCGGCTGGATCATCCTCATCCTGGCGATCCTCATCAAGATCATCGTTTCGCCGCTGACTTACAAGAGCTATATCTCGCAGGCCAAGATGCGCATCATCAAACCCGAGATCGACGCCCTGAATGCCAAGTATCCCAAGCAGGACGACGCGATGAAGAAGCAGCAGGAGATGATGGCCCTCTACAAGAAGGCGGGCATCAATCCGCTGGGAGGGTGCATCCCGATGCTGATCCAGCTCCCGATCCTGATCGCCATGTTCCGTTTCTTCCCCTCGTCGATCGAGTTGCGGGGGCAGTCGCTCTGGTGGGCGCACGACCTGTCGTCGTACGACAGCATCTTGAATCTGCCCTTCTCGATCCCCTTCTACGGCGACCACGTGAGTCTGTTCGCGCTGCTCATGGCTCTCTCGACCTTCGGGTTCTCCTATATGAGCTATCAGCAGACGGCTTCCGCACAGCCGCAGATGGCGGGCATGAAGTTCATGATGGTCTACATGATGCCGGTCTTCATGCTCTGCTGGTTCAACGACTATTCGAGCGGTCTGTGCTACTACTACCTGCTGTTCAACCTGCTGACCATCGCCCAGACCTTCCTGATCCGCCGCATGGTGGACGACGGGAAGATTCACGCCGTCATGGAGGCCAACGCCAACAAGGCGAAGAACAAGAAGAAGTCGAAGTTCCAGTTGCGCTACGAAGAGCTGATGCGCCAGCAGGAGGCGCAGAGCCGTTCCGGAAAGAAAGGCACGAAGCGCAAGTAGGCGGAACGCTTCCCGTTCGGGAGACTTTGCAAACGAAAAAGGATACGCGTGCGTCGTATCCTTTTTCGTTTGCAGAAAGCTGCGTTCTATTTTTTCAGGTCGTTTCGTGTCGGATTTCCGGGTGCGATCTTGACCAGCACCACCCCGTGGGGCGGGACTTGTGTCTCGAAGCCCTTGTCGGTGGTCGTGAGGTCTTTCTGTCTCCACAGGTCGCGCACGACCTGCGTACCCCTGATGCCGAGTTGTTTGAGCGTGAAACCGATCTTCGCGGGTTCGCGGGTTTTGTTGAACAACCCTACGGCCATCGCACCGTCTTCGAGGTGCTTGACGTAAATCACCCGTCCCTCCTTTTCCCAGATCGCCGCGGCGTGCACGCCCAGCGGATCCTGGTTGACGGCGATCACCTCGTCGTTGGTAAGCAGCGATTTCGTGAAAGGATCGAGCCGCGCCAAATCGCAGCCGATGAGCAGCGGCGAAGCGAGCATGGCCCAGAGCGACATGTGCGTATACTGTTCGTCGGCCGTGAGCTTCGTATAGTGGAGCTTGGGGCCCCATCCGACGAGTCCCACGACGAGCATGTCGGCGTCGGGCCAGTGTCCGGGGCCGCAGAAGGGCGCCCAGCGCTGCTGTTCGAAGCCGATGGATGAGATGCTTTTCCACGTGTCGCGAATATCGCCCGTGGTGCGCCAGCAGTCGGTATACTCCACCCATAGCGGAGCGTCGGCATAGGGTGCCGAGTTGGAGATGCTGTATACGATGTCGCGATCCGTTGCGCGAAGCGCGTCGTGCATCTCCTTTACGTGGTAGAGATCGTTGGGATTCCAATCGTATTTGAGGTAGTCGATCTGCCAGTCGGCCCACTGGCGTGCGTCGGCCTCGACGAAGGAGTAGGCGCCGTGGCGGTACATCTCCTTGCGGTCCTGCCAGTAGCTGCCGCCGGGTTTCTCGTAGCGGAAATTCTCGTTGTGGTTGCCGTCCTTGATCCACTGGTTCTCGCCGTCGGGGTTGTCGGAGTACGATCCGATGTGCGCGGCGTAGGTTCCGATCCAGGGCGAGGAGTAGATGCCGAGTTTGAGTCCCATGGCGTGTACCTGCTCCGAGAGCTCCTTCATGTCGGGGAACTTGTCGTTGGTCTGGATGGCGTTGTAGCGGCCGCCGCGCCGGCCCTGCCAGCCGTCGTCGATGTTGATGTACGTCCAGCCGTGGTTCACGAGCCCCGACTCGACCATCGCACGAGCCGAGGAGAGGACTTGCTCCTGCGTGACGTCGCGCGCCCAGCAGTTCCACGAGTTCCAGCCCATGGGCGGCGTGAGGGCGATCCGCTCGCCGATGACGATGCGAAGTTCGCGGGTGGCTTCCCCGAGTGCGTTGCGTGCGGTGAGTTTGACGAGGTAGGTGCCCGGCTTCTTGACGCGGCCCGTGATGAAGCCGGTCGAGGGATCGAGGGAGAGGCCTTTGGGCAGACCTTCGGCGGCGAATGTCATGGGTCTGTCTCCGGATGCCGGTATGGCGAAGAGAAACTCCGAGCCAGGACGGGCCCCGAAGACCTTCGCCCCGTTGATGCGGGGAGTAGGCGGCGCGGGCGGGGTGAGAATGTACTGCGAGAGATCCGGCACCAGGGCGTCGGGGGCCGACTGGCTCCATGCGGGTGTCCACAGAAGCGCGGCCGCGAAGAAAAACGCGAGTAGTCGTTGCATGATTCGATTTGATTTAAGTTAGACATCTATATATTAATGTACCGATCAAAACATAGGATTTCTTCATACAAATATAGGATTTTTCTTTGAAAATTCGAATACAAGTCCTTAAAAGTCAGTTGTAACGGTCGGATTCTTTCATTTTCTTTGAAAATCTTTCCGAAAATCGTGCGAAATCCGACTTCGTGCGGTTTGAGTTAAGGAAGTTCGTATTGGAAAATATTGGCGCGGCGTCGGTTGCCGTCCTTTTTCGATTGCGAGGCGAATCCCAGAAAGAGTTTCCCGCGCCGGATTTTCACCCCTTCGGACTCGATGTATCCGCTTTCGGTGATGCCCGCTTCGGTCAGCGCTTTCAGGTCGGAGACGGCCCGAACTTTCGTGCGGGACTGTACGATGCGGCCTTCGAAATCGTAGACTGTCATGTAGGCTTCTCCCGTCGTACCGTCGTTGTTTCCGCTCGTTCCCTCCATGAGATACATGCGGCCGTCGTGTATCTCGTATCCCTGCCATGCGATGGCGGGCGTCGGGATGCTGAATCGCGCGAGAGGTTGCAGCCGCGAGAGATTGCGGACACGCACCTCGGGCGTGACGTCTTTTCGGAGCGGATAGCTCTCCGTTTCGCCGCCGTAGGAGAGGGGTTGCAGCGTGACGGTCTCTTCGGGAAGGGCTTTCGCTTCGCTGAGCGAATAGACCACCCAGCAGTAACGGCCCGGAGTGTCGACACGGGTGTAGAGGATGGCCAGCTGGTCGTTCGCCGCGTCGACGGCGGGATTCATGTTGAGGCAGCCGGCTTCGATGAAATAATTTTCGTCGGAGTTCCCCGGGTAATGGGTCGAGCCGGGGTTATAGCGGATGCGCGAGACGACCTGTTCGTGCCAGTAGTTGCCGTCGTCCACCCGATTGGCGTAATTGCCTACCCAGACGAAACGCTCGTCGCCCGCCTCTTCGACGGCCATGTTCGAGGAGTGGCCGTGGAAACAGAGGGTCATGTACTCCGTAGCCTGTCGGTCGGGCATACTGCGCGAAACCAGAATTTTGTATCGATCGGTCACCTGCGTGTAGAAAATTTCGCCGCGGGAGTCGACGTCGAAGCCCTGCATGACCGTATTGGCCGGCAATTGGACGAACCGGCTGAAAATGATTCCATCGCTCAGCGGCGCATCGATCCACGTCGTGTTCGAGGAGCGGACCGTGATGCCGATCGCGCATCGGGCGTCGCCGGAGGCCGTTTCGGC
>OGQD01002111.1_pt1 | contig 11459 bp, 12 predicted proteins | sample 1553091 | NCBI WGS metagenome assembly OGQD01 (sample SAMEA2580290, study PRJEB22360) | human gut metagenome | biome: human gut; feature: human-associated habitat; material: faeces | place: Denmark | collected 2008/2010
CCGACCCTGCCCGCTGGTCAGTCTGTTCAGCTTCGGCCAGTACTGGCTGGACAAGCAGTCCGCGCAGAAGGGGCGCTGGCGCACGCCGGAGAACAGCCTGCACATCGCCGAGCTGGTGGGTGGCTGGCCCGGCGCCCTGGTGGCCCAGCAGGTGTTCCGCCACAAGACGCGCAAGGTGTCCTTCCAGCTGGTGTTCTGGGCGATAGTCGCGTTGCACCAGGCCTTCTGGATCGACCAGCTGGCGCTGGGCGGGCGTTACCTGGGCCATCTGCTGCCGCTCTAGTCGAGCAACAGCCCCGCCTGGCGAATCTTCGGCAGCCGGCGCACCACCAGCTGGTGGGAGCGTGTCAGCAGCTCGCGCATCTCGGCGTCGCCCAGCGGGTAGGGCTCGTTCATGCTGACCCAGTAGGCCCGGGCCAGGTAGGGGGCAGGGCGGATGCCCGGCCGGTCGACCATGCCGAGGAACAGCTCCGGCGCCACCTTGAAGGCCAGGCCCCCGCTGAGCAGGGCGAACATCTTGTTGCCGGCCACCGAGAACACCCGGGCGCCGCCCCATTTGTAGTCCTCGCGCGCGCCTGGCAGCTGCAGGCAGAATGCGGCGATCTGCTCCGGGGTCATCATGGTTCCTGCCTCTCCTTCTGGGTGCGGCTAACCTAGCAGAGTTTCGTCCTTCTTCCGCCAAGGAGTTCTCCATGTCGCTGTCCCTCTACCAGGCCTCCGTGCCCCAGTTCGTCCGCATGTTCGGCAACCTGTCGGCCATTCTCGACAAGGCCGCGGCCTATGCCGAAGCGAGGAAGATCGACCCCGCCGTGCTGCTCGACGCGCGCCTGGCGCCGGACATGCACCCGCTGACCCGCCAGGTGCAGATCGCCAGCGACGCCGCCAAGGGCTGCGCGGCGCGCCTGGCCGGGGTCGAGGTGCCCAGTTTCGCGGATACGGAGAGCAGCTTCGCCGAACTGCAGGCGCGCATCGGCCGCACGCTGGAGTTCATTGGCAGCCTGACGCCCGAGCAGATCGACGGCGGGGAAGGGCGCGAGATCGTCCTGAAGGTCCCGGGCAGCGAACTGCGCTTCAGCGGCCCGGACTACCTGCTGCGCTTCGTGCTGCCCAACTTCTATTTCCACGTCACCACCGCCTACGCCATCCTGCGCCACAACGGCCTGGAAATCGGCAAGATGGATTATCTCGGACGGGCGTGAGCGGCCGGCCCGGGCGGGCCGGCGGGTGACGACGCTCAGCGGTTGAAGCGCTCCACCAGGGAATACTGGTCCTGGGCGGTGGAGGTGAGTTCCTCGCTGAGCAGCGCGGTGTTCTGCGCTTCGCCCGAGGTCTGGTCGGCCAGCTGGGCGATGGTGGTGATGTTCTGATTGATCTCGTCGGCCACGGCGCTCTGCTGCTCGGCCGCCGCGGCGATCTGGTTGGCCATGTCCGCGATGTTGCCCACCGCCTCGCTGATGCCCTGCAGCGCCTGGTCGGCCTGCAGCACGTGCTCCACGCCTTCGTCGGCCTGCCTGCGGCCGATCTCCATGGTCATCACCGCCTCTTCGGCGGTGCGCTGCAGCTTGGCGATCAGCGCGTGGATCTGCCCGGTGGATTCCGCCGTGCGCTGGGCCAGCGAGCGTACCTCGTCGGCCACCACGGCGAAGCCGCGACCCTGTTCGCCGGCCCGCGCCGCCTCGATGGCCGCGTTGAGCGCCAGCAGGTTGGTCTGCCCGGCGATCTCGCCGATCACGCCGAGCACGTCGTTGATGCGCTGGGCGTCCTGCTGCATGGCCAGCACCCGCGCGGTGGCGCTCTCCACCTCGTCGACCAGGGCCAGCACGCTGGTCGAGGCCTCGGCCACCACCTGCTTGGACTGCTCGGCGTTGTCGTTGGCGTCGCGGGTGAAGCTGGCCGTCTCGGTAGCGCTCTGCGCCACGGTGTCGGCGGTCGAGCTCATCTCGGTGATGGCGGTCACCGCCTGGTCGGTCTCGTTGGCGTGGCGGGCCAGTACCTCGTTGGTGTGACGCGACTGCTGCTGCAACTGGGCCAGTTCCTCGGCGATCTGCGCCGAGGCCTGGGTGACGTCGGCGATCATGTTCTGCAGATAGGCGATGAAGCGGTTGACCGACTCGCCCACCGCATCCATCTCGTCCGCGCCCTTGAGCGCGATGCGCCGGGTCAGGTCGGCGTCGCCGGCCGACAGCGAGTCGATGTTGCCGCGCAGCACATTCAGGCGCTGCATCAGTTGGTGGATCGAGAACAGCATGATGGCCAGCAGCAGGATGACCAGCGGCACCTGGATGTAGGCCAGGGTGCTCAGCACGTCGGAACTGTTCTGGGTCAGCAGGCGGGTCGGCAGCGCCGCCGCCAGCAGCCAGGGCGTGCCCTCGATGGGCTGCAGGTAGAAGGTCCAGTCCTCGCCGTCGGCGTTGTCGAACTCCTGCTTGTACAGAGCGTCGCGGCCGATCTTGCCGAGGCCGTCGCGGACCTGGCCGACGAAGTCGGACTGGCGGGCCAGCTCGGACACGTTCTTCAGCACGATTTCGCCGCCGATCCGCGCCTGGTTGCTGAGGATCTTGCCGTCCGGCTCGACGATCATCACCTCGCCCTGGATTTCCTTCTCCTTCTCGGCCACCAGGCCGTTGAAGAAGCCCAGGGTCACGTCGATGGTGGACACGCCGAACGGCGCGCCGTCCTTGACGATGGCCATGGCGCAGTTGGTGCGCGGCTGGGCGCTGGCGTCATCCTTGTAGGCGGCGGCCCAGGCGCACTTGCCGGGCGGCGCCTGCATCCCGGCGCGGTGCCAGGGCTGCTCGTAGTAGCGCAGCGACTCGTCGGAGTTCCAGTAGGTGTTGACGATCATCCGGCCGCTGGCATCGCGGTGGAAGAAGGTGCTGTGCTTGTCGCGCTCGGAGCGCTTCTGCGGCAGGGGCCAGATGCCGCCGCCGAAGACCTTCGGGTCGCCGTACTGGTCGACCAGGCCGGGCACCACGACGTCGATGGTGTCGCTGTCGAGCAGCGGCACCGTCTGGGTGATGCTGCGCGACTGCGCCTCGACCTTGGCCAGCTCGAACAGGATGGTCTCGGAGATTCCGTTGAGCTGGTTCAGGACCAGCTGCTCCTCGGAGGCCTTGAGCTTGGGCGTGACGAAATGGCGGATGCCTTCCTCGGTGAGTAGGAACACCACCGCGATGAAGACGACGAAGATGAGGGTGTAGCGGGCCTGGATTGTTTTTATTGAGCCCATGGTCGCTCCTGCTTTGCTGCCGCTGCTCCCGCCCACACAGGTGCGGGAAAGGCCCGGGATGAGCCTTTTGCCAGCATATCCGGGATATCGGCTGGCGGGCACCGGACTTGATCACGAAACGCCAGGCGTTTGCCGAACCCCGACGAACGCCTGTTGACGACGGGCTCACAGAATGACGGCGCCACGCTGGCGCTCCGGCCTGGCACGACGCATCGTCTGCCTCCCCCACACACCGATAAGGACATTGGCCCGTGAGGCTGCCCGCCGCCACGCCTCTGCCCTGCTACCACGCCGCACCCGCCCGCCTCTTGGCAGCGGGCGCGCACGCCTGCCAGGAGAACGACCGAAGATGAAACCCGCTTCCCTGCTGGCCCTGGGCCTCTGCACGCTGCTGAGCGGATGCGAGGCGTTCATGATCATTCCGATCGCCGCCGGATGCATCCTGCGCCCCGGTCTCGACCTGTACCCGTCCCAGCTGCCGCCCGCGGTCGTCGGGCAGCCCTACCAGGTCCAGGTCGGGGTCGAAAAGCTGTCTCTGCTCAGTGGCCTGCGGGCTGGCACCGAGGACCAACCGCTTCCTGAAGGGCTGGAGTTCGTCTACATCGACAGGGAGGCCCATGGCGTCATCCAGGGCGAGCCCACCCGGGCCGGCACCTACGAGATACACGTAGAGGCGAGCGGCATGGGCACCCAGTGCTCCGGCCAGCAGGTGGAGCGGACCTATACCCTGCAGGTCATGGAAAGGGCCGAGGTCAGCCGCTAGTCCGCCGCGCAGGCCGTCGCGCCGTCCAGCGAACAGGGCTCGCCCGCCAGATAGCTGCGGTAGACCCGCAGCAGTTCCTCGGCGCCGTAGCGGCAGTGGGCGACCCGGCACTCGGCGCTGAAGTCGAAGCGGCTGTCGGCGGGCTCCGCCAGGCGGATGCGGATCGCCGGCCAGTCGTTCGGCGCGGCGTCGGGCGGGGTGAACAGCAGGCGTTCCCGGCGCTGCACCAGGTGGCCACCGGCGGCGGCGTAGTCGAAGACGAACAGCAGGGTGCGCGAGACCTTGGTGGTGCAGTCGGCGCGCTCGCCGCAGCGTTGCACATCCGCCACTACCGGCGCGGGTGCGACAGGCGCTGCAGGGTCTTCCCTGGTCTGCCCGGCACAGCCGGCGAGCACCAGCGTGACGGCGCAGAGCGCGCCACGAACGATGGGCGGCATGTTCACCTCCCCCAAACAGGCGAAAGCCCCGCAGAGCGGGGCTTTCGGTACGACGCGACGGCCTAGTTGACCTTGGCGGTCAGCTCGCCGCTGGCGTAGCGCTGGAACATGCCTTCCAGGGAGATCGGCTTGATCTTCGAGGCATTGCCGGCGGTGCCGAAGGCTTCGTAGCGGGCGATGCAGATATCACGCATGGCGACGATGGTCTTGGCGAAGAACTTGCGCGGGTCGAACTCGCTCGGTTGCTCGGCCATCATGCGGCGGATCGCGCCGGTGGAAGCCAGGCGCAGATCGGTGTCGATGTTGACCTTGCGCACGCCGTGCTTGATGCCCTCGACGATCTCTTCGACCGGCACGCCGTAGGTTTCCTTGATGTCGCCACCGAACTCGTTGATCACCTTCAGCCACTCCTGCGGTACCGAGGAGGAGCCGTGCATCACCAGGTGGGTGTTGGGGATGCGCTTGTGGATTTCCTTGATGCGCTCGATGGAAAGCACGTCGCCGGTCGGCGGCTTGGTGAACTTGTAGGCGCCGTGGCTGGTGCCGATGGCGATGGCCAGGGCATCGACCTGGGTGCGCTTGACGAAGTCGGCGGCCTCTTCCGGGTCGGTCAGCAGCTGGCTGTGGTCCAGCACGCCCTCGGCGCCGACGCCGTCTTCCTCGCCGGCCATGCCGGTTTCCAGGCTGCCCAGGCAGCCCAGCTCGCCTTCCACGGACACGCCGCAGGCATGGGCGAAGGCCACGGTCTGCTGGGTCACGCGGACGTTGTAGTCGTAGTCGGCCGGGGTCTTGCCGTCTTCCTTCAGCGAGCCGTCCATCATCACCGAGCTGAAGCCCAGCTGGATGGAACGCTGGCAGACGTCGGGGCTGGTGCCGTGGTCCTGGTGCATGCACACCGGGATGTGCGGGAATTCTTCGATGGCGGCCAGGATCAGGTGGCGCAGGAAGGGCGCGCCGGCGTATTTGCGGGCACCGGCGGAAGCCTGGACGATCACCGGGGAGTCGGTCTTGTCGGCCGCTTCCATGATCGCGCGCATCTGCTCGAGGTTGTTGACGTTGAAGGCCGGCACGCCGTAGCCGAATTCGGCGGCGTGGTCGAGCATCTGGCGCATGCTGATAAGTGCCATCTGTGAAGCTCCCAAATGAGGGTCGTTAGGTGTGCAAGCCTGCCGCAGGGGCAGGCCTTGTTCAAGTTTCCGGGGAGGAAACCTCCCCGCCCCGCGCGCCGTCGCGCGCGGGATTCGCATCCGGCGGGGCCTGGCGCCCGCCGCACTGCCGGCCTGGACAACCTGCCGGACCTCCGTTTACCGCAATTACCGTGCCTTGCAGCCGCGACCGATCAGGTCATCGTCCGCCACCCGGTACACCAGGCCTTCCTCGCCCTTGCTGTGGAAGGCCAGGACGCCGTCGCTGTAGAGCGCGCCGGAGCCCGAGGGTTCGCGCTGCAGGCGGTGGACGATATCGTCGCCGCCCAGGCGCAGGTCCACCGCATCCTCGCCCACCGCTCGCCACAGCACCTCGGCCTGGCTGTCGCAGACCCAGCGGGTCCAGTGCTCGGCAGGCGCCGGCTGGCCGGCACAGGCCGACAACAGCACGACGGCCGGCAGGATAGAAGCTCTCATCGCTCACTCCATGTCAGGGGCAGTCCTGCTGGGCACTGCCGTCCCGGGTGGGGTCGCCGGTGCTCTGCGCCTCGACCCGCTGATCGTCCTTGGTGGACGGCAGGATGATTTCCGGCGGGCTGAACACCTCGCAGGTGCTGGGTGCCTTGCCGCTGCAACCGGCGGCGAGGCCGGCCAGACAGATTAACAGGATGCTGAACGTGCGCATGACCGTATTCCTTTCTCCGGGGTTCCTGTGCAAGGGACCGCGGAGCAAGGCGCTTGGTTTAGCTCCCGTGCCTACCTGGCGCGTTCTTCGAGCACGGCCACGGCCGGCAGCACCTTGCCCTCGACGAACTCGAGGAACGCGCCACCACCGGTGGAGATATAGCTGATCCGCTCGCCCACGCCGTATTTGTCGATGGCCGCCAGGGTGTCGCCGCCGCCGGCGATGGAGAAGGCCGGGCTCTCGGCGATGGCCTGGGCCAGCACCTGGGTGCCGTTGCCGAACTGGTCGAACTCGAACACGCCGACCGGGCCGTTCCACAGGATGGTCTTCGAGGATTTCAGCAGCTCGGCGAACTGGGCGGCGGTCTGCGGGCCGATATCGAGGATCATGTCGTCGTCGGCCACGTCGGCGATGGCTTTCACGGTCGCCTCGGCATCTTCGGCGAAGGCCTTGGCCACCACCACGTCCACCGGCAGCGGCACGCTGACCTTGGCCGCGATGGCCTTGGCGGTGTCGACCAGGTCGGCCTCGTACAGCGACTTGCCGACCTTGTGCCCGGCGGCGGCGAGGAAGGTGTTGGCGATGCCGCCGCCGACGATCAGCTGGTCGCAGATCTGCGCCAGGCTGTTCAGCACGTCCAGCTTGGTGGACACCTTGGAGCCGGCGACGATGGCGGCCAGCGGGCGCTCGGGGCTCTTCAGGGCCTTGCCCAGGGCGTCCAGCTCGGCGGCCAGCAGCGGGCCGGCGGCGGCCACCTTGGCGAACTTGGCCACGCCGTGGGTCGAGCCCTCGGCGCGGTGGGCAGTGCCGAAGGCGTCCATCACGAACACGTCGCACAGCGCGGCGTACTGCTGGGCCAGCTCGTCGGCGTTCTTCTTCTCGCCCTTGTTGAAGCGCACGTTCTCGAACAGCACGACGTCGCCGGCCTTGACCTCGACGCCGCCCAGGTAGTCCCTGACCAGCGGCACGTCGCGACCCAGGGCCTTGGACAGGTAGGCGGCGACCGGCGCCAGGCTGTTCTCCTCGGAGAACTCGCCCTCGGTCGGGCGGCCCAGGTGCGAGCAGACCATCACCGCCGCGCCCTTCTCCAGCGCCAGCCTGATGGTCGGCAGGGAGGCGAGGATACGCGCATCGCTCTTCACCACACCGTCCTTCACCGGCACGTTGAGGTCTTCGCGGATCAGCACGCGCTTACCGGCGAGGTCGAGGTCGGTCATCTTCAGAACGGTCATGGTCGGTCCTTCAGGGCTGGTTGATTGGATTGGGTGGAGACGGCGAGGAAATGTTCCGCGACGTCGAGCATGCGGTTGGCGAAGCCCCATTCGTTGTCGAACCAGGCCAGCAGGTTGACCAGGCGCGGGCCGGAGACCCGGGTCTGGCTGCCGTCGACGATGGCCGAATGGGCGTCGTGGTTGAAGTCGCAGCTGGCATGGGGCAGCTCGGTATAGGCCAGCAGGCCCTTGAGCGGGCCGGCCTCGGCGGCCTGGCGCAGCACCGCGTTGATCTCGGCGGCCGAGGTGTCGCGGGCGGTCTGCAGGGTGATGTCCAGGCAGGAGACGTTGACCGTCGGCACGCGGATGGCCTTGGCCTGGATGCGCCCGGCCAGCTCCGGCAGCAGGCGCTCGATGCCCCGGGCCAGGCCCGTCGAAACAGGAATCACCGACTGGAAGGCCGAGCGCGTGCGGCGCAGATCTTCGTGGTGATAGGCATCGATCACCGGCTGGTCGTTCATCGCCGAGTGGATGGTGGTGATGGAAACGTATTCCAGGCCCACCGCCTCGTTGAGCAGCTTGAGCAGCGGCACGCCGCAGTTGGTGGTGCAGGAGGCGTTCGACACCAGCCTCTCGGCGCCGGTCAGGCACTGCTGGTTGACGCCGAACACCACGGTGGCGTCGATGTCCGCCTCGCTGGCCATCGGCTGGGAGAACAGCACCCGCGGCGCGCCGGCGGCCAGGAAGCGCTCGGCGTCGGCGCGGCTGTGGTAGACGCCGGAGCACTCCAGCACCAGGTCGATATCCAGCGCGGCCCAGTCGATGGCCTCGGGCGTGCTCTGGCGCAGCACCTTCACGCAGTCGCCGTTGATGTGCAGGCAGTCGCCGTCGACGCTCACCTCGCCAGGGAAGCGGCCGTGGGTGGAGTCAAAGCGGGTCAGGTACTCGATGCTGGCCTGGTCGGCCAGGTCGTTCAGCGCGACGATCTCGAAGCCGGCCGCGGCGCCGCGCTCATGCAGGGCGCGCAGCACGCAACGGCCGATGCGGCCGTATCCATTGAGGGCGACTGTGTACGGGCGGTTAGCCATGGCGGTCTCTATTCGGTCTCCCCTCTCCCATCGGGAGAGGGGCTGGGGTGAGGGACTTTCCCTCATCCGGCCTTGCGGGCCACCTTCTCCCAAAGGGCGAAGGACTCAGGCGTCGAGCAGCTCTTCGGCGGTTTCCAGGATGTTGGCGACAGTGAAGCCGAACTCCTCGAACAGCTGCGCGGCCGGCGCCGACTCACCGAAGGTGGTCATGCCGATGATGCGGCCTTCCAGGCCGACGTACTTGTACCAGTAGTCCGCGTGCGAGGCCTCGATAGCGATGCGCGCGCCGACCTGCAGCGGCAGCACGGCCTGCTTGTAGCCGGCGTCCTGCTGGTCGAACACGCTGGTGGACGGCATCGAGACCACGCGCACCTTGCGCCCCTGCTCGCTCAGCTTGTCGTAGGCCTGCACGGCCAGGCCGACTTCCGAGCCGGTGGCGATCAGGATCAGCTCCGGCTCGCCGGCGCAGTCCTTGAGCACGTAGGCGCCGCGAGCGATGTCGGCCAGCTGCTGGGCGTCGCGCGCCTGGTGCGGCAGGTTCTGGCGGCTGAACACCAGTGCGGACGGGCCGTCGGCGCGCTCGATGGCGTGCTTCCAGGCCACCGCGGATTCCACCGCGTCGGCCGGGCGCCAGGTGTCCAGGTTCGGCGTGCCGCGCAGGCTGGCCAACTGCTCGATCGGCTGGTGGGTCGGGCCGTCCTCGCCGAGGCCGATGGAGTCGTGGGTGAACACGTAGAGCACGCGCTGCTTCATCAGCGCGGACATGCGCACGGCGTTGCGCGCGTATTCCATGAAGATCAGGAAGGTGGCGCCGTAGGGGATGAAGCCGCCGTGCAGGGCGATGCCGTTCATGATCGCGCTCATGCCGAACTCGCGCACGCCGTAGAACATATAGTTGCCGGCGGCGTCATCGGCGGCCACGCCCTTGCAGCCCTTCCACAGGGTCAGGTTGGAGCCGGCCAGGTCGGCGGAGCCGCCGAGCAGTTCCGGCAGCAGCGGGCCGAAGGCGTTCAGCGCGTTCTGGCTGGCCTTGCGGCTGGCGATGGTCTCGCCCTTCTCGGCCACGTCACGCACGTAGGCGGCGGCCTTCTCGGCGAAGTCGGCGGGCAGCTCGCCGGCGATGCGGCGCTTGAACTCGGCGGCCAGCTCCGGGTGGGCGGCGGCGTAGGCGGCGAACTTGTCGTTCCAGGCAGCCTCGCGGGCGGCGCCGGCTTCCGTGGCGTCCCATTCGGCGCGGATCTCGGCCGGAATCTCGAAGGAGCCGTGGCTCCAGTTCAGCGCGGCGCGGGTGGCGGCGATCTCGTCGTTGCCCAGCGGGGCGCCGTGGCACTCTTCCTTGCCCTGCTTGTTCGGCGAACCGAAGCCGATCACGGTCTTGCAGCAGATCAGGGTCGGCCGGTCGGCGGTCTTGCGTGCGGTTTCGATGGCGGTCCGAATCTCGTCGGCGTCGTGGCCGTCGACGTTGCGGATCACCTGCCAGCCGTAGGCCTCGAAGCGCGCCGGGGTGTCGTCGGTGAACCAGCCGTGGACCTCGCCGTCGATGGAGATGCCGTTGTCGTCGTAGAAGGCGACCAGCTTGCCCAGGCCCAGGGTGCCGGCCAGCGAGCAGACTTCGTGGCTGATGCCTTCCATCATGCAGCCGTCGCCGAGGAAGGCGTAGGTGTAGTGGTCAACCACCTCATGGCCCGGGCGGTTGAACTGGGCGCCCAGCACCTTCTCGGCGATGGCGAAGCCGACGGCGTTGGCGATGCCCTGGCCGAGCGGACCGGTGGTGGTCTCGACGCCCGGGGTGTAGCCGTATTCCGGGTGACCCGGGGTGCGGCTGTGCAGCTGGCGGAAGTTCTTCAGGTCATCGATGGACAGGTCGTAGCCGGTCAGGTGCAGCAGCGAGTAGATCAGCATCGAGCCGTGGCCGTTGGACAGCACGAAGCGGTCGCGGTCGGCCCAGTTCGGGTTGCTCGGGTTGTGCTGCAGATAGTCGCGCCACAGGACCTCGGCGATGTCCGCCATGCCCATGGGGGCACCGGGGTGGCCGCTGTTGGCTTTCTGCACAGCATCCATGCTGAGGGCACGAATGGCATTGGCACGCTCACGACGGCTGGGCATCGCTAATCTCCTGCGGGGGGCTGGTCACGGTAAAAAGGCGCGTATTTTCGCCCAGCAGGCGCCGCGGGGGCAATGACAGATGATCGCCCCCGACGACCCGCCCCCTATTCACCGCGTATATATTGCTCCAGCTGCTGGATCAGGCTGGCCTGGTCGGCCATGGCCTGCTTGACCAAGTCGCCGATCGACAGCATGCCGATCAGCTCGCCCTCGGCCACCACCGGCAGGTGGCGCAGGCGGCGGTCGGTCATCAGTTGCAGGCAGTGCTGCACGCTGTCCTTCGGGCCGATGGTGATCACCTCGGCGGTCATGATGTCGCCGACCTTGGCCTCGAAGGCCCCGCGCTCCATTTCCGCCAGCTTGCGCACGTAGTCGCGCTCGCTGACGATGCCCACCAGGCGCCCGCCGGCCAGCACCACCAGGGCGCCGATCTTCTTCTCGGCCAGCAGCTTGACCGCATCGAGCACCGAGGCCTCCGGCGCGATGTGGTGCACGTAGGCGCTGGGCTTGGTTCTGAGCAGTTCCGCAACGGTCTTCATCTTGTTGTCGCCTCCCCGGGCTATCGATTCTCCCCGCCGGGCACGGCCCCGGCAGAGCAAGAATAGCCCAGGGTCCGGCGCGGGTTCACACGTCGCGTTGCCGCAGCGGATCGGCCCTGGCCGGCGTCAGTCCTGGCGCTGCAGCTCGGCCAGCATGGCCTGCCAGTCATCGATGTGGCGCTGCAGGCCGGCGCGCAGCTGCGCATCGTCGGTGTCGGCCAGGATGTGGCGCAGCAGCGCCAGGTAGTCGCGGGCG
>OGQD01002112.1_pt1 | contig 11455 bp, 6 predicted proteins | sample 1553091 | NCBI WGS metagenome assembly OGQD01 (sample SAMEA2580290, study PRJEB22360) | human gut metagenome | biome: human gut; feature: human-associated habitat; material: faeces | place: Denmark | collected 2008/2010
TAACTTATCTTATAAAATCATGTTATAAATCATTTTCTTTAAAATAAAAGTTAAAAAGTTGTTAATGTTAAAATTTATTAACATTTTTGCTTTTCTTAAATATTAAAACTTGTTAATATGAATGTGAAATTACGTGTATTGAGTGCAGGAGTGCTATTTTTTTTAGGGCAATCGGCATTCGCTCAGAAATCAAAAAATGATACAGTTCCAAAAGAAGAGAATATTGAGGAGGTTGTATTAGTTGGTTATAGTTCTGTGCCAAAAGAAAGTTACGTTGGAACTGCTTCAAAAGTAAATGCAAAATCGATTGAATCAAAAAACGTTTCTTCTGTGAGTCAGGCCTTGGCAGGTGAAAGTGCTGGTGTTAGGGTAATTAATCCATCAGGACAGCCAGGTACAGACGCAACAATTAGAATTAGAGGTTTTGGATCTGTAAATGGAAATAGAAGTCCATTATATGTATTAGATGGTATGCCATATACAGGAAATGTTAGTGCAATAAATCCTGATGATATAGAAAACATGGTAATTCTGAAAGATGCTACTGCTACATCAATATATGGTGCTAGAGGAGCTAACGGAGTTGTGGTTATCAATACTAAAAAAGGACGTTCAAATAATTCTGTTATTCAGCTTGAGTCTAAAGTAGGTTTTAATATGTCTTTGCTTCCGAGGTATGAAACAATTAAATCTCCGGAAGAATATATAGGCCTTAGCTGGGAAGCTATGAGAAATAGGGGGAGATTGCTTGGACAAGCAGATCCTACAGCTTACGCAAATGCAAATTTATTTGGTTCCGCGGGTATCAGTTCTAATTATAACTTATGGGGGGTAAATGCATCTCAATTAATAGATCCAAACACAGGACGTGTTAGACCTGGTGTAGGCAGATTATATAATCCTGAAAATTGGGAGGATTATGCTTTTCAAACATCAATTAGAACAGAAAATAATCTTAGCATAAGTGGAGGATCTGGTAAAACAACATATTACACAAATATTGGATATTTAGATGATAAAGGATATTCTATAAATTCCGATTTTGAAAGATATACAGGAAGATTAAATTTATCTCATCAAGCAAGACCATGGTTAAAAGGAGATTTTAATTTAGGTTATGCATATTCAAAGGCAAATAGAAATGGACAATCTTCAGATTCAGGAAGTATATTTTGGTTTGTCGATAATATTCCTTCAATTTATCCACTTTATTTAAGAGATTCTAATGGCAATCTTATTCCAGATCCAAACTTTGGTGGCTATCAATTTGACTATGGTGATGCTGGTAGAGGTTTTGGTGCTTTAACAAACTCCATTGCTGATGCCACATACAATACTAATAAAATCTATAAGCATGAACTTAATGCTAACATGTTTTTGAAAGCAGATATAACTAAGTTTTTAAGCTTTGAAACCAGAATTGGAGGTCAATACTATAATAGCAGTAATGATCAATTAACAAATCCATATTATGGTTCCGCAGCTTCACAGAATGGTTATATTTACAAGTCTAAAACAGAGTTGATGTCTTGGAACTGGCTTCAGTTATTAAGATTCAATAAAAAATTTGGAGATCATAATGTACAAGCATTTGTTGCACATGAAAATAATTCATGGGAACAGAAATTTCTTTCTGCAGGAAGACCTAATATTATTGATATGATTCCTGAACTTAATTTAGGGATTGGAGAGTCACAGTCTTCCTCATATGTTAATAACTATACTTTAGAAAGTTTTTTTGGTCAGTTGACTTATGATTACAAAGGAAAATACTTTTTCAACGGAACAGTAAGAAGAGATGGGTCTTCCAGATTTTTAAATGATAAATGGGATACTTTTGCTTCTGCTGGATTAGGATGGTTGGTTTCTAAAGAAAATTTCTTACAAGATAATAAAGTCATTAAAAACCTTAAGTTGAAAGCCAGCTATGGTACAGTGGGTGATCAGGGCGGAGTAGGCTTCTATCCGGGATATAATGTATATAATCCAGGTAATTTTATGGGGCTTCCCGCAGCGACATATGATAGAAATGGATATCCTGATTTAACTTGGGAAAGAGTTAATGCTTTTCAAACTGGTTTTGAATTGGGATTATTTAAAAACAGAGTTATCGAACTTAATGTAGATTATTATCGTAGACAGACCGATAATTTGATTTTTGATACTAGATTAGCACCTTCTACAGGAAATGCTATTGTAAGAGTAAATGATGGTATTTTGGTTAATCAAGGTTTAGAGTTTGATTTAAAGGCACATATCATTAACAGAGGTGATTTTTATATAGACTTTGGTTTAAATGGTGAAGTACTTAAAAACAAACTAACTCGTATGCCATTTGATAATTCTACGGGACAGCGTAAATTGTTAGACTTATCTGAGGCTGGTTTTGGTAGAGCTGAAGGTAGATCACTTTATGATTATTATATGAGAGAATATGCTGGAGTTAATTCAGCAACTGGTGCTGCTCAATGGTATGTTAATTATGTGGACAATAATGGAAACGGAAGTTTTGACGCAGGGGAACAGATCGCATCACTAACTGAATATATGGCACAAAATCCTAATGCAGATATTAAAACGGGTACTACCGAGGTCTACTCGCAAGCTACACTAAAGTTTTTGGATAAGTCGGCAATTCCTGATATTAGAGGAGCGTTTAGTTTTGATTTTGGATTTAAGTCATTTACTTTAGGAGTTCAGTTTTTATACAGTATCGGAGGGTATTCTTACGATGCGGCTTATGCAGGATTGATGAATAATTCTCAAATTGGTAACAACAACTGGCACGAGGATATCTTAAACAGATGGCAAAAGCCTGGTGATATTACAGATGTTCCAAGATTATCATCAAATTACTCTGCGGATGTTAACTTCAACTCAAGATCAAGCAGATTTCTAATTAAATCAGATTATTTAGCACTTAACAACGTCAGATTAGGATATAATTTACCACAGAATTATGTGAAAGCTATTGGATTAACAGGTTTAAATCTATTTGTAAGTGGAGATAATCTTTGGATCACAACTAAGAGAAAGGGGTTAAATCCGAGTATATATGAAAATGGTACAACTAATACATATACATATGCCCCTTTATCAACAATTACTTTTGGCGCAAAAATTAACTTTTAAGAATTAAAAAAATGAAAAAGATATTATTTTTATCTAGTATAGTATTAGCATCTTTAGTCACTTCATGTCAAGATGAATTTTTAGATAGCGCACCTACAGAAACAGTAGGAGATGCTCCTGCTCAGACAAAATTAAACGGTCTATATGTTATGATGATTAATACAGGAACAGGTGGTACTAATTTAGATCATGATGACTTTGGCCAAAAAGGATACGATATTTATAGTGATATGTTGTCTCAGGACATGGTTTTAGAAGGAGTAACATATGGATGGTATAGCAGACTGGCAAATATGTCTGCACAGGTTGATTTTACAAGAACAGAAAACTACAAACCATGGAGATATTACTACAGAATTATTGCAGGTGCGAATGATGTTATTGATGATCTTGGGGGAACTGATGCTGTACCAACTAGTGATACAGATAAATATGCAATGGGACAGGCTAAAGCCATGAGAGCGTATGCATATTTCTATCTTTTACAATTCTTTACAAAAGGATATAACCCAACTGAAGCTGCAATTCCGGTTTATACTAAATCACAACAACCGGCTGCTCCAAAATCTACTCAAGCGCAGGTTTATGCACTTATAATTGACGATCTTACAAAATCTATTAATTACTTAAATGGGTTTAATAGACTTAATAAAGGCATGATTGATCAAGGAGTTGCAAAAGGGCTTTTAGCATATACTTATGCAGCAATGGGACAGTATACTCAGGCAGCTACTTTGTCAAAAGAGGTTATTAATAGCTATGGCTACTCTATTACAAGTAAAGTTCAGGCTATAAGAATGATTCATTCCGGAACTACTGCTTCAGGTGGAGGGTTTAATGATCTTAGTACACCAAGCTGGATGTGGGGATATAATCTTGATGTTGTTAATGGTCTTGACCTTGTTAGTTGGTGGGGACAGGTTGATGTATTTACTTATAGCTACGCTGGTGCGGGTGATAGAAAAGGTATTGATCTTGGACTTTACAACAGTATGAGAACTGACGATGCTAGAAGAAATCAATTTGTTGTGACAACTCCTGCTAGAAATTATCCAGGTAATAAATTCTTTGATCCAGGTAGAGTTTCAATGGGTCAGAGACAAATTACTACGGATTATATTTTTATGAGAGTTGATGAGTTTTATTTATTAGCGGCAGAATCTCTGGCAAAATCTGGTCAAGAAACTGAAGCTAAAACGATATTGAAAAATTATCTTCAAAATAGAATTACCGATGTTTCCTATATAGATGCATTAAGCGGAACTGCTTTACAAAATGAAATTTATAAAAATACTCGTTTAGAGTTTTGGGGAGAAGGTAAGTCTTACTTAGCGTTAAAGAGAAATAAAGCTACTGTTACAAGAGGGTCTAATCACTTATTTTTAGCAGGTCAGTCGTTTTCTTATGATGATGAGAGAATGTATTTAAAAATACCTCAAGAAGAAATTCTTAATAATCCTAATTTTTAATATCAAACCCCGCAATTCAAGCGGGGTTTTTTATTCCCTATTATTTCTTATTTTTGCTTTACAATAAAAATAAATGAAATACCTATTTTCCATCATATTTTTCCTGAGTATAGCAGCTCAAGCCCAGGTCGTCAACAAAACAGACTTCAATAAGCTTCCCAAAGATAAAGACACGCTCGTTATCGATTCCGGGAAAAAAGACTCTTTAAAAATATTTAAGCCGACTATTAATGATTATCTCTATCAGAAGCAGTTTTCTGAAAAGAAAGTCTTTGATACCGTAATGACTTTCGATAAAACGTATATTTTTTCTCAGTATAACAATAAAGATAACTTTGGAAGAGCGCAGGTCGCAAACATAGGTGCAGGATTTAATCCGCTTACGTACGAAGTGAATGCTGAACAAAATTTATCACTATTACCAACCAACAAATCATATTGGATTTTAGGCGTTAATGACATCAATTACTATGACGTAAAAACACCCACCGCAACCTTCATTTATCATAATGCAATGAAAAACGGAGCGGCTTTAAGATCTTCCTATACCCAAAATATCGGAAAAAGATTTAATTTTTCTCTGGAATACAGCGGATTACGTTCTCAGGGAATGTACAGGAATTCATTGGCATCCAATAACAATACTTTGTTTACAGGACATTACGTCTCAAAAAGCGGAAATTATGAATTGTTTGCACATTATCTCCATCAGAATGTAAACAATCAGGAAAATGGTGGAATTGCAGTAGACAGTTTATTTCAAAACGGCGACAGCAATTCAAGAAACAGGCAGAATATGCAGGTGAATCTTACATCTTCAAGCTCACAGTATTCCTACAGAAGATATTATTTAACCCATCAGTTTGCCCCTTTTAAATCAGAAAAAATTCCTTTTAAAATAAGACATACCATTTCTCATCAGGGAAACAAATATTACTATGCCCAAAGTTCCGCTGAAACTTACTGGTACGATGCTCCGGATGAACTGGTGACAGGAGCTCCGCTTACTTCAAAAAAATATTCAGACAACTTCAGCAATACGGTAAGTCTGGTTTGGGACAATGATAAATTTAAACTTGATGCCGGTCTACGTTACCAGATGCTGAAATTTGGTTCTAATGAAATTACCCTTCCGATTTTAGTGATTCCTACGGAAATTAAAGAAAGCAGAATCGGGGCAGTCGGAAATTTACAGATTAAACTTTTTGATAAAATTCAGTTAAATTCATTTTTGGAATTTTCTAACGGAAGCCAGTTCGGAACCTATTTAAAAACAACCAACAATCTGAAATTTGAACCTGTAAAAGATTACTTCGTAAATGCGAAAGTAAACTTTCAAAGCGCATATCCATCCTTCAATTATCTCTTGAATACTTCAGTGTATAATAATTATAACTATTATTTTCAGAACGCGCAGAACCAGACCATCTCAGAAATCGGAGGAAGTGTTGGCTTAAAGTGGTTCAAAACAGAATTGTTCGCGAACTATTTCAGAATAGATAATTATACCTATTTTGATGCAATTGCAATGCCTCAGCAAAGCGGAAGTCCCATTAATATTTCGCAGATCGGAGGTGACGCTACTTTTAGCTATGGTAAATTTCATTTAAATACAAGACTGCACTTCCAGAACGTTTTAACCAACAAAGATTTGCTTCCGTTACCAAGTTTTATAGGTCGTGCCAATTTCTTCTTCCAGTCCAAAGCCTTTAAAAATGCGGCGGAAATTCAGACAGGAATTAAAGTATATTATTTTTCGAAATTTGCATCACGGGAATTTTTTCCAATTCTTAACGAATATATTTTGCCGGGTTCCAATTCATTTTCTATCGGAGGACAGCCGATTGCCGATGTTTATTTCAATCTGAAAGTTAAAAAAATGTTCTTTTTTATTGAAGGACAACAGGTCGGAACTTTCCTTTCTAACAACAAAGCGTATGCATTTCCAAGTTATCCGGTCTACGATTTCAGACTGAATCTGGGAATTGTATGGTATTTGTTCAACTAAAATATAGACAAGTTGAAAACTATAAATAAAATATCTTTTCAGGATATCCAAAGCATACCTCAGTTAATCAAAGATTTTTTAAATCATGATATCGAGGGATTTGAAGAAAAAACATTTTCTTTAGATCATTTTAAGAAACAGATCGCGCAGAAACAGAATTCTTTCACGGTGGATCGGAGAAATATTCTAGCAAGCAATTTAGAAAGACAGCTTGCCCATCTTGAACTTTCTTCAAGGCAGAATGAAAATATAGATCATTTAAGACTTCCCAATACCTTTACCATCACCACCGGTCATCAGTTAAATCTCTTTTCAGGACCTGTATTTTTTGTATACAAGATTTTGCAGACCATTAAAACCTGTACTTATTTAAAAGAAAATTTTCCTGAATTTAATTTTGTTCCTGTATATTGGATGGCTTCCGAAGATCACGATTTTGCGGAAATTAATCACTTTAAAACCGAGAACAATTTCTACGAAATCAACGAAAAATCAGGCGGTCCGGTTGGAAGAATAGAAATTAACGATACATTTTTCATATCTGAATTTGAAAGAGAATTCAAAGACTATGTTTTTGGGACGGAACTGATTTTAATGCTTAAAGAAGCTTATAAAACCGGACATACATTAACTCAGGCAATCCGGATTTTAGTCAACAGATTGTTTTCAGATTTTGGCTTACTGATTTTGGATGGTGATTCTAAAGCTCTTAAAAATCAGATCAAAGAAACGTTCAAACACGAACTGTTGAACTTCAGTCTCCATAAAAGCTCAAAGGAAAAAGTAGATTTCTTAACCGGAAAATATGGAAAAGTTCAGGTAAATCCGCGCGAAATTAATTTATTCTACCTTTCGGACACGAGAGACAGAATAGATTTTGACGGTCAGAAATACTTTGTGGTAGATAAAAATATTCAGTTTACCAAAGAAGAAATTTTAAATGAACTTGAAAATTCTCCGGAAAAATTTAGTCCGAATGCACTGATGCGTCCAGTTTATCAGGAAACTATTCTTCCCAACCTTGCTTACATTGGAGGAAATGCAGAAATCATGTACTGGCTGGAACTCAAAGATTACTTTTCAACAATAAATGTTCCTTTTCCGATCCTGATTCCCCGAAATTCTATGCTGTTTTTAAAAGAAAAAACATTGGGGAAAATTGAAAAACTGAATCTGAAAGTAGAAGACTTCTTCCAGAACTTTACGACGGTCATCAACAATAAAATGTTGGAAGATAATTCCATTCTGGAAATGTTGGAACAAAAGGAAAATATACTCATCAGTCAGTTTGCCGAACTTAAAAAGATTGCCGAAACCACCGAAAAATCTTTCGGAAATATAGTGAAAGCAGAAGAAGTAAGACAGTTGAAATCTTTTAAAAGAATGAAAAAACGTCTTCTTCATGCAGAAAAGATTAAAAAAAGCGAATTGATGGAAAGACTGGAAAATCTGTTTTTAGATGTAAATCCTTCTAAGAATTGGCAGGAAAGGGTTTATAATTTTAGCGTATTTTTTGCAGATCATGGATATCAGTGGTTAGATTTTTGTTTAGAAAAAATAGAAATAAGAGAGTCGGAATTTATAGTTATTGCTTATTAAGGATAAAGAATCTATTATTGCGTTTTAAAAATGAACGTAATGATGTAAAAAATTCTTATATCTCTCCTACAAAAGAGATGTACTGAAATTCTAAGGATAATAATTCTTAGCTCGAAAGCATGGTATATAATACTGCATATTATTTAGAGCATAACTAAAAAAGTCAAATTCTGATCCGGAGTACACTCCGAATTTTAACGGAAATTTTTTTCAAAACTAATAATTATTGCCATTTAATTTTAAAGAAGTATTTTTGCATTTATAATCACCGAATATGATAAAGAGGTTTTTTATTCTGTCCAGTTTATGTATGGTTTTGGGTATGTCTGCCCAGAAATCGCATACCGTTGTAAAAGGAGATACTCCTTACAACATTGCTAAAAAATACGGACTTACTGTAGAAGAATTGCTAAAACTAAATCCGAAAGTGAAAGACGGTAAATTGGCGCTTGGAGATGTTCTTACAGTAAAAAATGATAAGGCAGCTTCTGCTTCATCAAAAACACCTGTTGCTTCAAAGCTTGTAAATAATTCTCAGCTTGGAAAAATTATTCTTCAGCCAAAACAAACCATCTACGGAATCACAAAACAATACAGAATATCCGAAACAGATCTCAGAAAACTGAATCCTGAACTGGATGCTCACATGAAAATAGGTGATGAAATTACCCTGCCTCTTGAAAGCATAAAGAAATATGGAGGAGAGCAAAATGTTGCGGTACATACTTCTCCGGTAGAAAAACCTGTTGAAACTGTTGCCGAAACTCACACTACAAAAGCTTCAGAAGACGAATATATTGTACAGCAGAAAGACAATTACTACAGAATTTCAAGACAGTTCAATATTACAAAAGAAGAATTGTTTGCCCTGAATCCCGGATTGGAAGAAAAAGGACTAAAACCGGGCGAAACGATTAAAATAAAAAAAGCAGGAACAAAAAATTCCGGAGCTGATATTTTTGAAGAAAATTCAAATCCGAAAACCAAAGTAGATTCAGGGAATGAAAAATCTTCATCAAACACGACGGTTTCTTCGGAAGACGATTATGTAACCTATACTGTTCAGCAGGGAGATACCGTTTTCTCGATTGTGAATAAATTTGGAGTTACAATAGATGAACTGATTGCGCTGAATCCTGAACTTTCCAAAGGACTAAAAACAGGAATGGTTTTAAAAATTAAAAAACTGGATCCTGCCTATGTAAAGAAAAACGGTGATGCGTTAAGCGTTGTAATGATGCTTCCTTTTGGCTACAGTACCGGAGAAACACAGTACCGTACAATGGCTTTGGATTTCCTTACCGGAGCAAAACTCGCCATTGAAAGAAATGCCAGAAACGGACAGAAATTAGATATAAAAATTGTGGATTCCGGAAACGAAGCTTCGTTCCGAAATTCATTAACCCAGATAAATCCGGATAATACAGACTTAATTATCGGTCCCTTCTTCAAGTCGAACGTTGTAGATGTTCTGGACTTCACGAAAAACCAGAAAATTCCGATTGTTGCACCATTTGCCAACTCTCCGGAATTATACAACTACAGCAACCTGATTATTGTGGAAACCAACGATCAGACCTATGCCGATAAAATTGTAGAAGAAGTAAAATCCGCATTCTCGGATCAGAAAATTTATGTGGTTGCAGATTCTAAAAAAGAAAATGCCAATTATATTAAAGCAGGTCTTGAAAAAACGCTTAAAAATCCAAACATCACCATCGTAAATTCATCAGCGGATATTCAGCTTGATAAAAATATGATGACAGGACAGTCTGCTCCGGTGATCGCGATTTTAGCAAGTGATAGTGATTCGGCAGGTGAAGCTTTCGCCAACAGAATAATCGCTTTATCCAAAGAAGTTCAGGGAGTAAAAGCTTTCAGTATGCATTACGCTCCGGTTTTCGAGAAAAAAGTAGATGATCTTAGCCAGGCAAATCTTGTCTATTTAATGGACAGAAAGATCAATACAGAAGGAAGTTTCGAAAAAGAAATTCTTGCCGCTTATAAAAATAAATACTGTAAAACACCTCCGAAATTTGCTATTGTAGGTTTTGATATCGTGAATGATATGTTGACCAGAGAAAACAAAAAAGGAGAAATCTTCAAACAGATGAATAAGGTACAGACTCAGCTTGCCACAAAATTTGAGTTTGTAAAGTCCAAAGCAAACGGAGCCTATGTAAACACAGGATACCGCGTTATCAGATTGGTTCCTTAATCATTTGATTGTGTTTTAAAGAATATTGTTAACATTATAATTATATTTGCATAATATTTTAAATTAATACATGAAAGCACTTGTATTTCCAGGGCAGGGTTCTCAGTTCGTAGGAATGGGAAAAGAATTGTATGATTCTAGAAAAGACATCAAAGATCTGATGGAATCTGCCAACGAAATTTTAGGGTTTGATATCCTTTCGATGATGTTCAGAGGAACGGATGAAGATCTTAAAAAAACGGAGGTTACCCAGCCTTCAATTTTTATCCACTCGGTTGCTGCTTTAAAAGCAGTAAACGGTCTTGGAGCTGAAATGGTTGCAGGACATTCTTTAGGAGAATTTTCAGCATTGGTTGCCAATGGAGTTTTATCTTTTGACGACGGTCTGAAACTGGTTTCCGAAAGAGCAAAAGCAATGCAGGAAGCCTGTGATGCCAATCCAAGTTCTATGGCAGCTATTTTAGGACTGGAAGATGCTAAAGTGGAAGAAATCTGTGCAGCAATCAGCGGAGTTGTTGTTCCCGCAAATTATAACTGTCCCGGACAGTTGGTTATTTCCGGCGAAACAGCCTCTGTAGAAGAAGCTTGTGCAAAACTGAAAGAAGCAGGAGCAAAAAGAGCCTTACTGTTGCCGGTAAACGGAGCATTCCACTCCCCATTGATGCAGCCTGCGCAGGAAAGATTAGCGGCGGCAATAGAAAAAACAAAATTCAGAAAAGCAACCATTCCGGTATACCAGAATATTACCACCACCGCAGTTTCTGATCCTGAAGAAATTAAGAAAAATCTTATAGCACAGCTTACAGGTCCTGTAAAATGGACGCAGTCTGTTCAGAATATGATTAAAGACGGCGCCAATAACTTCGTGGAAGTAGGACCGGGAAAAACATTACAGGGACTCATCAAAAAAATTGATTCTTCTGTAGATGTAGCTTCTGCAATCTAATTAATAAAAAAATCATGGGCGAGATATTTTCACCGGGAAAGCTGATGCTTACTTCAGAATATTTCGCAATGGACGGAGCTCTT
>OGQD01002117.1_pt1 | contig 11436 bp, 20 predicted proteins | sample 1553091 | NCBI WGS metagenome assembly OGQD01 (sample SAMEA2580290, study PRJEB22360) | human gut metagenome | biome: human gut; feature: human-associated habitat; material: faeces | place: Denmark | collected 2008/2010
GATCTTCCCAGTAAATTGATGATTCAGCGTGTCCGGCGCTTTCAACAAGCCATTGACCCAGCGGCAAAGCCATAACGCTCTGATACATGAGTTCAATTTTCCGGCCTTCTTCGGCAGTGATAACCGTTTTTCCTGTGCTTGCGCATTCCATCAGAAACGCTTTCTCCTCTTCTTTTCCGGCGGTTGTACGGCGGTTAAATTCAGGTGCCACGATAAAGCGGTTACTGAATTCTTCCGGTTCAAGTACACGGCAGTGGAAAGCGGTTCCTAAATCGAGCGTTTTTGTCTTTGTGGTGTCCACTGGGGCATTTTTACGCCACAAATACAGAGCCGGAGTATCAGCAATGTCGTCGAGCTGAGACTTACTGACACCGGGACCCGCGTGGTAATTCTCATTCGAAATTCCGTAATAAATACCAGGCTCTATGTCTCCTGCGATTACGGGATCTGCGACTTCGCCAGTTTCATCACTGCAATCGCGATGCGGATCGCTGCCAGCATTCTCATTGTGCGGATGTTCAGGGCCTTCCATTTCCTCCGGATCTTTTTCCTGAGATTCATCCAGATTTTCTTCATTAAAGGTTTCCTGATATGTGGTGTCGCCCATCACCGCGCCACAATCAGGGCAGTTGCCGCCACCGCTCTGACCGCGGGCGGCACAGACTTTTTCCGGTTCCTGTTGCGCTACTGGTTCAGATTGTTTCGTTTCTGGCTCATTTTTCTGTGCATTTTGGCTGTTTTGTTCCGCTTTCTGGTTGTTTTGTTCCGATTTGGGCTGGTTCTGGTTCACAGAATCTCGGGTTTCAATTCCCTTAACCCATTTCGGATCATTCGGGTCGCTAATCCCTTCAACAAATTCTCCGCGAGAGGCAGCCAGTAATTTGTCTGCATCGACAGGATTTTTGGGCGGAATGTTTTTCCGGGCTTCATAGAGTTCTGCCCGCAGTTTCTGATATTTCGCATCAACAGAATTTACCTGTGACTGAGCATCCAGCGGCTGCGTGTCCTGATGATGTTCAGTTGCATCCGGTTCCACTGTTTCAGCCGTTGCCTGTTCATCTGCCATTGCGCAAGATGGTTGCAGTTTTTCTTCATCATCCTGTTTTTCTTCTTCTGTTACACGCTGCGGCATCGGGGCAGAGGAACGACCGCAGGCAATATCCACGATTTCTGGATCAGGGTTGGCATGATCAGTTTCAGTCAGTACTTTGTTAAGATATTCAGTGACGTGTGCGGGGATAACCTCGATCCCAATTGGTGCTTCTTTTACGGACGCAACCACGATGGCGCGGGAATAATCCAGCCCGCCAGGCATGGTGATGAATTTGTCGCGGAAAACAGAAAAGGGCGGTTTATTTTCAGCGATAATTTCCTCGACACGTTTAGCGTGTGCCGGATGAAGGTTATAAATGTCCACGTCCATTGAACGAGCCAGTACGCCAGTGGCTACGTCGCGCGCCAGTGACGTCAGATCGTGAATGAAACCTTCGCCGCGATCGGTGAGGTTCCCGCCGCCAGCATTAGCGCCGGAAGCCGTGCGCGTGATGCGTGAAACACGATTTCCTTTCATCCACTCTTTTGTCAGCAGACCGCGATCGGTGTAGTCTGCGTCCAGGTATGCTTCGAAAAAAGCAGTCATCAGCCCCAGGCTTGAATTGCCTGGATTAGGGAAAACTCTGTCAGTATCACGCACCAGTTTGTGGAGATCGCGAATTTCCAGCGGGTCGAGCAGGCTGGTTTTGTGGGAAACAGCCAGGGCAGTAACGGCTGGTAGTTCTTCAGCTCGTGCAATGTGTAATGCCTGTAGTTCGTTGCGTGAAACGTGCGTTACCGGTTTTTCGCTGCCGTGTTGAGCAAGCCAGCGAATGGGCAGCTCCTGACCGGAAATCGGGAGTAGCATATTCTCCTCAATCTCCGTCATGTCTTCGCCATTAACATTGGTATTGTCAGTGCTGGCTGGCTTGTCCTGCGCAGAGGATGAGGGCGCGATAAATACCATTGTGATGCCATCTTCCCCGCCTTTTTCGTAACGGTTGCAGAATTCCGTATCAAATACGCCTTCTGGTGGAAGGTCATCAACAACGGGCAAATTGATGCGAACAGGTTTTTTAAAGTCATCTTCATCGTAGCCAGCATCGTCAATCGCAACAGCACCACGGGAGATGGCAATGGATAATTTTTTCGCTTCAGCCCAGTAGAAACCGCCTTTAATACCGAGACGTTTTCTTACTTTGTCATTTTTTGCTTCGTAATACAGTGGGTAAACTTGTTTATCGGTGCTCATTGCTTTTTAACCTCAACTCAGATTAAAATTAATGCGAGTGATGAATAAATGTCCCAGGTTCTTCACTCAGGCCTGCACAGTGTGCAGGCTTTCTTTTTTTCAGATTTCACCTTTTAATTTCATTGCAATCAGAGTTGCCAGAAATTCGGCTTTTTTTTCTGCGGGCAGATTCTTTCCTATGTGCACCAGACACATTTTTTTAACACCATCGTTAAGTGTTTTAACGTTGCCTGATGGACCGTCGATATCAACCACAGTGAATGGGGTTTCTTTATTTTCTGTTTTAATTACGTAGCCAATGCGCTTTCCTTCCAGATTCACCTCGTGAACAATGTCATCGGTAGTTACAACAGTGGCTTCATAATTGGTAATCATGTTTTTCTCCTTAATTAAGGTTGAGCGAATCCCTGCCATTGCTGGCATAAATTCAGTTTCGGATAGTCAGTTAATTAAAGTTCGTGTGCCATCTGGTCTTTTTCGGCACAGATTTCACTACAATATTTTTTCATTTCCGTCGTTGGTATAACTCCACGCATGAAATGAAGTGGTCTTGTAATGATTTTGCTTTCTTCAATTTCTTTATTGCAAAGGTGATAAGCACATTTTATTTTCTTAGTCATTACCATGACTCCGCCTTTACAGGTAAACCATCACGACCGAGGAAGACTTTAATCATGCAGTCAGAAATGCATGTTTTTGTAGTCAGGCTACGAATATAAAGTTTTCGCTTTTTAATATTGTTTGCCGAGGCGATATATGTCCGACCTTCATGAAGAACATAATCGCCAGGGGTCACACACTGACGTGGTATTTCATCAGTTCCGAAGTGATGAGCAATCATAATTATCTCCATTTTTACAAATGAATTTTGTCGATGCGGTGCCTGGTGCCTCCAGGTGACGTTAACCAGTTAACAATTAACGCCGGATAATCCACCCATAACACTGATGCTTTTAACTGTGCCGCGTGCGCTTAGCCGCATTCACTGCATCACAAAATTCACTTTAAAAAGGGGCGGCAGGGCAGCCACGGAGTAGAACTGATGCCGCCAAAGACTACACATAGCAATGTCGTTATTTACAACCGGAGGCGCACTCCCACCATTTAAATTTAACAGACAAGACCGACTCTTTATGGATATCGGAAATGCGCCTTCGTGTTGTGCCCGGTTTTATTTCACCACCTCCGGGCTTTGGTGGTTTCTGCTATACCCCTACAGCGAGAATATTGAATTAATCCAAATAATGGATTAGCAAGTATTTCTGGCAAGCCAGCGACGTGCGCCAGCTTCGGTTTTAAACGTTTTGCTTTTGGTATACGTCATGGCGGTGAATGTGCCGTCCTGATTGGGAAACACGCCACATACCAGAGATTCGTTGTTGCCAAGATCGATAGTATCCATGTTGACCTCATTTCCCCTTAACGCCGGGTGGCGGAACGTTTTATCTACTGCGCTTTGTATCAATCAACAACTGCCGTCATGTTCGTATGCCTCAGGCTGGCTACTTAGCCCTGTTCAGTGGCTGGATAACTCGAGGTATTGTCCTGCCGTTCTCTGGTGGGGCGTTGTTTGGATATGCTTATTAAACACAATACGTTTTCTTGTGTCAACACGGAATGTGTTTTGTGGTGGGTGTCATATGATGATGGTACAAAAAAGCCCGCTGATAGCGGGCTGATTGGCATATTACTGTGATAGCAAGATCATTACTCCGGTGGGGGATTATCTTTAAGCCTGCCTCTCAAATATTTTTCTACATACTCATCGATTTCTTTTAGCCGGACTTCAAATAGCTCAATCATTCGTTGTTGTTCTGAGCCCGGTAGCTGGTTAAACAACTCAAGAAGTTTTCGTTGGGATTCATTTAACCACAATTCAGAAGATTCCTGTTCTCCAAAGAGGAGCTCAGGAGGAGATATGCCAAGTGCCTTTCCCAATATGACAGCGTCATGCACTCCAACATTTCTGCTGCCCGCCTCATAGTTACCTATACGCGATTGCGTCCATCCGCAGATTTCAGCAAGTTTTCCTTGAGATAAACCAAGCTTCTGCCTGCGCTCTTTAAGACGCATTGCAATTTTGTCATTGAGCCTACTAGCGGCAATTTTTTCGTTTTCTTTTTCCATTGCATCCTTGTATCACGAATCGTGATTTACATAAAACACAAAATAGCTTGACCATATAACACAATGTGTGTTTAAAATTGTCATCGGAGGTTTTCAATGAACAAAATTTCAACATATCGAAAACAGCTTGGGCTGTCTCAAAGACAACTTGCTGTTCAGTTAGGGTGGATACAAAGCCGACTGGCAAATTACGAAGCAAATTTTCGTACCCCTGGACTAGAGGAGTGCAGAAAAATTGTTTCTACCCTTAATCGGCTTGGCGCTCATTGTGGACTTGACGATGTATTCCCCCCAGACGGTAAGCATAGCGAAAACAGCATAGGAGCGGTTGATTCATGAAAATCAGGCATAAGCACATCGAATCAGTGTTGTTAGCCCTGGCAGCCGAAAAAGGGCAGGCGTGGGTCGCTAACGCAATTACTGAAGAATATCTGCGCCAGGGGGGGGGCGGCGAATTGCCCCTTATACCAGGCAAGGACTGGAACAATCAGCAGAATATCTATCACCGTTGGTTGAAAGGTGAAACGAAAGCGCAAAGGGAAAAAATTCAGAAACTGATCCCTGCGGTTCTGGCAATTCTTCCGCGCGAGCTGCGTCACCGACTCTGCATCTTCGATACCCTGGAACGCCGTGCATTACTGGCGGCGCAGGAAGCGTTGAGTACGGCAATTGATGCGCATGATGATGCAGTCCAGGCCGTTTACCGGAAAGCACATTTCAGCGGTGGTGGGTCGCCCGGCGATTCTGTCGTAGTGCATTGATTGAAATTAATCGTGCCGGATTGTTTTGTTCGGTATCAGTTAAATGTAACGACGCGAGCGTTACAAGGTGAAAACAAATGGCTTCAAACTGGATAAAGCTCGAGGTTATTACGCCGGATAAGCCGGAAATATTCAGGCTTGCTGAGATTCTGAATATTGATCCAGATGCCGCATTAGGGAAGGTTATTCGCTTCTGGGCATGGGCGGATCAACAAATGATAGACGGTAATGCAGATTGTAACGCTCGCGGCGTTACAAAAAGTGCAATAGATCGCATCACTTTTATGGCTGGTTTTGCTGATGCGTTAATTCAGGTTGGATGGCTGGTCGAAAATGACGTTGGGCTTTCTCTACCTAACTTTGAACGTCATAACGGAAAAAGCTCAAAAAAACGGGCGGTTACAAACGAGCGAGTTACAAAAATACGCGAACTGAAACGAAAGGGTAACGCTGCCAGCGTTACACAAACGGATCAAAAAGCGTTACCAGAGGAAGAGGAAGAGGAAGAGGAAGATATAAATACTGATCTCCCCCTAAATCCCCCTCGCCAAAAACGAGCGTCTAAAAAATTCGAGCCGGAGGCTATCGAGCTGCCTGACTGGTTGCCGGAAACACTCTGGCATGAGTGGGTTCAGTTCAGGCAGGCATTGCGAAAACCGATTCGAACGGAGCAGGGCGCTAACGGGGCGATACGGGAACTGGAAAAATTCCGTCAGCAGGGTTTTACACCTGAGCAGGTGATTCGACACAGCATCGCCAATGAATACCAGGGCTTGTTCGCACCGAAAGGTGTTCGGCCTGAGACGTTGCTCCGACAGGTTAACACCGTCTCGTTGCCGGACAGTGCGATCCCGCCAGGCTTCAGGGGGTAACAGACCATGAAAAATATTGCGACAGGCGGCGTTCTGGAGCGTATCCGCAGACTGACCCCACCACATGTAACCGCCCCATTCAGAACGGTTGCGGAGTGGCGTGAGTGGCAACTTGCTGAAGGCCAGAAACGTTGCGAGGAGATCAACCGCCTGAATCGTCAGTTGCGGGTGGAAAAAATTCTGAATCGCTCTGGCATCCAGCCGTTGCACCGTAAATGCTCGTTTGCGAATTACCAGGTGCAGAACGACGGCCAGCGATACGCGTTAAGTCAGGCGAAATCCATCACCGATGAACTGATGACCGGGTGTACAAATTTTGCGTTCAGCGGAAAACCTGGTACCGGGAAGAATCACTTAGCGGCAGCTATCGGGAATCGCCTGCTGAAAGACGGTCAGACAGTGATTGTGGTTACCGTGGCTGATGTTATGAGCGCCCTGCACGCCAGCTATGACGACGGGCAGTCAGGCGAAAAATTTTTGCGGGAGCTGTGCGAAGTGGATCTGCTGGTTCTTGATGAAATTGGCATTCAGCGCGAGACAAAAAACGAGCAGGTGGTGCTGCACCAGATTGTTGATCGCCGGACAGCGTCGATGCGCAGCGTGGGGATGCTGACAAACCTGAACTATGAGGCCATGAAAACATTGCTCGGCGAGAGGATTATGGATCGCATGACCATGAACGGCGGGCGATGGGTGAATTTTAACTGGGAGAGCTGGCGTCCGAATGTCGTCCAGCCAGGAATTGCGAAGTGATTTTTACCTGGAGGAAATTTTAATGGAGACTGTTTTTGACGCACTGAAAGCAATGGGAAAAGCCACGTCGGTAGAACTGGCTGCGCGACTTGATATCAGTCGTGAAGAGGTACTGAACGAGCTGTGGGAACTGAAAAAGGCTGGTTTCGTTGATAAAAGCGTATACACCTGGCGTGTGGCTGATAACAACGTTCAGCAGGAACAGCCAGCGCCAGAAGAACAGCCGGAAGAAACCACCACGGCGACAGTAGCGAAAATCTCAGAGTGCGATTTAACCGCAACGATTGAACAACGCGGACCACAAACGGCGGATGAACTGGCTACGTTTTTCGGCATCACATCACGCAAAGTGGCTTCAACGCTGGCAATGGCAATCAGCAAAGGGCGTCTGATTCGCGTGAATCAGGGCGGTAAATTTCGTTACTGCATACCGGGTGCTGATTTACCGGCAGAGCCGGAAGCTGCATCCGTAGCGGAAACCGATGGTAAAGCCTTTCCTCAGCCAGCAGGTGTTGCGTTACCAGTACAGGAAATGATGGCACAGGAAGAAATGAAAACAGAAATCGTGGAAGACATTGTGAGGTTACAGCCATCGATCACCGAAATGAAAGCAGATGACCTGATTCTACCATCGCTGCATGTGGCTAACCGCGAGCTGCGCCGGGCGAAAAGTGATGTCCAGAAGTGGGAGCGAGTCTGTGCTGCGCTGCGGGAGCTGAACAAGCACCGGGATATTGTTCGACAGATTACTGATTCTTCCCGCCGTGTTGTATCGGAAAAGTGATTGCCGGAGGCGCTTATGGCAAAAGTATTTACACCAGAAGAGCGGGAAGAAGTGAAGGCGCGCATTGTGGAATTCGTGCGCCTGAGCGGACGAGAAACTTTTCGACAACTGGCAGATAAAACGGGTGTCAGTAAGACCGCTATTCGTCGTTTATCTGGTGCGCTTGCGGCCAGTGGTGATGTCTGGCTCTCTGGTTGCGGGGTATTTCCATCAGAGCAGGCGTATCGCGTATGGCGTAAGACACCGGAGAAGGCTGCTGACCCGACACTGATTCGAAAGTTACCTGACGGAGAAATACGTCGTTACAACAGACGGCAGAACATAATTTGTCGTGAGTGCCGCCAGAGCGAAGTCATGCAGCGTGTGCTGGCGTTCTATCGGGGAAACTTTCAGGAGGTGATGGAGTGAGGGTGAGAGTTTATATTGCCGGTCCAATGACGGGATATGAAAATTTCAACCGTGAGGCGTTTCACAAGGCGGAAGAGGAACTGAAACGGGAAGGGCATACCGTCTTAAACCCGGCAGTACTTCCGGACGGGCTGACACAGCCGCACTACATGGATATTTGCATGGCAATGATTCGTTGTGTGGATGCGATTTACATGCTGAATGGCTGGCAGCGGTCAGCGGGCGCTAAGGCAGAGCTGGCACTGGCGGAGAAACTGGGGCATGCGGTGATTTATCAGGAGGTGGCTCAATGAGAGAGGTTAACTATGAGGCGCTTCGTGAGGCAGCACAAAACTATCAGTCGACGCTGGCGTGGTATCAGGCTATCCCGGACAGCCCAAATGCTGAACGGGATTGTGATGCGGCTCTTGCTGCGTTTAAGCGTCACATCCGTCATCGGGAAGCGGATATTATCGCTGATTTGCTGGATGGACTGGAAGAAGCAAAATCACAACTCAAAGAGCAGCGTGAGTATTACGAAGGCGTTATCTCTGATGGGAGCAAGCGTATTGCTGAACTGGAAGCGCGGGAAGTTCAATTACCGACTCGCTACGACCTTCGATATGGACACCCGATAAATGCAGATGAGCGACATGTCATGATACCTAAAGAAAATGGCAGTTGGCTTTACCTGATTGACCTAGAACACGCATTACGCGTCTCTGGCATTCGCATCAAAGGAGAGGAGCATGGAAATAAAACCAGAGGATGAGTTAAGCAATATCGTTTTATTTCCGGTAAAAGAGGATGACCCTCGTAATCAGGTTAATTTTCTTTATGAGCCATCGGAAAGACCATATTGTCATCACGCCTCTGTCCGGGTTGACGAAAAAGAGCGTCAGGTCCGCTGTAAAATCTGCGGTGCAGTTGTGGAGCCATTTGACTGGATGCTCTCTGTGGCGAAAAGAGAAACCAGACTGGCAGATGATGTAAGGCACTTGCGCCAGGAGGAGCGGGAAAGGCGAAAAAATATAGAAAAGCTAATTCAGATTGAGCGTAACGCGAAAGCGCGGATACGCAGGGCGACAAAATCCAGAACTGAATAATTAAATTTAGCTCTGTTAAAAATTTAATCCTTAACCGGAGGGATTTCTGCACCCTCAGAACATCAGGAGGCCGTCCGAAAGGGCGGTAGTGAAATGCGAAAATTCAAAATAATTATTGAAACGGGAATAGCCGGTGGAGATTTCGAGGATGAATTCGAAGTGGATGATGATGCAACACCAGATGAAATACAGGATGAAGCTAAAGATATTTTCTTTAACTACTGCAATTACTCATATCACGAAATAAAAGACGAAGAGGAAGAGCAAAATGGCTGATTTTGGTTCAACTAAATACAACGTCAGTTTTGAAGCATGGCATGAACTGTTAATGGACTATGCAGAGTTACGTGGTGGCAGTGCTGCTGATGCTGAAGCATGGCGTGATGATTATGAAGCAGGAAAAACTCCGGTCGAAGCATATTGTGATGAGTGGGGCGATGAATGAGCGAGATTAATTATCAGGAAGGGCATGAAACGGCAGGGCAGGCAAAACCAGTTGCATGGCGATATCGCTACGTGAAAAAAGACGTTACAGACTTTCAGGGGAAGCCGTGGGCTGGTGACTGGAAATATGTACCGACAAAAGAGGATTGTAACGACAGGCCGAACTATGAAATTCAGGCCTTATTCATCGGCCCGCCAGTCCCGGTGACATCAGAAGGACTGGTTAAAGCCGTGCGCTTTTATGAACAGGTAAAGCGTGAGAATCCGCCAGTCGAAACAGGAGCATGGAAGGATGCTGTTGACTGGGTGCTCAGAGAGGCCTGCTGCGCTGCCATTCTGGGTAAAGCCGACAATCCACCAGCATCCGGCAATCAGGTTAGCGAATTAACAATGTGGGTTAAACGACTGGTCAGTCAACTGAAAAAAGCTCAGCCGGACTGCAAATTACCGGAGAAGGCGATAGATTACCTGAAACGAAATGGACTGATAAGCGTGGAGGATGTTTTACGATGAATATTTAGACTAAAGAGTTTGTAACGCTATGTAAGTGATTTTTTCTGGTTTAGATATTTATATGTCCGGCCAAATTGAGGTGTGTTTAAATGTTATTGCACATTGATTGTAGGGGGAATAATGAAAAACGCATTGCAGTTTTTGTTTGTTGCGTTCTGGTTGTTCGCATCATGTATGCCCATCATCTTCACAGCAAGGTATATGGAAAAAATTGATGTTTTGATATTAATGTTTGGACATATAAATGCCCTTTTTTTAGGGGTGTTCATGGCGGTCATGTGCATTGAATACTGGCGGTAAATACAGCGAACGCCATTGGTTTAGTTGGATATTTACTGTGCCGGACAAAAACGGTTTGCGGGGAAATCTTAGTTAAGTAGAATAACTGCGGGTGCTTGAGGCTATCTGTCTCAGGCATGAACACCAAAAGGCAGATAGAGAAAAGCCCCAGTTAACATTACGCGTCCGGCAAGACGCTTAACATTAATCTGAGGCCATATCTATGCTCTACACACGTAGGTTAGCCTCTTACGTGCCGAAAGGCAAGGAGAAGCAGGCTATGAAGCAGCAAAAGGCGATGCTAATCGCCCTGATCGTCATCTGTTTAACCGTCATAGTGACGGCACTGGTAACGAGGAAAGACCTCTGCGAGGTACGAATCCGAACCGGCCAAACGGAGGTCGCTGTCTTCACAGCTTACGAACCTGAGGAGTAAGAGACCAGGCGAGGGAGAAATCCCTCGCCACCTCTCATGTGTCAGGCATCCTCAACGCACCCGCACTAAACCCGCTTCGGCGGGTTTTTTGTTGCGTTCTGAATACGCAGGGTGAAAAATAACCATATATTTGATTATATACACAACACAAAATAAAAGTCATTGTACCTGCACATTAAATAATCAAATATACGGCGTGAAATAAATATTTTTCAGATTAATATTTTTGTCTCTATGTGGATATAACCTTTTGTACTTATAAACCTGGAGGCATCGTGGAAAAAATAAAGAAACTATTTAGTAGCAAATACGCAGTCATACGTCGTGATGACCTGTCAGTTATAGTCGAAATGGATTACTTCCCTGAAATCCCAAAATCAATGATGTATCGTAATGGTCGAAAGGCAATTTTTTTACCGATGAGGGTAAGTGACATTATGGGAAATGATAAACTGCCGGATGAATTGCGAGTCAGAGCATCCTGTTAGTATTGGCATTAATTCTGTTATACTACATAATGGGCTGAACACCCATTCTACTGCGCCAGCGGAGAACTACGATGGCGCATATACAACTGGTCAAACAAACCTCTTCCGGATTACTTCTCCCGGCGACGCCGGAGAGTTGCGATTTTTTGCATCAAATCAAAATAGGTGAGTGGATACACGCAGACTTTAAGCGTGTGCGTAA
>OGQD01002118.1_pt1 | contig 11436 bp, 7 predicted proteins | sample 1553091 | NCBI WGS metagenome assembly OGQD01 (sample SAMEA2580290, study PRJEB22360) | human gut metagenome | biome: human gut; feature: human-associated habitat; material: faeces | place: Denmark | collected 2008/2010
TGGCCGACGAGGCGTCGTAGTTCGCAACGGCATAGAACGAGCATTCGGTTCCGGCAGCCGACTTCGGGAGCGAGAAGGTCGCCGATTTCGAGGCGAGTTCCGAGACCGTGAAATCGCGTCGAAGGATCAGATCGCCCGAGGTGTTGAACGTGAAGACCGAGAGCGACGAGAGGCTCTTCTCCCACGCCTCGGCCGTGGCCGTGGCATCGAAGAAGGCGCGGGTCTGCGTATCATCTCCCGAAGAGAGGGTGATCGTTACCGACACGCCATCGGGGCGTGCTTCCGGAGCGGGGTTCATCATTTCGGTTTCCTTGTTGCACGAAGCAAACAGCGCAGCGGCGAGAGCCGCCACCGCAAAGATTTGGTTTTTCATGGTTGTAAGATTTGAAAGGTGTTTGAAAGATGGTTATTTGAAGCGTTTCGCGAGAGGTGACGGGCGTTCGGGACTCTGGTAGCCCGGGACACCATTTTCGTCGATCCACCGGCGGATGGCCCGTCGGAGCCGCTCTTTGAGCAGCCGGAACTCGGGACGCTGGGCAAAGTCGTCGCCCAATGGGGTACGCTCGAAGATCGGCGAACAGATCCGGGTCAACTTCAGCGCCACCGTCTGACGCTGGCTTTGGGGAATAGCCGGGTAGTCGGTTTCGAGGATCAGATGGACCGTATCGTAGGGCGAGAAGAGCAGCCCGCGGAACAGGATCCGATCGGCAACACGGATCGCCTGGCCGACCGGAACACCGGCTTCGATGCTTTGCCGATAGCCCTCGAATGCCAACCGGCTGCGCCGCTCGATCATCCGTCGGTAACGGGGCTGCGAAGGATGCCGCTCCTCGAGAAACTGCCGGAGGCGTTCGCTGAACCACGTTTGATCGGGTCGTTCCATCGTCGTGCGGCATTAGCGTTTCCGGCCCCGGCTCGGCGCTTCGGGCGTCGGTTCCTGTTTTTGGGGTTGCTTTTGTTCCTGTCCCTGCTGTTTTGACTGGGAGGTCTGCTGCTCCTGGCGGCGCAGGTTCGTGAAGTCGTAGTCCACACCGTTGGTCTGGGGATTGAGCCGGATAATACATGAGAGCGGTTTGCCGTTTTTCCCGAGAATCGGATGGGCCTTCTCCTTCGAGCAGTCGAGTCCTTCGGGGCTCTTCACGGCGGCAAGCTGCCGTTCGTCAAGCTGCTTTGAAAGCGATTCGGGAATGTAGGGTTTGCTGTAGCGGTAGTCCGTCATCCGGTATTCGCGCGTCAGGGCATCGAAGCCGACCTTCCCCGAATAGGTGATGTCGCCGTTACGCATCGTGCAGCCTTCGACCTGCACACGGCTTCCCGAGGCGAGGTTCTCCTGCTGTGCCTCGGTCAGCCGCACACCGTTGAAGAAGCGCAGGTCCGGGACTTCACGTTTGGGAACCGTTACGAAGCGGTTGGTAGCCGGGTTCAGCGTTACATAGCACCACTCCTTTTCACCCGTATGCGGGTTAGGCATCTCGTAGAGGCGGTCCGGAGTCTTCCCCGACAGCATCTGCTCCTTGTCGCTGGCTGTGAACATCATTCGGAACTCCTCGCGTTCGAACTCCGGACGGGCCAGGGCACTTTCGAGCCCGACCTGCACATCTCCGTTCTGGTCGCGGAAGGGACGCAGGGCAAACTCTCCGGCAACGGACAAGTCGCCGACCTTCAGACTGATGTTATGGAGCTCCGTCGTGGGAAGGCCCAGTTTCATCGCCTCCAGTTCCTTCGGAGTAACGACGACACCCATCTCCTTCAGTTCCTGCAGGTGCAGGTCCTGCGTGTCGAACTTGACTCGTTCAAGTTGGAATGAGGTAACGCGATGGTCGTTCAATGCCTTTAATCCCTCCGGGTCCTTCGGGTTGTCGGCCAGCCGCAGCAGCGACTGTGCCACCTCGCTGGCCTTGTCCGCCGCGACCTTCAGGAAATGAAACGGCTTGGCATTCTCCTGCGAGAGAAAGCCCTTGATGAAGGCGCCCACGGCCGAACTGTTCCGCAGGTCGAAGAAGGCCGACTTGTTGGCCGTCAGCGGTGAGGTGGTGATGGCCTTGTACTGGCGGCCCTCCTGCTTGAGCTCCGAGACGGCCTCCACGGCGCCGTTCTGTTCGTTGTAGAGCAGCAGCGTCTCCTTGTAGGAGGGATCGGCCTGCTCCGGGGCCTGGTTGATCGGTTGATTCAGATTTTCTTCGGGCATAATGCAACTGTTTTAAGTGAAACAAAAGGTTGATGCCGCGAATATAAAGAACTGAATGTCCGTCGCTTTCAATCGTCCTGCGCAGGCCGTACATGACCGTCAAAAGAGAAGAAGGAGCAAAAAATAAGTCCAATCTTCATGATCGGACTTACATAAAGATAGCGGAGGGACTGCTCCGCTATCTTACCATTTTTTTAGGATTTCTTAGTGGCCAACCACTTGCTTAACAGCGTACAGCCTATGCTGATAAGTAGAGCTGCTCAAAAAGGCAATAGTAAACTTGCGCAGATGTTTATGGCAACTTCAACGACTGTTAAGCCTCAATTTTTGATAAATTGTTTTATCATAGATTAAAGGATTAAAGTTAAAAGCACGACAAAAAACTTGTCGTACTATCTTTTTTCGTAGGCCCAGTTGACCTTTCGGTCTGTAAGGCACAACAAATATATTACTTTTTTTTCGTTGGTAAAAGTTTTGACAATTCCGGATCTGCCTCTATCCTCATTATTTCTGTCTTTACAATTTGTTCCACATCAGATTTGATGCTGTAATAGTTCTCGCGGATGATCTCCTCCATGCGGTCCGTGCCCTCCTCGTCGAGAAACGAGGAGATCTGCGGGATGGGAACGAAACGCCGCTCCTCGGCCTGAATTGCTGCGCTATCCAGTTCGATGCGGGCATGGAAAATCTTCTGGGGCAGGGGCTGGTCCACGTTGTCGGCCACCGAACCGACGAACATCCCCTGCGTGAGGTTCGAAATCTTCGACGGCGGGATCAGTGCGTCGAGCTGCGTGTTGGTCGAATGGGTGATGTTCTCGTTCGAGACGGATTGCGACTCGCGCAGTTGGACGATCTTGCCGAAGCGGTCGGAGAGCGTGCGGGCAGTGTCGCCCACTACCTGTCCCGAGAAGATGTTGCCCACGGTGTTGAAGATTACCTTCGCCTCCTTGTCGCCGTAGTCGCGTTCCAACTGCGAGAAGTCCTGAAAGCCCAGGCAGACGGCTACACGGTTCGAACGGGCCGTGGCGATGAGGTTGTCCAACCCCCGGAAGTAGATCGTCGGGAGCTCGTCGATGATGATCGAAGATTTCAGCCGCCCCTTCTTGTTGATTAACCGCACAATGCGCGAATTGTAGAGTCCCAGGGCGGCCGAATAGATATTCTGCCGGTCGGGGTTGTTCCCCACGCAGAGGATTTTGGGCGAGGCCGGATTGTTGATGTCGAGCGAGAAGTCGTTGCCCGTCATCACCCAGTAGAGCTGCGGCGAGATCATCCGCGAGAGGGGAATCTTTGCCGAGGCAATTTGCCCCTGCAACTGGTCCTGCGCATTGCCCCGCCAGGCGTCCATGAAGGGCGAGAGGTAGTTTTCGAGTTCGGGATAGGAGGTCAGCACCGGGAAGATTTTCTCATAGGGCTGGTTCAGAAACTCCACGGCGTGCGGAAAGGTGCAGCAGCGGCCTCCGTCGTAGATTTTCAGATACCAGATGATCGCTGCCAGCAGAATGATCGGCGAATCGACGAAGAAGTCGCCCTGCTTCTGGATCCACGTCTTGTTCAGGTTCAGCATGATGGTATAGGCCGACTCGTAGGCGTCCGAGATGTCGGTCATAAACTCCGGGGCGATGGGATTACAGCGGTTAGAGCGGCGAGGGTCGTCGAAGTTGATGACGCAGAAGCGCGGCCGCGTCGGGTAGGCATCCAGATGGCGCAACAGGTGGTTGTAGGCCAGCAGCGACAGGTCGTCGAACTTGAAGTCGTAGATATACATGGCAAAGCCCTTCTCGATCTGCTGACGGATGTAGCTGTTCACCACGGCATAGGACTTGCCCGAGCCAGGAGTTCCCAGCACCATCGTCGCACGGAAGGGGTTGATGACGTTAATCATTCCCGGCCGCCACTCACCCCGGTAGTAGTAGCGGGTCGGAAGGTTGACCGAGTATTCGTTTTCGAGCAGACGTGCCTCTTGCTCGAAACTCTCGTTGTCGTCGTTGAAGGGGTCGCGGGCAAGGGTCGTATGCAGCAGGCGGCGGACCCACACTCCGGCCGTCAGCAGCGCGAGGTAGCCGCCCAGCAAAGTCAGCACATAGCTCCAGAAGCGGACCTCCAATCCTACGGAAAGGTTTCGCAGAGGATCGTTACCGAAGAGCAGAAAGAAACCGGTCAGCGCCAGGAGGAGGATTTGCCGCTTCGAGGGTTTCCCGTCCCGCACACTGCGTGTGCCGTAGCAGCCCAGCAGCAGAAAGAAGAGAGCACAAAGTTTTGTGATGGACGACCAGGTGAAGAGCCCGGTCGACTGTTGAAGGTTCCAGAAAATTCGGTCCACATCGGGAGTGGTCAGCGCATGGTGCGCGAACCAGTCGTAACAGAACCAGTAACTGTTCAGCCCCAGAAACACGATTCCCAGAGCCCGGGCAAACTGGACGATCTTCTCCAATGCCCGCAAATCATCCTCCTGCTGCATACTTGTCGTTTTAAGGGCGACAAGATAGCGGAGGAATGAGGCCATCTGTTCCAGACGACCTGCCGAGGCCGCGGATGGCCGGGAATATTCATTTTTGACTTAATTCGACCAGCGTGCCTCGCAGCGTATCGAGGAAGTGGGTCAGACGATTCTTGCGGTTCAAGACGGCCCAGCGGCAGTTATCCGGATTCTTGAAATTTGTATTGCAGAGGATTTCGAATTCGCGGATCACCTGCATGAAGGTGGCTGGCGAATCGTCCTGCTGGCAAAAGAAACCCACGGCTGACAAGGCGGCAATCACCTCCATCAGATCGGAATTGGTGAACCGTTTTGAAATTTTAAGGGGCGAATGACGACGCTGAGATGGTATGTCCTGTATTCCCGGATATTTTAGCTGCAAATAGATCATCTGCTTCTCGAAATTTACCAACGAAAGTGAAGAACGGATCAACAGGCACTGCAATGAATCGGAATCGTTATAGCTTTCCAGCAACTGAACCAATGTTTCGCGGATTCGGGCAAGTGTTTGCAACGAATCAAGTTTCGAACATCCGTCTTGTCTGGAGACTTGTTGGATTCGATTGATAAAACGATTATATGCAATATTTAGGCTTTTTCGATCATTATCGTGCAACGGCTTGTTAGTCAAAGAAAGCAGTTGCATTATAAAATCACTCTTCTCAAGCCTTTTAACACTCTTTTGCATGACCGGGATTGTGGGAGAAACACAATGTACCGCATAAATAATCATACATTGTGTTGGAGTTGGCTGGATTTTCGGGATTTGTGTCTGTTATTTTTTACTTTTCAATTATTATTTTTACCTTTGCAAAACAATCAGAATATGATTGTTTTGATCCTATCGTCACCACCCGAAATCGCAAAATTTTATGAGACGAATAGGATGGATAGGTGATTCGTGTAAACAGGCACGAATCAACCTATCATTTCGTCGGGTTTTTGCGAGCCTCGGGTGGTATAGGTTGAGTTCGTGCCTTTTTGTGAACCTTATAAAGCTGCCGTTAAAAGCATGAGCGACATCAAAGCCGGTGGTACAGCTTGATTACTCGATATGCGGATAAAATACGGCAGCTTTTTTATTTAAGTTAAGGCAGATCACAATCATTGTGGGTGATGGTTTGGCTCCCAGATGAAATCCAGTTTTTTGCATAGTTATTCCCGTCATAAGTCACAGTCTTTCCTAAAGCTCCTTCGGCAATCTTTACAAAGACATTCAAAGGATTTATGTCGTCCGCAGAACGCATGTCATCAGTAGATATGACGCCATAACCTCCTTGACTGGCTTGAATGCTTCGGACTTTAATTTGATTTAGAAAATATGATATGTAATTAGTGGATATTTTCAAAGCCTGTGGCGACCATCTGTCGTTTGTTACGCCCAATATTGAACTTGAGGACATAAAAACATTCGGGCCATATGTTCCGTGATCCGCATAATCAAGTGCAGTTCCGGCAAGAGCCGATATTTGATTGTAATTACCCCATTCGCGAACGGTTATCAACCGATTCTCATCGGGAAAATAAGTATCGAATTTCTCCCGTAACTTCAGAATGATGTTGCTATATGAGTTATATACCATGCCCGAATATTCTGAATACTGGTCGTCGAAGGTTATTCCGTTCAAACCATAACTGCCAACAACCCACACGAGAATATCGGTAAAAGCTTCAGCCTGGTTATCATTCATATTGGCAACTCCCATATCCTGACCATCCCCCAAAATCCGCAAAAGCACCTTGATACCTTTTTCCTGCAATGGTCGGATATAGGAGTCTGCATTCGACAAAACATGATTCATATCGGAGTCCAGATACAAAGTCGGCATATTATCCGACGATTTGTGAATCTTCCCGGCATCCAGTACGCACAAATCAAGGAAGGGCTCGCTGGAATTGGAAATGGTATCTGTTAAATAATAAGATTTTGCATTTAACGGATTGGTCGTATTCACATAGACCGTCGTCATATTCAAAGGAGTTCTGTTTCCATGATCTACATTGGGAATCGAAGGAAATTCTATCCCCGGTTCGGGATCGGGTTCAGGTTCAGGTTCGGGATTGGAATTAAGTACGTCTTCGTGTGTAATCTCATGTCCCTCAGGGATAAAAGTCCAGTCTTGTTCGTAGGCGGTTCCGTCATAGGTTACCGTGGAATTGTACGCCCCTTCTGCAATACTTTGCAGCACCGGCAATGGATTGCAATCCGTGGCAACGCGCAAATCATATGTGGTAATAAAGTTATACTCTTGATTTGCAGCTTGAGCAGATCTGATTTTGATTTGGTTCAAAAAATATGGAATATATTGCAAATTAAGATCAAGGGTTTGAGGAGAGAACCGATCCTGGGTTACCCCTGAAACACTCGGTGATGCGATGAATACATCAGGCCCAAACGTGCCGTGATAGACATAATCAATCATTGCGCCTGCTTCTGCATCAATCTGGTTGTAATTCCCCCATTGATCCACACCGATCAATTTATGGGTATCGGGAAATTCAGCATCGAGTTTTGTGCGTAGCTGTTCAATGATACGACCATAAGAATCAGCAACCGTGTTTTCATAATTCGCATATTCGTCATCGAAACTAACTCCGTCTAATCCGTACGTTTTAATGATGTGGACGAGTATGTCGGTAAATTTGTCAGCCTGGGATTCGGTCATGTTGGCTACGCCTATGCCCTGCCAGTCTCCGAGAATGGATAAGACTACTTTCAACCCGGCATCCTTGAGGGGTTTGACATATGTGGCGGTGTCGGCCAACAAGGGGGCCAGTTCAGGATTGAAATAGATTGTCGGATCGTTGTATGCGTCCTTGTGAATGTTCGCGGCAAAGAACTCTACAATATCAAAAAACAAAGGATCATCCGCCGAAGTCCCCAAATGGTAAGACAATACATTACGGGGATCCGTATCATTGGTCTCTATAATGGCAATCACTTTGGGCGACTTGTCTCCATAGGTCCGCGTATATTGCTTGGAAAAGGTCGTTGAATCCGATTTCTCGGGATCTTCTTTCACACAAGCCAGAAGTGATCCTGCAATGAGAATCAAAAAAAGACTTTTGAGCGAAAAAGTTCTCATGGCTTATAATTTAGGTCGTTAGTAAATAGGCCCGCACATCGCAACGATGCGCGGGCCCGGTGGTACAGCTTGATTACTCGATATACGGACTTACATCACATTGCGAGAGATTAGTTTCCCGTATAGGTAGGCTGGTAGGCAGGCACATTATTTTTGGTCCATTCCAATCCAGAAGAAATAAACTCCCAATCCTGGGTGTACGGAGAGTCGCAGACATTCGAAACAGTTGCACTGTTGTATGCTCCATTTGCAATGGCCTGGAATACCGGCTGCGGACTAACATCATTGGCGGGCCGTAAATTGAACATCATAATACCCGCGTAATCTCCTGAAGCCGTTTGTGCCGAACGGGATGTAATTTGGTCTAAGAAATACTGAATATAATTATATCCCAATTCAATAGCCTGCGGCATCCAACGATCATTTGTTACGCCCAAGATACTGCTTGAAGGAATAAAGACATCAGGTCCAAAAGTCCCATGATCTGCATAGTCAATCATACCGCCGGCAGTAACATCAATCTGGTTGTAGTTTCCCCACTGGAACACTGTAATCAATTTTTCTCCGACTCCGAACTTGGCATCAAGCTTGGCGTGAAGGGCCTTGATTACATGGGAATACGAATTATATTCCTGTGAGGTATAGTTGGCATACTCATCGTCAAAATTGATACCGTCCAGACCATAACGCTCCACGCAGTAAACCAGAATATCGGCATATCGGTCTGCCATTTGAGGTGTCATATTGGCAACACCAATACCTTGCCAGTCTCCCAGCGAAGTCATGCAGACTTTGATACCGGCCGCCTGCAACGGTTCCACATATTTGTGGAAACCGGTCTCGGTCGGGTTGTTGGGATCGGGTTCCAGGACACGGGTCAGTTTATCGTTAAGATAAACCGTCGGGTATCCGTCGGAATCCTTATGGATGTTCGATGCGAAGAGGTTGAGGATGTCGATGAACTTTTTGCCATTCATCTCCCAGCAGAGGGCGTTGAGCGGATTGACGTCGTTGGTCTCTACATAGACCATAATCTTTGGAGACTTGTCTCCGTAAGCACGAGTCGAGATTTGGGTTCCGTCAGGCTGGATCTGCGGTTCCTCCGGATCGTTTGCACACGAAGTAAACAGAGATCCTGCAGCAAACAGAACCGTTGCCAAAGTTAAAAGATGTTTTTTCATAATTTTTGTGAATTTAGGTTAGAATAATGTGGTTTTAAGATGGACATAAGTCCTATCGAGTATTACCAATCTTTCGTTAAATGTCCATATTGAAAAGGCATTCCTCCACTATATGTATAAAGTAATTCAGTCCGATAAGAAGCCGTTCCAGCTAATGCTCCTTCACCAAATGCAATGCCCCAAAATAAATCCGGGATCATTTTCATAACACCTTCCCAGTCCATACCTTGTATAGATGTAATCAAATCACTATATACTACAACTTTACTTCTTTCAGGGAACAGCATTCCCCACATACCGACATTGATAAAACTGGCCACACTCGGATCGGTAATAAAGGGGCTGGTTTTAGGATACCAGGGCATTGCTACAGACCCGAATCGTTCTCTTGGTAGGCCAGCAATCTCCTTTCGAGCGCGCAATGTAATACCGTACATGGTCGCCATATCTGCATCTATATACGGATCAACGATTTGTAATCCTTCGTTGGAATCCATATATCCGGACCAGGCATAATCGAGGTATTTTCCCACTTCGATGCCTCCGGTCGTCTCAGTATCCCAGAAGTATTCGGTCGGCTCCTCATAATCGGTAAGTGTTACCAATTTATCTGAGCCAAGCGTTTCGCGCAGAGCCTTGATGAGTTTCGGGTATGAGGTGGTATTCATGGCAGGCATTCCCTCTACCTCTCCGTACCCGGAATTGCGGTCCCAAAGGTTCACCCCATCGAGGTCGTAAGTTTCGAGACAGGACTTTACTTGTGCTGCGAAATCGGCAATCTGCGCATCGGTCAGGTTACAGAAGCCCAAGCCCGTATTCCCGCCTTCGATCGAAAGGCAGACTTTACGGCCCTTGTCCTGCAACGGACGGATATATTTGTCGGTATGTTCCAAGACATAGCGAATGTCCGAATTGAGATCCAACAAGGCTCGGCCCGTTGCTTCGTCATATCCGATTCTAACCACGCGTAGATTGATGATATTTCCTAATAGATGCTTCCACAAAGTTTGGAATGAGGGTTTCTCTATTTTTTCCAATGCCCATATATCCGCCAATAGAGGCTGATAATCAGTCGTATTCAGATAAAATACAGAGACATAATCCGTGTCGAGATCATATTCTCCAACTGACACACTGCGGACTTTGACGCCATAATAGATTACCTGATTCTCCTCAGAAAAAGAGTTGTTGTCCGATGAAATTGCAATCGGGAGGAGATAGGTGCCTTCCGTCACGCCATCGGACTTGATGGATATGATAATTCTATCGGAGAATTTTTCACCAGCGGCAATATGGAGATTTCCCATTTCAGAAAATTCAACATTTTCACTGGGAAAAGCCTCCAATTCTGTTCCATACTTTTGATTATACACTTCGACAAGATCCATATCAACGTGAACCGACACTTGCATGTCGTTTTTTGCAGCTTGCGTCAAACCGCAATAGATATAGTCCTCATCCGTAGAATTACCCTCTGTAAGACCCATTACTGCAATATTGGTCGCTGATCGTATGCTTTTCAAATGTGCATAGGTATTCTCCAGCAGCTCCTTGTCGGGGAGTTCTCCGCGTGTCGTATCTATCGGATCGACATCGCAGGCCGCAAGGCCCGCCGCCAGAACCGTTGCCAGGAGAATTTTCGGGATATTTTTCATCTTGATTTGCATTTTCATGGTTTACTCCTCCGTTTCGTTGATTTTCGGAATCTCGATCCCGTCGGGCCAAACAAGGTCGATCTCAGACTCGCCGTCGTTGCCGTACATCGAGTAGTCCTTGACGGTATTCCCGGCACCCTCGTTGAATTTCCAGTAGCCCAGGAGGGTCGGATCGCTCGCGGGATCGGCGATTTCGTACATGTTCTCCCAAATTTGCTCGGGGGTCCGCGCCACGGACCAGACGCGCGCCTCGGCAATCTTGCCGTTCAGCGGACGGTAATCGTCGTAGGAACGGCCGATGAAGAACTGGTAGGCATCGCCGAAGCCGCCGTACTTCTTCTCGTTGTCGGGGGTCGGATTTTTCAGATAGAAGTCATAGAGTGCCCGCATGGCCAGGTTGATGCGCGTATCCTCGCTCATCGAGGTAAGGCCCATTTCGGTGCCTTCGCTCTGCAACTCGCCATTGACATAGACGCAGACGCGGCGGGTTGCCTGATCGTAGGTGCAGGCCACATGGTACCACTGCCCGGCCGAAAGGTTCTTCGTGGCATCGCGGTCGGGGAACTTGCCGAATTTCGAACCGGCGCCCGAGCCGTCGAACTGCAACTGCTGGCGCTCGAAGTTCGTGTCGCCAATGCGCAACAGGAGGTACTGCTCGACACCCATCACCGAGGAGATATTGACGGCATTGGTATTCCCGTCGGAGGTAACGGTCGAGGTAGCAAACTGGTCGATATAGATCAGCGCCTCATAGGTTACGGCCGTCAGACCGTTCCACGCCTGACTGTTGGTGCCGTATTTGTCGAGCGTCGGGAAATTGATCCAGTTGCCTTCGCCGAGCTGCGCT
>OGQD01002121.1_pt1 | contig 11424 bp, 12 predicted proteins | sample 1553091 | NCBI WGS metagenome assembly OGQD01 (sample SAMEA2580290, study PRJEB22360) | human gut metagenome | biome: human gut; feature: human-associated habitat; material: faeces | place: Denmark | collected 2008/2010
AGGTTTCAAACCATCTCGTACATCTGGAAGAGCGCGAGCCACGATAACAGACATGGAATACTCAAGGAATGATGTTTTCATTTCTTGAGCCATATCGGTGGGTTTAATAGCTCCACCATGAATGTCTTTTAGCGTAATACGTGTACCCGCCTCATCGCTAATAGCGTGAGAAAGGCCAGCTCCAGCAAGATTAAGTGTTGAAGACTCATCAGATTCGTCTAAATCATCGTCTAAATCTTCATCGACTTCTTCAAGCTCTTCTTCATCAAGTTCATCATTGATGGTGTTGTCATCATTGTTGAGTTCGTTCTGATCTTCACCATCAAACTTATTTGTATCGTCAGCCACGTAAGATACCTTTCGTTAGATGTCCAAGAATCGGACGTCTTTAGCGTGCGTTTGGATGAAGTCCTTACGACGCTCAACTTGTGTTCCCATAAGATCACTTACTGCACGCTCAGCTGCCTGGGCATCATCAATGGTTACCTGAAGCAGAATTCGATTCTTTGGCTCCATAGTGGTACTCCACAGCTGTTCAGGATCCATTTCACCAAGACCCTTATATCGCTGCACGGTGTACTTTGAGGAATCCTCATATTTACTTGCTTCAAGAGCAAGTTCCTCATCGGTATAGATGTACTTTCCGTTCTTGCGACCCTTGGGTTTAAGTTGATACAGGGGTGGCTGGGCAACAAAGATATAACCAGCCTCAATCATAGGACGCATATAGCGATAGAAGAATGTGAGGAGCAGGATACGAATGTGTGCACCGTCAACATCAGCATCGGTCATGATTACGATTTTGTGATAACGCGCCTTTTCAATATTAAATTCAGGACCAACACCTGTACCAATAGCAGTAATAAGAGAGGTGATGGTATCTGCAGATAGAGCACGATGCTCTTGTACGCGCTCAACATTCAAAATCTTACCGCGCAGAGGTAAAACTGCCTGGATAGAACGATCTCGTGCCATCTTGGCAGAGCCACCTGCTGAGTCACCCTCGACAATAAAGAGTTCTGTCATTTCTGCATCGCGCACTGAGCAGTCGGCGAGCTTTCCTGGAAGCGCTGCACTTTCAAGAAGGCCTTTGCGACGAGTAGCTTGACGTGCTTTCTGAGCAGCAAGACGACCTTTTGCAGCCTGCGATGCTTTTTTAAAAATCTCTTTTGCTTGGTTTGGATGTTCTTCTAGGTACTCGCTCATACCAGCACTAACAATGCGGTTAGCAAGGGTACGCATATAAGAGTTACCAAGTTTTGCTTTTGTCTGACCCTCAAACTGCGGGTCAGGAAGCTTAACAGAAAGAACTGCTGTTAAACCCTCACGAACATCATCACCAGTAAGGTTTGAATCCTTTTCTTTAAGGATATTGTGACTACGACCATAGTCGTTAATAACCTTTGTAAGAGCGCTTCTAAAGCCCTCGAGGTGCATGCCGCCTTCTTCAGTGTAAATGTCGTTTGCAAACGACATGGTTCGCTCGGTATAAGAGCTATTCCACTGAAGTGCAACTTCTACTTCTCCGCGCTGTTCGTCAGGCGCATCCGCTGCAGAGGTGCCTTCAATATAAATAGGCTTAGATAAACCAGGAAGAATCTCTTTGCCTTCGTTGAGATATTTTACGAAGTCGATAATACCGCCGGAATAACAGAACTCATCAGTACGTGGCGTGAGTTCGCGTTCATCGTTAAGGGTGATCTTGAGATTCTTATTGAGAAACGCCGTTTCCTGCAGGTGATCATGGAGCGTATCGTAATTAAAAACGGTGGTCTCAAAGATTTCTTCATCCGGCCAGAACGTTATGGTTGTACCAGTCGTTTTGCTCTTACCAACCTCATGCATCTTCTCTGTGGTCTTACCACGCGAGAATTGCATCTCATATATTTTTCCATCCCGTTTTACCTGGGCGATAAGACGTTTTGAAAGAGCATTAACAACAGACACACCTACACCGTGCAAACCACCCGATACTTTATATGCATTGTTGTCAAACTTACCACCTGCATGAAGGATAGTAAGAACAACTTCAAGGGTAGGAATTTTTTTAACCGGGTGTTTATCAACAGGAATACCGCGGCCATTATCTTCTACGGTAACGGAATTATCAGGATGAACCGTTACTTTAATACGGTTACAAAATCCTGCCATAGCTTCGTCTACTGAGTTATCTACAATCTCCCAAACCAGGTGATGCAGACCTGCAGCAGACGTTGTTCCAATGTACATTCCTGGACGTTTCCGGACCGCTTCAAGACCCTCGAGGATCTTAATGGACCCAGAATCTTCAGCTTCTTTTTTCTTTGATGCCACTGGCCAATCCTTCCTATGAAGCCTCATAGCCCCGGAAAGTCTACACTCATTCTTCGAATGGTTCCAGGCCAAGACCTAAATGAACAACAAGAATCATACGAATACCATTCAGAAGCCTTACAAGACGATTTGAGCGGTATTTATCTAATCGACGGTATCTTTTTCTTTTTGACGAAGAATTGAATTAAGCATTGCGCTTTCCACTCGTTCGCGCAATCCATCGGGAAGCTCAGAACATGCCTGTTGTACTTCATGTACTTCTTCTGAGGTGGGTTCAGGCAGTTTAGCTGATACAGGAGAAGATGCTGACTGAATCTCGATTTGCTTTTGCTTTGAACGATGACCGGCATACTTTGAGAGACGAAATTGTACGTCGGAAACTATAAATCCAATATTTTCTAGCCGGGCAAGATAGATTTCACGATTCGTCGTGAAATCTTGTAAAACCGCATTTGAATCTATATAAACGTAGAGTTCAGGTGCCCTATCAAGATCAGAAAGATCTTTCAGATATACACCACACGTATGACGATGTTCAAAATCACCGTTTGCTCGCCACCACGCACGAGAAGCGTTTTGGGTGACATTGATATTTTGAGCAAGCTCATTGTCTAAATAGGAACCTAGGACAGAAGCAATGCTCACAGGTTGATTGTTATCCATCAAATGTCACCACCTTTGCCTGGTCGAGAAGAGAAGGTGAAAAATAACCCAGATTTGTCGTGGTTAAGACAGTTTGTACTCCTGTTTCTATAAAAGTACACATTGCCGCTCTACGAGTCTCATCCAACTCGCTCATAACATCATCAAGTAACAGAAGTGGTTTTTGTCCCACAAGCGTCTGCGCTAATTCAACTTCAGCCATTTTCCAGGCGAGCACAATTGAGCGTTGTTGTCCCTGAGAAGCAAATGCGCGCGCATCCTTACCCTGAATAAGAAACGCTATATCATCACGATGTGGACCAATAAGTGTTTGTTGTCTGCGAATATCGTCTGAACGACCTTCATGAAGTTTTGTCCAAAGATGTTCTCGTAATTCATCTTTATTCATCTGTTCGACATCAGAGCCAGCAGAACATACATAGCGACATTCCAATGTTTCGCCGGAGGCTATCTCACTATAAATGCGTGAAACAATGGGTGCGAGCTTATGAAACAGACTTAATCTGTGACCTAATAGCACCGCCGCACCTGTTGCGATTGATTCATCCCAAGCATCTAACAGAGATGGATCAATATCTGGTTCTTTTAAAAAACTGTTGCGCTGTTCAACTGAACGAAGATATGTCTTAACTACACGGTTATATCCCGGATGTGCTTGACTTCCAAAACCGTCCAGTTCTTCTCGCCGTATACGCGCTGAGCCTTTTACAAAAGATAGATCATCTGGACAAAACAAAATCGACATTAACGTGCCGAGAAGATCTGCAGCCTTACAGGTCTTTCCATTTTTGGAGAAGGTACGCCTGGATGTGGTGATCGTGCAACAAACATCCAATACACGACCATCACCTTCAATACGACTTTCAATTCGTCCCGTATCTGCGCCAATACGCAACAATTCTGATGAACGAGGATGACGAAAAGAAGTACCAGTAGTAAGGAGTTGCAATGCTTCAATGGTATTCGTCTTACCAACTGCGTTATGACCAACTAAAACCGTCATTCCCGACGCCAAGGTTACCTCGGCGTCGGAAAAATTACGAAAATTTGTAAGACGAATACGCTGTATACGAAGAGACACTCTACATCCTGACTGGCATAAGAAGATAGAGATAATTGATCTTGGAGTATGACTTGAATACTGCTGGACGCATGGAGTCTTGCAGTTCAAGGGTGACATCACAATTTGATCCTGTTGCATTCATGCAATCAAAAACAAAATGGTAATTTAGAGCGATTGCCATTGAGTCGCCTTCAATTTCAACAGGAAGTGTTTCTGTTGCTTCTCCTTGATCGGCAGCATTACTCGACATACGGAGAATTTGTCCATCGGCATCAACATCAAAACGTACCGATGGGTTTGATTGAGCGATAACTGATACACGCTTTAAAGCAGCAGAAAAATCTGATGCAGAAATCTTTACCGCCGTACCGTAGCCATCAGGAAGTAGCTGTTTGTAGTTGGGATAATTTCCTTCAATACGACGGGAGATATACGTGGTATTACCAAAAACAAACACTACTTGGTTTTCGGTGCTTCCAATAAGTATTGATGCAGTGTCTGAAGGAATAGACAGGACATCATGAAATACTTGACCAGGAATTATCATCTGGAAGCCTTCATCAGATTCTTCTGTTGCAACGTTTGTATCACAAACAGCAAGACGATAAGAATCGGTTGCCACCAGACGAATAACATTATTCTCAACAGTCATGAGAACGCCTGAAAGAATAGGACGTGAGTTGTCCTTCGATGTCACGCGATACACCTTATCAACCATCTGAGAAAGTAAATCGCTTGGAAGTTCTACTGAACGATTGAGAACAAAAGTCGGAAATTCAGGGAAGTCTGAAGGATCCAGGGTATTGAGCTTAAAGGCACTCTTTTCACAAGTAATAACGAGAGAAGAACCATCAGCTTCAAACGTTACTGCGGCATCCGCGAGCGTTTTTACAATACTGGATAGAATCTTTCCAGAAACGACCGTCTCTCCTGGTTCATCTACATTAGCTGCCACCCGATGGCGGATAGAAATCGTAAGGTTGGTTGTTTGAAGCTCTAACGTTCCTTCATTCGCAGAAATACGAATACCCGACAAGATGGGTAACGTCGAATTTGAAGCCATTCCTTTTGAAACGATAGAGAGTGCCTTCGCTAGTGATGACTGGCTAACGGTGAACCTCATAAGCGTGTCCTCTCTTTTATTACTTATAAATAAGAAATAAAGAAATTATCTAATAGAATAGTCTGATGAAAAGTTGAAAAGTCAGAAATCTCGCAGGTAGATTGTTATATGAAGGCCTTCTAAATTTTGAAAATAACTCAACGCAACCAACAAAGGCCTAACTCCCATTTCTCCTTTCAACATCTAACGTTACTTTTCGTCAGATTATCGTTACTAAACTGACAGGTTTTCAACACCCCACTGTTAGAACGTTTTACACCTCTATCTATTCATTCAGAAGAATATCTTTTAAGCGCGTAATTCTATCGAAGAATTGACGGTCACTCTCCATTAACTCACCCGCCTCAGAAACACTGTGATAAACAGTGGCATGACTTCTTCCACCAAAACGTTTACCAATATCAGCAAGTGTTAGATCGGTGAGGCTTCTGGCAAGCCAACATGCTGCATGGCGAGCGATCATTATTTCTTTTCTTCGTGTATCACCAACGAGATCCCCGTGAGACACGTGAAACTCTTCTTCAATTGCACGCTGAATCTGATCGATTGTTACCGTTCTATGTGCGGTTCCAAATTTTTGATTAGCAATGCGTATAACGTCTTCACGCCCAAAGTCCGAACCTCCTTTTTCGTTTTTTGTTGCTTCAAGGAGGCATGTTTGGCAGAAACTTTCAATTACTCGAATGTTAGGACCTGAACGTGCGGCCATGAGTTGCAGCATTTCATCTGAAATAATGCCCTCATAGCCACTGATATGCTCCGATTGTGCATCTTCTTTTGCGCGCGTATAAAAGTTTCTGACGAGAGCGAGTTTAAGCTCATATTCCGGCGCTTGAATCGGACAAGCAAAACCAGAATTAAAGCGAGAAATCATGCGCTCATCAAAATCAGAATTACCAATCCCAAGTTGAACAGGGGATTCGTCTGCTGCTAATACGATTTGTTTTCCATGCTCTTTAAGGTAATTAAAGAGATCGAAGAAAAATCCTACTGAAGCAGCACCTTTTAAAAATTGAATATCGTCAATAATTAAAACGTCTACATCATGATAATGCCTGGTAAACGCTTGTTTGACCTCGACGGTCGTGTTAACCATCGCAGAGGCATATTCATTGACGAAGTCATGAGCTACGCGGTATACGCAGATCTTCTCAATATTGTTTTGCAAAATATAGTTTTGAATTGCTTTAAGAAGGTGTGTTTTACCAAGACCACTTCGTCCATATATAAAAAGTGGATTGTAATTATGATCACCATCGGCAACTTGCTTAGCTGCTTGTAGGGCAAGCATATTTTCACTGCCTTCGATAAAACGGTCGAAGGTCAGTTTTGAATCGTTTTCTGTTATATCCGATACAAGAGGATTAGAACGACGCCGCTCTTCAATAGAGACTTTTACTTCTGGGGTTGAAGAGGGACGCCACGAATCGACCACAGTAGTAGTTTCTTGTATCTGATGGGTTTGAGCCACTGGATGGGGTGTTTCAAAATTCTCCCGGGGTCGGGCAACTCTGCCGGTGCTTGACGTTACTTCTGCTGGCATTGCAGCAATATCCGCTGCACTCATTACCGAAGTAGTGTTAATTGGTTGACGTGAGCGTTGCTCTGCGAGACGAATATCAAGCTTTACTGGCGAAAAGGCAGCTTGTTCAAGATATTGCTCAATAAGAGGAGTTTTTTTCTCAAGCTGGGTTCGCATAAAACGGGCAGGAGTTTCAACAGTAATGGTGGTTCCGTCAAAGCCTACGGGTACGCAGCGACGGGCCATCGCTATTATTTGTGCAGAAGTGCCTTCGTTCTCTGTTATGAGATCGATTACATCGTCCCATAGTGCGACGGCATCTGATTCCCCTGTCATTGTCATATAAACCCCGGAGTTCTCGTCATTGTGTCGAAAACTCATTATAAGAGAGGGTTTGAGAACTGGATTGTTGAAAACGTAATCTCTGAATATACCGTGGATAAAAATGACAGTTAGTTTTGTTGTTTGAGAGCGTTATAAAAGACCCTCAAGAGATAGCCATGTTCTACCCATTTCAGTAAGACGCCTTTTTTGTCCGTTTTTATGTGTTAATCCCAGTTCGTCAAGAATTTTAAGTTCGCGCGACCATGTGGGTTGAGAACCACCAAATTCGGCTACGAGATTAGTGCCTCCAACTTCTTCATGTACCGCTAAATATGACAGGATCTGTCTGCCGCGGAAAGACACAGAGATGTTTTGTCGTTCTTGCTGGTTTATACCAACATTCTGTGTGTTGGGTTGACTCATTTGTTGAAAACCCGCATAAGGTATGGCTGATTGTGGTTGAGGTTGCTGAGCTGGATATGCTGGATAATAAGATTGATATGGCATTTGCGAGGGCATTTGTTGAGGGAAAGGTGGTTGCTGAGGCTGCCACCATTGGGATTGTTGATATGGAGACGTACTCTGTGTTGAAGTGTTTATCTGCTCAGATGCTGGTTGGGGCATAGATTGATAGACATCTTGCGGATAAGAAGAAACTTCAGATGGGTTCTGAGGCAATTCTGCCTCAGAGGGTGCAGTTTTAACGTCATCTCCACGCTTAGTTGATATTGTCACAATGGTGCCGCCAGAAATATTGTCCTGGATTTCTAGTGAGCCACCCTTATCAACCATATATTGTTGAGCAATTGGAAGCCCTGAGCCAACACCTCGAATATAGCGTTTCATTTCTTCTGTGGCCGATGTAGTTCCAAATTCAAGTGCACGTGTTTTGTTATGAATACCAGGACCTTGATCACAGAACCGTATTGTTGCTCCATTATCCAAAATGGTAATTGTTGGCTCAATAAACGATGCATGGATATAGTTTTCAACAATTTCACGAATAATTGTGAAAGGAATAGAGCCTCCCTGTTCATGGGAAAGCTTCGTCACTGTTTCTGTAATGGACGCCAAGTAATCTCTCACATTTGTAGGTTCAATAACGACAACGCGTGGAGTAACGGTTGGGTCATCATACACGGCAATGCGCGCCGGATAGTGAACTTCAAGATTTTGAGGATTTATATCGGCAGATGTATTCGAGTTCTCCTCTTTGTCCTCTTCGACAAAAGGAAAGAAATCTCGTGTGTCAGTTGCCATAAGTCCTCCAATTTCGACATCTTTTATACACGTGTCGAAAAATTTCAATAATTTCTTTCACCTAAAAGAAAGTTTTCAACACACTTTGAAAACATGTTGATAACTGCATTTAGGAAAATTTCATATATGAAAGATATAAGCATGATATAGAGGAACTTTCATCAATTAATTGAAAAATTAAGGATGAATTGAAAGAAATGCGAAATATCTTGAAAGGGCTTGTAGCGTGCACTTCTCATGGAGGAGTTTGAAGCTATGAAGATATTACGTTTGTTAAATTGACAAAATCGCAGGAAGACACCTATAATCCTGAAGCTCAACATTAAATGTACTAGCACTACCCTGTTCCAGGAGGATTCGAGATGAAGCGTACTTATCAGCCCAACAAGCGCAAGCGTGCAAAGTGCCACGGCTTCCGTGCTCGTATGGCCACCAAGGGCGGTCGTGCGGTGCTCGCTCGTCGCCGCGCTAAGGGTCGTAAGAAGCTAACTGTTTAAGGTTTCCGTTGTGGAGACCATCAAATCGAAAGTTGAGTTTGAGAGGGTCTTCTCATGCGGAAAGCGAGCGGCCCATCCGCTTGTTCGTATAACTATTTTGCGACGTGACAAAGGCGACCCGGGAAAGGTCGCCTTTGTTGCAGCTAAAAGACTAGGTAATGCGGTATTTCGCAACCGTTGTAAAAGAGTACTTCGAGAAGCAGCGAGAAGTATTGATTTACCTCTCGAAGGCTTTTCGATTATTTTGTTTGCAACACGATCAACTTATACCGCCCACCCTGCGGATGTGGCTCAGGCATTAACAAAACTACTAAGGCGTTTTGAGGGCTAAGTTTGGAATTGAAATGGGTAAGTCAGTAGTGACCCGCTTCTTTTTATTTTTGGTGAGGGGTTATCAAAAAAGCATTTCTCCTTATCTTCCCGATGCCTGTATTTATACGCCTACTTGCTCGCAGTATGCTATTGAAGCTCTTGAGCGTTATGGTGCAATACGTGGTTGTTGGCTGGCCGTCAGACGATTGGTGCGCTGCAACCCACTTCATAAAGGTGGATACGATCCTGTCCCTTAACCAAGGATAGGGATGCGCGGAGGAAGCATGTGGGAATGGTTTATTGGGCTTGTGTCCCAAATACTCGCGACTATTCAATCAGTCGTAGGTGACTGGGGCCTCGCGATTATTATTCTGACGTTTATTATTCGTCTACTCTTAACCCCTCTTTCCATTCATTCGACTAAATCATCAGCTCGTATGCAGGCGCTTCAGCCGAGAATGATGGAGATTCAAGAGCGCTATAGAGATGATCCACAGCGCCTGAACGAAGAGATGATGAAATTCCAGAGGGAGAATAAATTCAATCCCTTTGGTGGATGTTTGCCACTTTTATTGCAGATGCCTGTTTTCTTTGCACTGTTTAGTGTGCTTCAATATCATCTGCCTGCTGATGCTCATTTTTATAATATTCTCGATTCTCTGGCTCGTTCTGTTGGTGGCGCAGTTGGTGAATTTGGTTACTTTGGAGCCATTGTTTACGTCGTAATGGACCTTCTTTTTGGTCTATTAACCTTCTTACCGCTTTATATTAATTCTCGAAATTCTGCACCTGACCAGCGTCGTTCTTCTCTTCTTATGGGCATAATTATGAGTGTTGTCATGATTATGTTTGGTTGGAATGTTCCTGTTGGTGTTCTTCTTTATTACGATACTTCTGCTGCTTGGGGCGCTATTCAGCAGGTATTTATTACAAATCGCGTGATGGAACAAGTAAAACGTACTGAAGAAGAAAAATTTGCTAACCAGATTACTGTTGATGTGGTTAGGAAAGAACGTAAGCCCCGCCCTCACAAGAAGCATTAAATTACGAATGTTTATGTTGCACCTGATGTCCTTTAGTGTATTCAGGTGCTTTTTTATATTTGGAGGCCAATATGGATGATGAGACGCTCGTCCAAGAAGAGGATTCTGCTCCTTCCGAGGATATCCAGGAAGCCATTCAATCAATTAAAGAGTCTTATGAGAATGGAGAAGATCTTACAGATAATCAGTTAGATCTTATAGCTGACATTTCTATCGATATAGTTCGTTCCATTCTTAGATTCTTTGACGAGCACAACTGTGATATCGATGAGTATGAAGGCGACGACGGTGAGTTGATTCTTGATATCAACGGTGGTGACCTCGCTGTTTTAATTGGTCGTCATGGTCGTGTTCTTGATTCTGTACAGTCCGTTGTATCTTCAATGCTCAGCAAGAAACTTGGCTTTCATTATCCAGTCGTTGTTGATATTGAGTCATATAAAAATCGTCGTCGTCAAAAGATCCAATCGTTGGCTAAATCTTCTGCAGAGCGTGCAAAAAAGCAAGGTCGAGTTCGTATGAAACCAATGAGTGCATACGAACGTCGCTTAGTGCATCTTGCACTTATTAATGATCCCGATGTGACAACACATTCTGAAGGAACAGAGCCTGAGCGTTTTGTTGTTATAACTGCTGTGAAATAGATTTTACCTATTTAATATTCTGCATATCTATAGTTAGGGACGTTAACTTTGATTAACGTCCCTTTATTTATATTGATATTTATCTATTTCGATTTGATGCTCTATTTCATACATTTCTTTGTTTACTGGAAGTAAGAATTTTTGTCACCAGTTTGTATATCAAGATATAAGACTTTATTTTCTCATTATTTTATTTTGAGAGAAAATTTCACACCTAATATAACTATTAGAATAAGTTGCTAGAAATTCCGACTATTTTTTAGATTCTAAATTTCTCTTCTTTGCACTAATACCTTTTGCGCACATCTAAATAGCTATTTATCTGAATGTTTTACTGTATTTGCGTACTAAAATTATCCAAAGACATTCAAATGATTTGATACAAGAATGTTGAATTTACTGAAGGTAATTACTATTTTTGATTATTTATTCTTTTACTTAATAGTGTCTGTATATATTTTACTTTAATCATGATTCATTCTCTTGGGGTGTTAACAATCCTGTCTATTGATTGCTTCTCGTAATTGCACTTGTTATGTGTTATGAAAGCATTTAGTCTTTTCCTGACAAAACTTTTAGCATCAAAAGATTCTGACTGAGAAATGAGACAATAATGAATATTGATGAGCTAAGTTCTCAATTGATATTTGAAGCGTCTAC
>OGQD01002123.1_pt1 | contig 11416 bp, 10 predicted proteins | sample 1553091 | NCBI WGS metagenome assembly OGQD01 (sample SAMEA2580290, study PRJEB22360) | human gut metagenome | biome: human gut; feature: human-associated habitat; material: faeces | place: Denmark | collected 2008/2010
TCAAGGATTTCTCCGATTTCCTTAAAGAAGCATTCTGTCATTGTTTTCACCTCCGTATACCTTATTCGTTAGCAAAAAGCAGGCTGTTAAAGCTCGAAAATAATATCAAGGATTTCTCCAATCTCCTTAAAGAAGCATTCTGTCATTGGTTTCACCTCCGTATGAATTCAAAGAATTCCGTATGCCAAAATTCTGTTTTGCATATTATGATGTTTGTTCGGGATTGCCGTTTGATTGATAATCAAAGGCTTTTCCTTACCGTAATTACATTTTATCATATTCAATTCGAAATTGCTAATAAAAAACTGTACCCAAAAATACAGTTTATGATTTTCGAAAATTTACAACGAAATAAACAGCTGCTATTATACGCAGATAAACAAAACAGTGCTGTGACTGAATGTGTCATTCGGTCACGGCACTGCTTTATTTAAATACAATGTTTTTTCTTTTCAAGCAGATACACGGTAAACGAAACAGCCTTTTTCTCTGTGGCATATTCAAGCAATTCATCAATATTGTTCTTTTTGATAACTCCGAATTGCTCCAAGTCAAGCACCAGCTTCATATCATCTGCATCAATACAGAGCTTTACTGCATTTTTGCAAAGCGTAATAACTATTTCAGATTCAAAGATTTTCTGATAACTATGCTGTAATGAGCTATCTTTTCTGCTTTTGTCATACCGTAGTAATTATATCACAAAATCAGTACATTAAACCGTACAGAAATCACAGCTTCAGGCTGTCCAACACATTCTTACCTTTTTTGAAATGACTTTCCTTGTACTCAAGCAAATATGCGGTAAACGAAACAGCCTTTTTCTCTGTGGCATATTCAAGTAATTCATCAATATTGTTCTTTTTTATAATACCAAGCGGTTCGCAAGAAAGCAACAGTTCCATATCATCTGTATCAATACAGAGCTTTACCGCATTTTTTGCAGAGCGTACAATATAAGAACTGTACATTTCTTTCTGCTCGTCAGTTAAATCTATAGGATAATGTAATCTGTTCAGGGCAACTCTTAGCTTGTGATATGCTCCCTTGATTTTCGGAAAAAATTCATCAACTGCGTTGAAATTGAACGTTGCGTTTCTTCCCCAGGATGATGCCAGTGTGTAGCAGTATTCGCCTTGAGTGCAGTCGCCGCCCATCCATACTTTGTACTTTATCTCATCAGTTTGTGCAGAGCGCACAGTCACCTCATAATCGAGCCAGTTATCATGAGTTTTATAGTTGACAACAGATCCTAACAATGAGTTGGGAGAGCCGCCATATTTATCTGAATGACTTTTACACGGCTTTGCGTCGGGATCAATAGAATCATAAACCGTTATCTCTTTGCACCGGCAAAAACTGCCTCTCCCGACTTTTCTTACAGTCTTAGGGATAGTAAAAGAAGAAAAATTACAGCCTTCAAATGCACTGTCGCCGATACTTATGACTGAATCGGGAATGACTATGCTTGTAAGGCTTCTGCATTCCAGAAATGCACGTTTGCCGATACTTGTGACCGAATTTGGAATTGTTACACTTGTAAGATTACTGCAACTTTCAAATGCACTGTCGCTTATACTTGTAACAGAATCGGGTATAGTTACGCTTGTAAGACTGTTGCATTTTGCAAATACTCTGTTACAGATACTTGTGACCGAATCGGGAATTGATATTACGCTGTCCTTTCCTTTGTATGCAATCAGGATTCCGCTTTTCAGCACAACAAAATCATCCGGATATTCCGAAAGCCACTTTGTTCCTTTAAATGCATATTCACCGATATCGGTAACAGATTCGGGAATGGTCACGTCTTTAAGATTTTCGCATTTGTAAAATGCTAAGTTACCTATGCTCGTAACCGAATCAGGGATTGTTATACTTGTAAGGTTAGTACACTCATAAAATGCACAGTTACCGATATCGGTCACTGAACCCGGAATGGTTATACTTGTAAGATTACTGCAACTTACAAATGTATGATTACCGATATTTGTCACGGAATCAGGAATAGCTATGCTTTCAAGACTGTTGCAGTCGGAAAAAGCGGCTTCGCCGATACTTGTAACCGAATCGGGAATTGCTATATTTTTAAGGCTGCCGCATTTGCAGAATGCACCGTCGCCTATGCTTGTAACGGAATCCGGAATGCTAACGGCTGTAAGGCTGTTGCATTCAAAAAAAGCATTGTCACTGATACTTGTAATCGAAACGGGAATAGTTACGCTTGCAAGATTGATGCATTCTTGAAACGCACCTTTGCCGATACTTATGACCGAATCCGGTATAGTCAGGCTATTAAGACTACGACAACCTCCAAAAGCATAATTGCCGATACTCGTCACCGAATCCGGAATAGTTACGTTTTTAAGGCAGGTACAGTTTTGGAATGCGCCGTCGCTGATACTTGTGACCGAACGGGGAATAGTTATGCTTATAAGTTTGTCACACCATTCAAATGTACATACGCAGATTTTTGTAACAGAATTCGGAATAGTTATATTTTCAAGGTTGCTACAGCCGGCAAAAGCCGACCCGCCGATACTTGTAACCGAATCGGGAATGGTCACGTTTGTAATATTGTCGCAGCCCGAAAATGCCCGCTCACCGATTCTTTGTACGCCGTCCTGTATAACTACCTCGGTCACACCTTTCTCTTCGGTGTATTTCTTCAGTACGCCGTTGCAGATTTGAAATCCCATATTTCCCCCCATATCACTATAATATTCATTTCAGATTCAAAGATTTTCTGATAACTCCGCTACGTTTAATCTTTTTTACAAGATTATCAAAATCCCGTGCGATGTCCATACCTTCACTAATCCTGTCTGCAAGCCCTGAGTAAAGGCTTTCGGTATTTTTATTCATAAGGGCGTGTATTACCTCGTTGCGATATGAACACCATTCGTTTATACGGGTAAACACTTCTCTTAATTTCTTTATATCAAGTTTATCCGTGTATACTTTTCTGATTGCACAGAGATATTTGCTCTTATCAGCGTTATTATATCCGTTCTCCGCCCATGTAAGTGTAGCTTCGATTATCTTTCTTTTACCCGATATCTGATTGATAGACGGAAATCTGAATTTATCGTTTTCACATCCGTCAAACATAAATTTCAGTTCGTTTTTGCTCCTTTTATTGTCAAATCTTGTTGACTGTCGGGTATTAAGACATCCGAGATAGAAAAGCCACGCCCTTAGCCTGTCCTCCATAATAGCATAAACAATAAGCATAGCCTCAAAATAAAAGCCGTTTTTAACTGCTTTATCATAACGCTCAAATTGTGTTTTGTATGTTACTTCCTTATCAACCCCGTCTGTAACAGGTCGGATTTTTCGTTCCGGCACATCAACCTCTCCTTAAATATTCCTTTATATTAAACCCTTCACTTACAGCCGTTCTTACAAGCTCCTCATCGGACATTCTTCGTACTCGTTCGGCTTTATCGAACATAGCAGGGGAAACTGCAAAAGCGCCTGGGTAGATTATAATATCAAGTGCAACACAAAAAATATGGACATCATACTCACTTTCGTGTAAAATGTAATTACCACAAAACAAAAGGCACGGAGGTAGAGTATGAAGTCCTATACACATTTTACACTATCTGAACGAAATTGTCTACAACAATTTTTGTCAGAAGGAAAAGGAGTACGAGAAATTGGAAGGTTGATGGGCAGAAGTGCTTCATCAATAAGCAGAGAAATAAAAAGAAACTGTAAAGATAAAAAGAGGTACAATGCGTGGTGGGCAACGTCACTTTACATATACAGAAGAAAGAAGTGTGTAAGGAAACACGTCATCCGACCGGACACCAAACTTTATATTTACATTCTTGAATGTTTCAAACGCTTTTGGTCGCCTGAAATTATAGCGCATAAGTGCAAACAACAAGGTTTTAGCGTATGTTGTGCATCTATATACCGGGCATTAAAGGAAAACAGGCTTCAAGGTTTGTCAAGGAAAACTGCTCTGCGACGTCACGGAAAAAAGTATATCGGCAATCGCAAGAAATGCAATACAATTCACTCCGAATTGTAAAGCCGAACGGAATAACCGAAAGGCCAGAGCTTATTACAAAAGGAAGAAAGCGGAAATAGAATAATACGCATTTGTGTAGGCATTTGTATTGACATTGTTGCACACTTCGTATATAATAATTATATTGTGCGGAGGTATGTACTAATGGGTAAAAGTATTTCAATTAGCATTAGAGTCAGCGAAGAAGATTTAATGAAATTCAAGCAGGCTGCGCGACTTGAAGCATATGCGTCATACAGTGAATTCATACGTCGAACGGCACTGATAGAAGCAACTAAGGTCATTGCCGATAATGAACAGAAACAAAAGGATGAATAGAATGGATTTAGGGCAAGTATTTACAAGGCATCAAGTTGCAGAATACATGGCATCCCTCTTCACGATTGATAAGAACGCAAAAGTTCTTGATCCGTGTTTCGGTGAAGGCGCATTTCTTGATGCACTGGCTAACGGTGGCTGGGGTCACATATATGGATATGAAATAGATTCAAATCTGTTTGCATATTGTAAAAATGAATATCAAAATTGTCTTCTGAAAAATGAAGACTATTTGTCATCAGATAATAAGGAACAATATGATGGGATTATAATGAATCCGCCATATGTTAGACATGAAAAAATAAATGCCTTGTCTCAACTGGGTGTTAATAAAAGTGTTTTGGCTGCAAATCCAATCTTTTCTTTTTTGCCGACTACTGCAAATTTGTATATGTATTTCATTATAAAAGCGATTTCTGATTTAAAAGAAAACGGCGAATTAATTGTAATTTTTCCTGGCAGTTGGTTACTTGCCAAAAATGGAGATCGTTTTGGAGAAGCTTTGTATATAACTGTACTGTCGAACGTCAAATACACATTTCTGGAGATGTATTTGAAAAATCCGCTCTTGTAGATGTCATTATTCTTAAATTAAGAAAGGCAAAAGGGGATAAATCAGTTGTTCCGGAATATGTGAAATTAGAGAATAATAGGTTTGTTCCAATAAGCAGACAAGACAGTCACCTACATATTAGTTTTACTAATGGCTTTAAAAACATCGGGAATATTCGTAGAGGATTGACAACGGGCTGTAATGAAATGTTTATTAATCCTTCTATCACCCATGAGGAAAGATATACAACTGCAATTATTTCTTCACCCAAACAAGTGAACGGATATACAACAGATAATTCAGAATGTGACAAATTGCTCGTTGTTAATCGAGACAACTTAGACGATGCAATTATAGTTGATTACTTTAAAAAATGGAAAGAAAGGATTTTGAAGGAGGGAAAACCCGAAACACTTGTCAGGAAAATAACAAAAGGCGATGAATGGTATAAACTCAATACCTTTGATTGCAATGGAATTATATTTAGCTATTTTGTCAGAAATGACATGAAATTTATAGCTAACAAATCTGACAATATCATCCGAGACAACTTTTATATTATCTTTCCCACGGTTGATTATTGGGTATGTTTTGCCATGTTAAATAACTATTACACTTACTATCAACTGGAATGTTATGGGAAAAAATATGGGGCTGGCTTATTAAAACTGCAACGATACGACTTAGAAAACCTTCGGTTTCCAGATCTGAATTCATTATCAGGAAAGGATATAAATGACCTTAAAAATTTAGCCATGAAATTGGTCGCTACAGGCTCAAGGAGTATTATATCGGAAATCACACAAGTGCTTTCTCGGTATTCCGATATCAGCTTTGAAGAGATTTCAGCTGAATACGAAAATATAGTTACAAGAAGACTGGAGAATGCATAAATGCCAAGTGTTGTTAGCTTGTTTTCAGGCGGTGGAGGGTTGGACTTAGGATTTATCAGCGCCGGCTATAAAATTCTATGGGCAATTGATAATAACGAAAATGCCGTAAAAACATACAGACAAAATATAGGAGATCATATTAAGTGCGCTGATATTACTATGGAGAATGTTCAGAATATTCCCCATGCAGATGTAATTATTGGGGGACCGCCATGTCAATCATTTTCTCTTGCCGGAATGCGAAATGTCGAAGATGCCAGAGGGCAGCTTGTATGGCAATATATGAAAATCCTAAAAGCAGTTCAGCCTAAAGCATTTGTCTTTGAAAATGTTACCGGACTACTATCTGCTAAAAATTCAAGCGGTGATAAAATTGTAGATCAGCTTAAGGAAGACTTTAAGGATATTGGATACAATGTTGAAATGCAGGTTATGAATGCGGCAGATTACGGTGTTCCGCAAAGAAGGCGTAGAGTAATCATTGTTGGACTCAAGGACGGACATTTCACTTTCCCTGTAGTGACGCACGGAGACCCCAACGAAGGCTTAATTCCGTATATAAGTGTCAAACAGGCTTTAGATGATTTAGGCTCACCTGTTAATGACGAAAACGATGTTGTGGAATATAGATGCCCGCCGCAGAATAACTATCAGAAAAAGATTAGGACAAAAACTGTTGTAACAGAACATTTTATGCCAAGAATGAGCAAATTAGATAAATATATCTGCGCTCATGTAAAACCCGGCGGAAATTATAATGATATTCCAACCGATGTTCCATCCGCAAGAATCAGAAGATTGCAACGTGATGGAGGACATACTACGTGTTATGGCCGTATGCTCCCAGATGAGCCATCCTATACTATTAACACATATTTTAATCGACCTAATGTTGGATGTAATATCCATTACAGTCAGGACAGGTTAATAACAGTCAGAGAGGCCTTACGGCTACAGTCATTTCCTGATTCATACCAGATTGTTTCAAGCAGCAAACAGGGGAAAAATCTGATTGTTGGTAATGCAGTTCCTCCATTACTTGCTGAAGTTATTGCTGTGGAACTAAGAAAATATTTGTGAGGAAGATTTATGATTAATTATAACGATTCAGAGGTAGGAGTATATCATCCTATATGCGAAAACGCCCTTAACATTGCTCTTAGGCTTCTCGGACAGGATGCTAATTATAGAGTTGTTCATCATCGTTACACAGGATCCTTGGAAATGGACTTTGTTATTGAAAATACCACAACTCACAAGTATCTCTGTGTTATCGAAGTAAAGCGAACTCCTGCAGCAGTAAACAGCACCAGGTATCAATTTCAAGCAATGTCATATGTTCAGAGTAATGCCGGTATAACAGAAAAGCCATATTACATCCTCACTAATCTTGAACGAGCTATTTTATTTAGATATGATCCGGCACGACTGCGGACTTATCAGCAAATGCTTCAGCCAGGCCTTTCCATTATAGGTGATTTTACATCTTTCACGGATGAAAATGCCTTGTGCGATGCTCTTTCTGTCTATTTTAAGGATGCTATTGATGCCATATTGGCTGATCAATATAGCTATTTCTTGACTTTAGACGACTTCGTTGCTGAGATTGAACCTGTCAGATTCGATTATCGTAAATGGAAAAGTAATCTCGCATTGATGCTTTATGAGTATATTCGTGGATCGTTCGACTATGTTGGAAGAACTGACCTACACGATATCCGGGTTTTTCATGGTAATATTCAGCAGATATGTAATGAGGGCAGTCGTGTTGATTTTGCTGGTATTTTTAATTACTGCACTACATTATTTGATCCAACGGTATCTGTTGGAACCGCTCTGCTTACGGAGCTTTTCAATTACGGTAAACAGAGCGTGACAGGTGACTCAATTGCGGATACATTGCATCAAATAGTGTCTGCAGGACATGAGCATGAGGGAGAAGTACCCACAGACTTGGAATTGGCAAAAATTGTTGCAATTCTTGCTCACAGCATTAGCGGTGACTTAAACACAGAAGACTATATCTGCGATCCGGCTGCAGGTAGCGGAAATTTGATTAGCTCTGCGATTCCAGTGTATAATCTTGGGTCAAATCAGATAATTGCAAATGATTGCAATCAACAGCTATTAGAACTTTTATCTTTGAGGTTGGGATTAAATTATGCCAGTAGCATAAACACTACTGTCGCTCCCAATATCACCTGCGAAGATATCTCAAATTTGACCCTTGCATATTTTGAAAATGTTAAAGTGCTTCTTGTTAACCCGCCTTTCGTTGCTGGCATTAATTGCGTCACACGCAAACAATCATTTTATCGAGCGATTAACAGAATTACCGGAATGCAAGCAGTAACAAACAATGGGCAGATGCCATTAGAAGCGGTGTTTGTCGAGTTACTTACCGAATTATTGCCTGAAGGTACCACCATTGCCTGCGTATTCCCGAAGACGCATTTAACAGCACGCGGCAACGAGGCTGTTATTATTCGCCAACTGCTTCTATCCAAATTTGGCTTGAAAAAGATTTTCATTTATCCCGGCGAAGGAATCTTCAAGGATGTCACAAAAGATACCTGTGTCCTTATCGGTTCTACAAAGCGAACATACGATGAAGTTGATATAATAACAAGCATGGATAATATCCCTGATATTGATGCAGATGCATTCAACTCTGCTCTAAACACGAATCTTTCAAACAATTTTACAACTATTATTCCGGGTATAGAGGGAAAAATTGTTTCCAGAACTTCGCTTGTAAACAGTACGAGAGATGGTTGGCGTGAGCTTAATATTGATATGATTGATTCTATTTCCTATGTTCAGTCCGAATTGGCTTCGTCACCAAAATTGATTCAAATGGATAGCTACGACTTCCCGGTGAAAAGAGGAGGAGCCGCAAACAGCGGCGGCAGTGATTTTCTTTTCTTTGATTCCAACGGAGCTCTTTATAATAGTTATGATGGACGTGTAAATTTAGGCTCTGGCTTGCGAAACGCACGTATTGACACTGTGGATATACAAGGTGGAGATAGCAAGTTTTTAGATTCTTCAATAAATCCACCAGCAATCATAGATTCAATTTTAAATGATTATGTGTCCTTACCGTCCAATATAGGAAGACAAGCCAGAAAAGCAAAACCTGTATCGGAGTGGCAACGTATTTTAGAGCGTGAAAGCAGGGGCGCATTTCCTGGGAACACAGTATTGGTTCCTCGAGCAATTAGAACAAAAGGAAGGGCATACTTCTCCAGGGAAAGAGTCTTTGTTTCCACGAATTTTGTGGTCTGTAACATGGCAACTATCGAGCAGGCAATTCTCTTATCCTCATGGATGACTACCATATTTTATCAGTTGATCTGTGAGGTTTCTTCTAAGGATGAAGTGGGCATGAGAAAAATGGAAGTGAAAGATATTCTTACCACGTTAGTGCCTAATTTTGATTCTCTTTCAGATACATTATTTTCAAGGATTCAAGCAGAGATCCCGAATGTAACTTTCTTAGAACTTAAAAATCCAGAGATTAGGAACATTGCGTGCTCGTCGGCCATTTCCTGAAGAGTTTTCTTTTCCTGTTCCAGCCATTCCTTGTACTCGTCATAAGTCCACCACTCGTAGTTGATTGCGGGATGGCTGTTATTATAATCTTCTTCGGACATCCAGCTTGCGCCATTGTCCTCGCTGACAAAGGTCTTTCCGCTCTCCTTGTCCTTGTAGCTCATAACGCCATCGGAATCATCCGTTGTGGACACGACCGTTTTCTGCTGTGCAGAATTGGCAACAGGTGCGTTTAGCGCATGAGCTTCTGTGACCCCATGCAAGGGACTTACTGCACCCAGTCCCATCAATACCGTCAGAGCCAATGCTCCGAATTTAGCTTTTACCATTTTGCTTTGCCTCGCTTTCAAAAATTATAGCTGTCCTCTTGAGGACAGCTATAAGATAACAAAATGATTTGGATATAGTTTGCAAGGAATATGGAGTTTAGATGGAGTTGATAGCACCTCTTTCTTGCGGCATTTCAAGCCAGAACACCACACCTCTGCTTGTGTTTTGGATACCATATTTTGCGTGGTGCAGTTCCATGATTTCGCGGACGATATAAAGTCCTAAGCCTGTTCCCCCGGTATTACGATTACGGGAGGTATCCGCTCTGTAAAATGCTTCAAATAGATGGGGTATCATTTCCTCTGGAATATGGACGCCTGTATTTTCAACTTTGCAGGAAACGGTATTTTTATCGTTCGATAAGGATATATAGATTGCCTCACCATTCGGTGAGTAGCGAATGGCATTTACCAAAACATTTTGAATGGCTCGTTCCATCTGTGCCGGGTCTGCATCACACAGGATTTTGTCAGGAATATCCACGGAAAGGGAGATTTCTTTTTCAGACAGCAAATCGGTCACATCAGCTATTTGTACCCGAAGAAGCTCTGCAAAATCAATCGTCTTATATTCTGTTCTCTGTTTTCCGTCTGTTTTAGATACATAGAGCAGTTCTTTCACTAATGTTTCCATTTTTTCAACAACGGCCAGCGACCGCTCCATATACGACTCTTGATTTTCATATCCTTTGACCTTATTGAGCATCCCCATTAAATGACCTTTCAGAATTGTCAAAGGCGTTTTCAGTTCATGTGATGCCGCCGAGAAAAATTCCTGTTGCTTTTTTTCAAGTTCTCGCTCTTTTGATATTTCGGCCTCTAACTCGGAATTGCTTTTTTTCAGTTCTGCCAATGTATGCTGTAAATTATCCGACAAAGTATTTAAGCTGTCCGAGAGTATTCCTATCTCGTCTGAACGATTAGAATTTCCGTGCGGCTCAAAATTGAGCTGGGCCATTTTTTGCGATGTGCTGCTTAATTCAATAATCGGTTTTGTTATATAGCGTGAGTAAATGACAGAAAACAAGATGGACATAAAGAAGATTCCCAATATAACCAGCGGAACGGTTTGCCAAATCGCCTCTGTTGCCTGATTGACGGACACCGTATCACTTTGCACATAAAGGGTATAGTCGCTACCTAACAGGGTGAACACATAGCCTGCTTCTGTCAGTAATTCGTCACTTGTAATAATTGCGCTATCAGGATTTTCTTGAATCGTAGCAATAGAATCCTTGTCTGTTGTTATCGTCAATTTGTCACTTGAATATAAAATATCTCCATAATCATCTTCAATATAGGCAGTTGCTTTTGTCTGTGCGGTGAATTGCTGAACAAGTGAATAACATTCCTCTAAGGAACCAGCCTTTTCCAATACTGGCACTAAATCATTTGCTTGCTTTTGCAATTCTGCACTAAGTCGATTGCTATAAGTTTGGGGAATATATCTCGCCATACTGAAAACAGAAAGCAAACATACCAAAATCAAAAGAACCGTTGTCGCTAAAAAGAGCTTTGCCGTTAGGCTCGTTTTAATTTTCCTTATCAATTCTGTATCCCACCCCTCTAATTGTTTTTATATAGTCAGCATTTAACTTTTTGCGAATGTTCTTTATGTGACTATCAACGATCCGATCTTCGACCTCCAAATCGTCCGCCCACAATCGGTCAAGTAGCATTTGCCGAGTAAAAACCTTTCCTTGATTTTCAATCATAAGCCTAAGAA
>OGQD01002125.1_pt1 | contig 11413 bp, 8 predicted proteins | sample 1553091 | NCBI WGS metagenome assembly OGQD01 (sample SAMEA2580290, study PRJEB22360) | human gut metagenome | biome: human gut; feature: human-associated habitat; material: faeces | place: Denmark | collected 2008/2010
GGAGTTCTCCTCCGGCAAACTGAATCATACTGCCAATAAGGTAGAGCACGACAAAAGCACCAAATGGGCTCATAAGACGAGCTCGTATGTTGTGTACTAAAAACACAATTGCCATGACAGCGAAAGTAGCAAAACCAACTACTCCAAAATCAACAAGAACCTGCAGCGGGTAGTTGTGCACATTATCTTCTCGATAGGGGTAGTGAGTAAGCGAGCGCACTACGTCCATCGCATTGCCCGCTCCAACACCAAGTACCGGAGCATCTTGAATTGCTTTGAGTGCTCCAGTCCAAATTCCGCGACGGCCTGGCGTGCCTTGCGGTGTGGCGCTTGCAGAAGTATCTTCCGGAGCTACTTCTTGGGTTGCTGCTGCAAGAGCGGCTTGTTGCTGTGCGCGGATTTCTGCGTTGTGAGCTGAAATTGCACGGGGCCCAACAAGCACGAATAAGACAGCAAACACTGCCGTTGCCACCACAACCACAATACGCTTTGCCAACACACCGCCATCACGTTTGATGAGAATGACATACGCTAAAGCCAACACGGCGAGCATTACTCCCGCACGACTCTGAACGAGCGCGGCAAAGACATAGGTTATGGCTAGATAGACACGTCCTTCTCGATTGTCGTCGAAGAAAACGCCAAGCATCGCCGGCCACGTTGCCTCCAGATTTACTCCCCCGGAGAAGATGGTTGCGAAGTTGGGATGTCCGTCCCAAGGGTGGCTGTAGTATTCGATAAATGCACCGGCATGCGAGATGGCATTAACAAGCACAAGCGCGAGGACAATCCAAGCACCCCAGGTTATGAGGCGAACACTTTGTTTGCCATTGTTAATGAGTACAAGCAGGTTAAGCACCACAACAAGCACGAGATACTGGAACACATACTTGAAGATCATTGTTCCAAAACCATACTGCGGAGCATCCAGCACTGTTACCACGGCATAGACACCGAGCAAAATATGAAGTGAAACAGGTGGTAAGGTTAGGGGGTTTCTCGCCATTAAGCACCGAAGCACCGAAAGCGCACCAACGATACCTACCAGGGCATGGCCAACCGTAAAGTCCATGCTTCCCAGCGCAAAGAGACTTGGACCCTGAACGCTTAAAGCTATAACCATTAAGACAACCAGGGCTTTATCAATCCAAGCTGTCTTCTGATAAGTAGCAGTATTTGCAGACTGTGCAGAAAGCACCATATTACGAATGCCTCCTCAGCAGCTTTTTATAAATAGCATCTCGCACTGAATTGGGCACAAGCGTTACCACAATGTTTGCTCCCGAGCGCACGATAAAATCGCCGAGCCCAAACCATCCTTCACGGAGCTCGAGCATGTTAAACGAAAGCATATCGTGCAAATACGATAATCCACCTCGTCTGCGATACACGTTTGTGTCTACCCGCACAGCAAAGAGGTTTTCTTGCACGTTATAGCCGGTATAACCTGCCTTAAGCAAGCGAATAAACAGGTCAAAATCCTCAGCGTAGGAAACATTGCGGTACCCTCCAACAGCTTCAAGCGCTGCTTTGCGCACAACAAAAGTGGGATGCACAAAAGGTGCGCGCTTTTTAGAGAACTGAATGATCTCCTCACATGTTTCGGGCATTTGACGCACAGAATCTGGACTGTTCATGTCTGTGGAAAACTCTATGGCATTACAACCCACCATGTCGTATCCCTCAGCCAATTTAGCGAGTTGTAGTTCGCACCGGTTTGGCAGAGAAATATCATCGGCATCCATACGAACAACCACTTCAAACGTACAGTGCTCGAGCCCTGCATTGAGCGCAGGCCCAAGACCACCATTCTTCTCAAGCGGAACACGAACAAGGAGGTTTGGATACCGATTGTCGAATGTATCCATGGCGTTCAAGAGGCCATCTGACACCGGCCCATCGATAACAAGCACAATTTCAGCAGGGGGTACCGTCTGGGTTGCCATGCTTTCAAGAGCAGCAAGCAGCCAGCTCGCCTCATCGGCTGCATAGGTGGACATAAGGACAGAGTAAGCGGGTAATGCCGCCTCTTTTGAAGCATTCATTATTACTTGCCCGTCTTTCTTACCATCACGCCAAAGGTTTTAGCAAGAATATCAAAATCCATCTTGAGACAACGCTTGCACACGTAGGTAAGCTCCATCTCCTGGCGCACGCCCGTTTGGTAAGTCGCATCATTGCGCTCAAGTGTTTGCCAAAGCCCTGTTATACCGGGGTGACAAGAGAGCAACTCATCAACATCTTTTCCGAACCACACAAGCTCTTCGGCTGTAACCGGACGCGGCCCTACAACATTCATTTGGCCGACAAGTACATTTAAGAATTGAGGGAACTCGTCGATTGAAGACTTGCGTAAGAAGTGTCCAAGTCGCGTTACGCGGGGATCATCATCGAGCTTATGCTCTCGATTAAATTCTTCTATCTGTGCAGGAGAGAGATACTTCTCAAGGTCATCTGCATCTGAAACCATGCTGCGAAACTTGAGCACACCAATACGACGCCCGTGGTACCCCACACGCTCGTGCACATATATAGGTGAACCCTTTGTATCCAATGCAATGGCAAGGCAGAGCAAAAGACCTGGGATGAAGAGAATAACAATTACGCAGAGAGAGAAAATAATATTGAATGTGCGCTTTACGACACGATATGCAAGTTTTGCTGTCTGCCGATATTGGCCGCGATCTTCATATTGATCTGCAAATTCATGGAGTTGCTCAAGCTGCTCGTTAGCCTCCCGAGGCAGCTCCTCAGGAACCAGTGAAGCAGCGGGCATTTCCGCACATGATTCAATATTATCCGGCCGTGTTTCCATATCCCTCATAAATATCATGCGCACTTTCAGAAACGCCAGTACGCATACTTCACCTAAGATATAAAACAATAGTTGATAGCTTACCAGCTCGGCTGAGACGCTTCAATTTTCCAAAGCAACAGCACACATGAGGTCTTTATTCCCTCATAATTCGTATAGAAAATATGCGATTATTGTTAATTGCTTTTGTGCCTCTAAAGGGAGTAATTCGTGAGCAAAGCTATACCGTCCAGCTCAGCTGATAATCAGGCAACCTCTATTGAGCGTGCTGCCTATATTTGGAATACGGCTTCCGGCCTGCTTAATGCTTTTCAATCTGTGATTATGCTCACGGTGCTCACTCATGTATGTGACGTTACTACTGCAGGTATTTTTACTATTGCCTACGCCAATGCGAACCTCTTTCTCAACTTGGGCAAATACGGCGTCAGGAACTTTCAAGTTTCCGATGTGAATGAGAAATACGCTTTTGCCCCCTATCATGCATCGCGCATTATGAGCGTCCTCGCAATGATTATTTGTGGAGCAGCTTGGACTTTTTGGAGCGCATTTACTATTGGATATTCTCTAGATAAGACGCTCGTTATTCTTATGATGCTCGTTTTTAAGGCAATTGATGCATACGAAGATGTTTTCCACGGCAACTACCAGCAGCACGGACGCCTCGATGTTGGTGCAAAGGTCCTCACCTTCCGCATGGTCACCATGATTTTGCTTTATGCAGGACTTATTATTGCCACCCACTCGCTTTTAACGGCGTTGACAATTACAACGGTATTTACTGGCCTTTTTTTCATTTGTGAAACTGTTTGGGTAAAACGAACCTTTGGGCTTCCTATTGGAAGCATTTGCCTTCCCGGGGCTGGAAAACAAGCGCTTTCCTTATTAAAGGAATGCTTCCCAGTATTTCTTGCTTCATTCTTACTGTTCTATATTGGCAATGCTCCAAAGTATGCCATCGACGCTGTTATGGATGATGCTGCACAGGCGTATTACGGCTACATTGCTATGCCGGTTTTTGTAGTTGGACTGCTTGCTACATTTATTTACAACCCCATTATTGCTTCACTATCTGAAGACTGGGCCGAAGGACGAAGCCAGAAGTTTGCGAAGCGTTTTGCTTTGCAGGTGCTAGTCATTATTGGATTAACAATAGCTTGTGTTATTGCTGGCTGGGTCCTCGGAGTGCCCGTGCTTGATGTGCTGTACAACGCTGATCTTGCACCTTATCGGATAGATTTAGCAGTTCTGCTCGTGGGTGGAGGATTTCTTGCCGCTGCAACGCTCTTTACTACAGGGCTTACTATTATTCGCTGGCAAAACAAACTCATCCCAGGATACGTTGTCGTTTCAATTGCAGCGCTTTTACTTTGCCGCCCCGCCGTGCAAAACGCTGGCATTGACGGAGCGGCGTGGATTTATCTAGCTCTCATGGCAGTTCTTACCATCTGGTTCGGAGTTGTTTTTGCACTTGGAATTAGAGCAGGGAAACAAACGTCCATTGATAGCAAGTAGTGTTCCTTGTTATCAAGCTTCCTTTATTGCCCCTGAGCTGCATATTTTGCTTCTGTAGCCTCTTTGATAGAACGCCACCATTCTTCATGCTCCTCATACCAAGCAATAGTTGCTTTTAGCCCAGAAGCAAAGTCGGTATGTTGTGGCCTCCATCCAAGTTCTCTGCGCAATTTGGAAGAGTCAATCGCATAACGTCTGTCGTGTCCAGGACGATCGCGCACCCAGTCGAATGCATCTTCGGGCTGGCCCATCGCCGAAAGAATGTCACGAAGGACTGTTATGTTATTACGCTCCCCATCTGCACCGATGAGATATGTTTCGCCCATGCGGCCACGAGTAAGAATTTCCCAGACAGCAGACGAGTGATCATCGGTATGAATCCAATCACGAACATTCTTGCCATCACCATAGAGCTTAGGACGGATACCACAAAGGATATTCGTGATCTGCCTTGGAATGAATTTCTCAATATGTTGATAAGGCCCATAGTTATTTGAACAATTGGAAATGGTTGCTCTGATCCCATATGTTCGGCACCAAGCTCGGACCAGCATGTCGGATGCTGCCTTAGTTGAACTATAAGGAGAACTCGGATGATAGGGTGTTTCTTCTGTAAAACGCGTAGGGTCATCTAGCGCAAGATCACCGTAGACCTCATCTGTACTCACGTGGTGGTACCGCACGTCATATTTACGACACGCTTCAAGAAGGCAGTATGTTCCCTCCACGTTAGTTTTAAGAAACGGCTCTGGATTGGTAATTGAATTATCGTTATGCGACTCTGCGGCATAATGAACAATAGCGTCATGACCAGGCACTAAAGAATCCAGCAGTTCTTTATCGCAGATATCGCCAACAACCAGTTCAACTCTATCATTTGGCAGTCCTACTATATTCTCTGGATTGCCAGCATAGGTAAGTTTATCAAGCACAGTTACATGCACGTCTGGAAAGTGATTAACAACGTAGTGCACAAAATTACTGCCAATAAAGCCACAGCCACCAGTAACAATGATGTTCTTCGGTTCGAAGGTGTCTGACATGTTTTGCACCTCTCGTCTCAAAATGATTCTTAAGCTAGATTCTATCCAACCTGTTTCTATCTTGATATAACTCCTCTTGCAGAAAAGATGGCTTACTGCTCTCCAGCTCTAACAAACTGGTAGACCTTCATGCCACCCGCAATCTCATCAATCTGCACCATCTGGACATCCTCGCCAAAAGTATTGCGCATATAACGAAGTAATAGGTCGCATGTACTTTTGGAGCTCGATACAAACACCGCATCGCCATCAAGGAAATCCTCACTTGTAGGCCGCCCATCGAAACCAGCCGCGCGCATCGCCTCGTCAAACCACTCATACGGCCAGCGCCAACCGCCCCAACCGGTTTGATTGGTCGGCCATGCATCCTGCCACACATACTGCATTGTCATAGGACATCCCGCATAGATATAGAGGGTATCCGGATGCTCGTTAACGTAATTGAAGAACGCTTCTGTATTTGCGAGAAGCTCTTCTTGATGCTTTGCTTCCCAACTGCCAACACCAAGTTTTTTCAGTGTCACAGCTCCTGGTGAAAGAATAAGCAAAATAGCCAAAGCGGCAGTTATTCCCGTCATCCATTTTTTCGAGAAGCCCTTACGGTACATAAATGCCGACCACACTAAAATAGTGAGACAGTACAGCACACCCAACCCAAAGGCTAGGCGACCAATAGCTGCAGCTCCATAGAACAACGGGGTGAGAAGCGTTACTCCAATGACAAAAGCTATAGTCGGAGCTAGAACACTATGACCTTTTTCTTTTACAGCATAGGCATTGCGCAGCACAATGGATAGCAATGCAGCAGTTGCGGGAATTGTTACTGCGTAAGCCGCTCGTTCTGGCAAGCGTCCTTGTAACAATAGATACCCCAATAGTAATACCACCGATCCACATATTACCCATGCAGTTATGCGCTCCCAACGACTTGTAGAGAATGCAAAAGCTGTAACAGCAACGCCAAGCAACAGCGCTAAATAGCACATCGGAATCGGTTGAGATATATAGTGTAGACGCGATAGAACAGTACTCCACGGATGTTCAACTAATTCATCTATTGCAGCCGTATTTTGCTCGTTAAGCTCCGTTAGGTTTTCTGTTGTGATGCGATCATCCATAAGAAACCACTGACCTACAAGCTCAGTAAGCTCTTCGTCCCAGCCAACAGCCTGATAACGAGATGGATCTTGTGAATACGCAACATATGGATAGTCTGTAAATCCGCCATATGCCTGTTGAAGTTTTAAACTTGCTTCTAAATCTGATGATGAATAGGCTACTGTGTTAAGCAATATAAGAATAAGCGACCCAATCACAGCTATAAATAGCGATAGCAGAGTATCACGTACGCTTTTAAGTCGCTCAAACACATTGCCGGACGCTTGCATTATTAAACAAAATGCAGTTATTCCCCAGAAAAAGAGTCCTAGCAGGCCAGATTGAGTGCGCAAAGCAAAGCCAATCATTCCGACAACGCCTGCCAAGATCAATATTCCTCGTTTGTTTTTTCTTTGTGGTAATCCTGAACATGTAGCAATAATAGCGGCTGCAACAAGAAGAGCTGAGGTATTAGTAAACTGCAGACGTCCCACAAAATAAGAACTTACACCGAGATTGACAATTAATATAAAAAAGAAAGTAGGCAGATACCGGACACCTCGAGTGCTTTTAAATATTCTCATTAAAATGGCATTGTTAATAAGTGAAAGTGATACAAAAATTGATAACAAGTTGAATATTATCCACCAAGGAATCATCGGTAGAACAGAATACAAGCTTGAGATAATCCAACAAAGCCCGAAGTTGATAAACGGCACAAATGGCAATGGCTTAGAAGCAACGCCGCCGCCGCCCGAAAGAACCTGAATTACATATGGATCATCATTAGTCCCAAAATACATTGGAATAAGCGTTACTGCCGCAATGATCGCTAAAGCCGCAGCGCCACATGAAGCAAACCAAGCATGCTTTAAGGATATGCCATCTTTTAGATTACTAGATGTCATAGATCGCCATTCTGTTCTTTAGCCATTTATAACTAGTATTGTCTACTTTTCATTCGACAATCTAATAGTAGGTAAGCAATGCATACTGATGTTCGGTTGCTCTCATTATGTCTATATTGTTGAATCAGAACCCCCTACGAGTGTCATCAATAACGTCTCACTCATTCCTAATAAATTGCATATGAGGGGACGGTGTTAACTAATCCGATCACCAAACCGCTCTAAAAGATCGTTGAATACTTTTTCTTTCTCTGCGAAAGCTTCGCTGGTAATTTCAAAATGCAACAATTTCATTTTATGCAAATCGCTATAGCATTCTGAAGTCTTTATACCACCAAACCGTTTAGTGATTCCTATAGAGGCGTTATTTTGTTCTAAAATATCTGTTGTTACAACCTTTAGATTCAACACGTTAAACATGTATTGATATAAAAGGAAAACAGCCTCAGAGTTCTGGATCATGTTACCTAAAAGAAGAGCGTGCCCTGTATCGGCGCTCCGTGTAGTTTGATTCAATTCCTCAAAACCATATGTGCCAATTGGGGTCCCATCTTTCAGCTCAGCAATACAAAAACAAGCATCTTCACTATCGATCTTTTCCTGTATCCATCTCTTCTGTGACTCTAGGGAACCTGTAAAGCTATTTAAATACTGTGTCTTGTGTCCAGACATACGAATGGAGAGTGTGTATTCGGCGTCCTTAGGCTCTGCAGTCCGTAGATTGACAGTTTTTCCGATAATGTTTCCCGAGTTAATTATCAAGTTTCACTCCTTCTTGACTAGGAAATCCTTATTAATATTTTGTCTTCATACACAACTATTGAGTCTTTAGACGGCCAGATATCCATATACGTATTTGCAAAATGAATTTCCTCTTCTGTTGCGCTTTCAAAGTTCACTTCGTATCCTGCAACCAAGAAGAGTCCATGCATCCTCACCGGCTCAGCAGCTCTTCTCCATAGTGAATAGCCCAGAGCGTCTCCTCCCCAATGTGCTTGCGTTTGAGGATATTGAACAATTAAATTATTTTGAGAGGCCAAATCTCGTGTTCCAATAATTACCACAGGCCGATCAATTGGACCATCAATTGCTATTTGTATATCCTCTGCAATATCTCTGGCCATTGATATATCCATTTCGGCTCTAATTGAATCTCCGTAAAACAGTCTATTAATGTCCTGCGCCTGATTCATTGCAAGGAAAAGAATAAGTACCACTACCGCAGGTTTAATAATACTAATTTGCCTTCTTTGCGATAAAATCTTCAACACGACATATGCTGATATAGCCAAAGAGATTGGCGCGGCTAAAAACGTTCTGATTGGAAGCTGTGTTGATCTAAGCAAAATCCACATCAAATACGGGCTAATTGCAAGAATGAATAGATAGACTCCCACTTTAATACGCGCCTTGTTGTGGAAAAGTACAGCAAGCAGCATTGCAAAAAATGAAAATGCAATTTGCATAGCAAAGCATTCCATACCTGGAGTCCAGATGTGGTCAACAATTAAATGTTTTAGTGATCTTAGTGATTGAATAATTTCATCTATAGGACCCGCATTGCTTTCTGCACCTGTCATAGCAATAAGGTAGCCATCGCTTCCAGCAGATACTTGTACAAAACGACCTATCAGATAGATTCCGCCATATACAACCAGCGCAGCAATAAATATTTTGACAGATATTCCTAGTTTAGTATTGTCTTTAACTCCTTCGATTTCACGAACAATATATAGGGAAGCAATTAATGAAAATACTACCGGAATAAATGCCTGGTAAAACATAAAGGAAATCACATAGCACAGCAGCGTCCAAAACACGCCATTTTTATTCCCATTATTTAAAACTCGCGCCAGCATTACAGTTCCTATAACTGCAATTCCAAACGCAAAAGTAATTTCAATTGAATAGGTTGAGAATGTAAGTACTTCTACCCAAACGGGTGTAAATAGGCAACAAAACGAAAATATAGTTATAAATTCATACCATTTAATTTTATCGTGATTTCTTCTCTGACTGTATACAAGATAAACAAGAAAAAAGCCTGATAGAGCCAGAAACGCCACAGCGATAAAATTGGCAAAATAAGGCGGAAACATTCCAAAGTTCATAAAAAGTCGTTTAAAAATCCCAATACCAAAACGACCCTCATATGCCCATCCTTCTGGCTGGGGCCCATATGCAATCTGCGATTCTTCATCAATAGAAAGAATAAAGTTAGTTACTTCAAATCCATAGGCAATGCATATAAGCAAAATTGAAACAATTACTGCCACTTTATTATTCGATAAAAACTTGCAAAAATCATTTAAAGTCTCTTTAAGCTCATTTAAAAAGCCTTTAACTGTTTTTAAGAATCCCTTGTCTATGAGACAAAGAAGAACGATCGCTCCCAGGGCACCCGAAATCAAATAAAAGAACACGTCATTGAAATAGACGCTCCCATCTTCCCGAGTCATCGCAGCAAGCGGATTAATTGATATAGCTCCCATATTCCAGGAAAACAGTAACGTAACAGCGCCATAAGCAACAACTAATGCAATGAGACCTCTGATTACCCTCTCGATGACCTCCTTGTTGCTCATGCTATCTCTTCTAATACTCACTCGATGATCCTATCTTTCTTGGGACAAATCTGTTTAATGTCTTCGTTACTCGTTCAATTTCTTCATCAGTAATTCCATCGAACATTGGAATACTTAATACCCTATCGGCATCCCGCTCTGTTATTGGAAAATCTCCTCTTGAATGCCCCAGGTATGCATAGGCCTTTGAAAGGTGTGGTGGAATTGGATAATGGATTATTGTAAATATCCCATTTTCCTCAAGATAAGATTTCAGTTCGTCTCTATAATCACACTTAATTACAAATTGATGCCATGACGAGTCTGCACCTGGACGGACTTTCGGAACCTCAATATATTGATTATCAATTCCCTGAGTATATTTTTCTGCAACTTTTCTACGCTGAGTATTAAACTCATCCAAATGGCTTAGCTTAATTTCTAACAGTGCAGCCTGCAACTCATCTAATCGGCTATTAAGCCCTATTACTTCATTATAGTAACGTCTGGGACTTCCGTAATTTCTATAAACCCGCGCACGTTCTGCGATGGTATCGTCATTGGTTACAATCGCTCCACCATCACCATAAGCACCAAGTCCTTTTGTCGGATAAAAACTAAAACATGCAATATTGCTAAATGTTCCCGCTTTTTTCCCATGCCATGTGTTTCCATGGCTTTGTGCACAATCCTCAACAACATATAGACCATATTTTTGTGCAATTTGACAAATTTTATCCATATCACATGTTTGGCCAAATAAATGCACTGCAAGGATTGCTTTTGTTTTTTGAGTAATCTTAGCTTCAATTAAATCCGCATCAATATTATTGTATTGATCAGGTTCAACAAAGATTGGCGTAGCACCATCAACGGTAATCCCCATAATACAGGCAATGTAAGCATTGGCGCACACTATCACTTCGTCGCCAGATTTTATATCGAGCAGATGAAAGGCCATTTTCAATGAGTCGAGCCCTGAAGCTACACCGACACAGTGCTTCATGCCAAGATACTGAGCGAAATGTTCCTCAAACCTCTTTACCTCTGGGCCAAGTACGTAATAACCGCTTCTAAGTACCCTCAGTGCGGCATCCTCCAATTCAGTGGAAATTAGATCGTATTGTCTCTTCAAATCATTAGCATTGATTATTGTGTTTTGATTCGTCATAAGACATCGGCCCATCCTCAATAATATAGGGTGGTAATCTTTTTGCAGAATCGTACGCTCGAATTACGTACTCTCCCACGATTCCCACTGACAACATGACACATCCTGCCAAAAATAACATCAATGGCAATAAAAGGCTGATATTATCCACTCCTTTTATGCACATGGCCATAAAAATAAACAGACCCAAGATTAGAAAAATAGCACCTATCAATGCAATTGCTAATATTGGGGTATTTGAATAGCCAAATAAGGTGTCACCCGCTAGGGCAAATTTTTTCTTTAGAGTCCACCTTCCC